>Ga0316204_10000825_pt1 | contig 99800 bp, 95 predicted proteins | sample 6monrhotite_MG_2_FD_205661 | JGI IMG/M metagenome (GOLD analysis project Ga0316204, IMG submission 205661) | Microbial mat bacterial communities from mineral coupon in-situ incubated in ocean water Damariscotta River, Maine, United States -... | ecosystem: Environmental > Aquatic > Marine >... | reverse complement strand
CGGTGTTATGGTTGCCGGGGCTTTCGGGCAGAGCCGAACCCATGAATATATATTCGGCGGTGTTACTCGAAATTTGCTTCGAAGTTGCCCACTCCCGTTATTATTGGTCCCATAACTTCACCTGGACGTTCTCGGAAGCAGGGATTCAGCCTTGCTAGGCGTGTAGAAAAATATTGACAATAATGTTTGAAACATCGCCAATAAATGATCATTTCTGGATAATTACATCAAAGTTGTCGGCATGGCTCTTTCAATAATGGACCGCGTGTCAATGACCGCGGTGGAAGCACCAAAAAGATTGCTGGGTCGATCAAATCTTAACTTGCAAAAAGCTTCGGCGACAGGGTTGTCCGCGTTGATAAGCACTGCTGCTTGAGCGGATATTGCAAGCTGTTCGACGATGTTACGAGCATTATGCTCGGCCAGTCCGCTAATTTCCAGAGTTTTTAGGTGATTATCATAGGAAGGATAGCGCCCGCTTGCAGAAAACAGAAATTCCCGCAGACTGTCGAGCGCTTGGGGTTCGCGTTCCATTGCACGCAAGACATCCAGCGCGATCACATTTCCCGAGCCTTCCCAGATCGCGTTCAGCGGAGACTGACGGAAAAGGCGCGGCATCGGACCAGTTTCGACATAGCCTGTTCCGCCCAGACATTCCATGGTTTCATACACCATCGCGGGCGCACGCTTGCATACCCAATATTTTGCGATCGGGGTCAGCAGACGGGACAACGGGTCGGCCATATCAAATGCGGCTCCGACCTGGAAGGCAAGAGCGGTGGCCGCTTCGCTTTCTACAGCGAGATCGGCAAGCACGGACATCATTGCAGGCTGTTCGATCAACCGGCGCTGCATGACCGTGCGATGGGCCGTGTGCCACAGCGCTTCGGTAAGTGCGGCACGCATTGTGGAAGCTGAACCCACGATGCAATCAAACCGGGTATGCTGGACCATCTGAATAATGGTTTTTACGCCCTGACCTTCTTCGCCAAGCCGCTGCGCATATGCATGATGATATTCAATTTCGGAAGATGCGTTGGAGCGATCACCAAGCTTGTCCTTGAGCCGGATTACGCGAAATCCCGCATTGCGCTTGCCATCAGGCGTCCAGCGCGGAACGATAAAGCAGGTCAGACCATTACCTGTGTAGGCTAGCGTCAGGAACGCATCGCACATGGGCGCAGAACAGAACCATTTATGCCCCGTAAGATGATAGGCACCATCTGCATATTCAGCACGCGTCGTATTCGCCCGGACGTCCGATCCCCCCTGTTTTTCGGTCATCGCCATTCCGATTGTGACACCTTTTTTTTCAGGTGCTGGTCGGACAACGGGATCGTAAAGTGACGATGTGATCCGCCCGATCCACTCATGTCCGACATCTGGGTCACGTTTCAAGGCGGCGACGGCGGCGTAGGTCATGGTCATGGGACAACCGGTGCCAGCATCAACTTGCCCGAGCAGGAAACTCAACGCTGCGTGAAGAACATGGCCTGCTTCGGTTCCGTCCCAACCGGCGGCGGCCACGCCTTCGCCGAGGCCAAGCGTCATCAGTTGATGGTAGGATGGGTGGAATTGCACTTCATCGATCCGTCTTCCCTGACGGTCATGGGTGTCAAGCACGGGCGGGTTTCGGTTGGCCGCTTCTCCCCAGCCAATGACTTCGCTGGAACCAGTGCGTATGCCAAAGCTGGTAAGTCGTTGCTTGTGAACTTCCCCTCCCGCCATTTTGACTGCATCGACCAGCGCCTGATCTGAGCCAAACCGGTCAAATGCTTCTAGCGTGGGCGGTTGGTTTGTAACCTCATGGCTTTCAAGACTGTCTATGGGGCGTAGAGAGGTCATGACGATATCATTTCTTTGCAGGTTTTTTGCTGGTTTCGCGGCGACCTGGGTCTCTTTGCACATCATCGCTCCGGTCAATGCCGAGCGTCCATGCCGGCGGGTCGCTGGCAGGGAAGCTTTCACGCAGCGCTTCATCAACCATATCGCTCTTTTTCTGTAACGCTATTTTCCGTCGGCTATTAACCACTTTCAGCTCCTCAGATGAGATCATACCGATGTCAGCCATCATGGCCCAAGCTTTGTTGTTCGGCCCATTGGGGTATAACAAGATCGCCAATCCCCAGAGATTTGTTCGTTTTGGCGATTGATACGGCAGGGTCCTGCTCATTGCCCGCAAGTGCGCGTATAGCATCAATAGTCTCCGGGATCACGATGGCCTGGTTATCAACCATATAGCTAAAATATAGATCGTTTCCGTCAACTGTCAGCAGATCACGCCATATCGCCACTTCATAGAGATTGGCGTGCCGGCGTCCATTTTCAGCCATCCACTCCTTTACCACATTTATTGCCGATAGTCCCGTGCGGCTGTCGACTAGCAGTATCCGCGAAGATTGGGACAGTGCGTCAAGAACATCCGCTTTTGTGGCCGCTCTCGCCAATTCGACGTACCAGGTGTGAAGATGAGCGAGCGTTTCGGGCACCCGGACTGCGATCGTTGTGACATCGAGATCCGGATCAACCAATTTGGCATCAGGCCCCTGATGGCTCGGGACTTCGCGCTCAGGAACAAGCGTATTCATGATGCCGCCAAGATGACTTTCCCATGGGTCGGTTGCTCGGCGGAGCAGTGTACCGCGCGCTTTTTTCAAAAGGCCCGCGTTCTTGAGGGTTCCCAATGTTCGAACGATGGACGTGGTATTGCAGCTAACCACGCGCGTTGCGCTGCGTCCGATCGCGCTGGAATAGCTTGTTTCTGCGACAAAGGAATGGCCGGTTACATCATGTTTTTCACCGCCTTGAACGATGAAGGGCCGATCAAGTTTGCGATATAATTCGGCATTCTCAGCGCCTCGGTGCTTTGGCGTACAATCGACAATGATGTCGCTTGATTCCACAAGATCGGTCAATAGTCCGTTAGTGGGTAAGCCTGCCGCCTCCATAGCTGCGCTGGCTTCTGCCGTAGCTGCAAAAAGCGGGATGCCCTGGCTTATAATCTGGGCAATGCGCCAATCTGTCGTGACATCAGCCACGCCCGATAGTATCATGTCGGACTGTTGGCTGATTGCGGTGGCCGTACGGCTGCCGATCACACCGTATCCGACAATTGCGACTTTGATCTTATGATCGTCTGCCATTTCTCTATCTCTTTCCAATCCAGTTAAAAATGTTGCCCATGCCTTGAGCTACAAGAGCAGTGCTGCAATCCCGATCCGGGATGTTTCGTGCGGAACGGCGTCTGTCGAGATGATATCTTTAGCAAGTTGGTTTAGCTGCCAATAGGTGCTGCCGGTAAACAGGGCATGCACAGTCAATATATAGGGTTTAGGGAAACCCCGCGCGATCAGGGCTTCGGCGGTTTCGATCATTGTTCGCCCTGATGAAATAATATCATCGACAAGCACCGGAGCCAAGCCTGCATAATCGCTCAAGTCCGGCACCAATATCTCGACTTCGTGATCACCGAGGCGGTTTTTATTGAGAATGAGATGGCGCGCTCCGGCGCGTTCTGCCACAGCCTCAACCCATTGCTGACTTTCAGAATCGGGCCCCACCACGAGAGCTTTCTTGACATTCTCCCCGATCCAGTCGGCAAGAAGCGGCGCAGCGTGAACGACCTTGGTGGGCATCGTGAATATCTCTGCCAGATCTGAAATACGGTGCAGATGAGGATCAATCGTGATCAAATGGTCAAACGAGTCGGAAAGCAGTTTGGCGAAATGCGTGGATGATATCGATTCCCCCTCCTGAAATCTTTTGTCCTGCCGCATATAGGCTAGATAGGGCGCAATGAGGCGCACGGTTTTTGCGCCCAGTTCACGCGCGGTTTTCGCCGCAAAAATAAGCTGCAGTACCTGATCATCGGGACGGGCCAGGGTGCAAACAAAATCCACATCTTTCCCCGTCACATCATCGGTCAAACGAACATAAGATTCCCCGTCAGGGAAGTGACGGGTTTCCAATGTACCCAGCGCGGAGGAGGATAGTCTGGCAAGATCGGCCGCCAAGGTTTCATTGCCCGGTAAGGGGATAAAAATGCGCATGGTCACTCCTCTATTTTCAATATATCTGGATTGGCAGCAGCATATTCCAGCGCATAATCCAGGGCGCCCTTGGCTTCGGCATGGACCGTGAATAGTGGCTGACCGTTTGTAACATGGTCGCCCAGGCGGAAATGCATCGCAAGACCAGCAGCCTTTTGGCGCGGGGCTCCGGCCAATTTTGCTAATCGCGATAATTTACGATTGTCGATGGAGGATATCTTGCCGCTGCTCTGCGCCAACAGGGGGCAGGTCAATGGAGCGACCGGGGGCGTACGCATACCGCCTTGCGCCTCGCAAATCGCCTGAAATTTGTTCCATGCCCGGCCATCAACCAAGGCGGCCTGCGCCGCAGCAACCCCGCCACCATCGTCCACGTGATTTGCCAGCTCCAGGGCCTGGGCGGCAATCAATATGGCCCGTTCCTTTAAGTCTTGCGGTGCATCAGGATTGTTTTGCAGGACAGATAAAACGTCATGCGCCTCAAGGGCAGGGCCAATGCCGCGTCCCACAGGTTGAGAGCCGTCTGTAAAAACACATCGTGTCTCCAACCCAAAATTGGCCGCGACAGCGGAAAGATGCGCGCCCAATGTTTTAGCCTTGTCCAGCGAACGGACTTTGGCAGTCAGACCAACCGGCAAGTCAAGGACGACATGGGTGGCACCGGCAGCAATTTTTTTAGATAAGACGGATGCGATCAGCTGGCCTTCGGTATCAATATCAAGAGCCCGCTCGATGCGGATTAAAATATCATCTGCCGGGCTGAGATTGACGGCGCCGCCCCAGGCAATACAGGCCCCTTGATCTTCCACCACTCGCCGCATTTGTTTCAGATCGAGATCAACAGGGGCAAGCGTTTCCATCGTATCGGCAGTACCTGCAGGAGATGTAATAGCGCGTGATGACGTTTTTGGCATTGTGAAGCCCAGACTGGCAACTATCGCCACGACAATCGGTGTGGTGCGGTTGCCCGGCAACCCGCCGACACAATGCTTGTCCAAGATCATCGGAGCGTCCCAAGACAACCGTTCTCCTGCGCCCACCATTGCCTTGGTTAAATGGCATATTTCCTCAATGTCTAGCGGGAGAGCCGAGCAAGTTGCAATGAACGTTGCCAGATGGATATCTGCGTAGCGACCAGCGGCAATATCACCGATTATGCCCTGAAAGGCCGGTTCGTCGAGGCGTCCTCCATAAATTCTGCGTCTGATATCTGCCAATGATCCTATGGTCGGCACATGGCTAACTGCAATATCCGTCCCATCTTCAATCCCAAGTTTCGCCCAAGCGGCCTCGGACAATCCAGCTTCCCCTGTTGTTAGCCAGTCATTATCGACTTGATAGAGTGTTGCTATAATTTCTCGCCCCGACACAGACGTTAGACGCACGCGAGATCGGGAGGTCAGGCCCTCTGATATACAAACCGGGCAGTCGGTGCGCATGAGCACGATCACCTCGTCTTGCGTGTAGAGACTGAGACGCTTTGATTTCAGCAAATTATGGGTTTCAATATGGTTGGCGCTCGACGTCATATTTAACTTTCCAGAGAATAACGATCAGTCGGATCGACAACAGTGCTGTTCCAGCCCAACTCTTCTTCAATTCGCATGCGCAGGGCGTCGGAAGCTTTAGGTTCCCCGTGCACCACAAAAGTTCGGGCAGGAGCGTTCTTAAAGCCGGACAACCATTTCAGGATTTCGTCTGAATCTGCGTGGGCCGATAAAGCTGGAAGGCTTGCAATTTCTGCGCGCATCGGAAACCATTGGCCGAACATCTTGACGCTTTCGGCTCCATTCAGCAGTTTTTCTCCGCGTGTTCCTCCTGCCTGATAGCCGGAAAACAGGATTGTATTTCTGCTGTCCTGGCCAAAGGCCTTGAGATGATGGAGAACGCGCCCGCCGGTCAGCATGCCGCTAGCGGCAATCACGACCTTGGGCATGGTATCGCGCGTTATGCGTTTGGAATCATCTACTTCGCGCAGATAAGTCGCGATGTCACAAGATTGCTTGCAGACATCGGGTGGGAGACGATGATCTTCAAGATGGCGGCATAGCAAATCCGTTGCATTAATCGCCATCGGACTATCGAGAAAAATCGGAACGATCTTTATTCTTCCGGCCTGTTTCAGTTTCCATAGATAATACATGATCAATTGGGCGCGCCCGACAGCAAATGCCGGAATAACGACTGTTCCGCCCCTACGGGCCGTTTTTTCGATGACGCTTCCAAGAGCTTCCATTGGGTCATTTTTGGGGTGGGTTCTGTCTCCATAGGTCGATTCCACAAGCACATAATCGGCCGCCGCGACGGGTTCGGGATCGAGCATGAAGGGATCACCGTAGCGTCCAATGTCCCCGGAAAAGACGATCGTCTTGCCGCCCCAATGAAGCTCGGCGGTGGCCGCTCCTAAAATATGCCCCGCCCGGCGCAGCGTCACATGCCCGCCGCCCGGCAGTTCAATCTCTTTGTGGAACGCGATCGACCGCAATTGTTTCAAGGCTGCTTCGGCGTCCTTGATAGTATAAAGCGGCAGTGCTGGGGCATGCTTGGTATATTTATGCTTGTTCGCCAAAAACGCGTCTTTCTCCGCGATGAAAGCGCTGTCTTTTAAAAGTATTTCGCAAAGATCGGCGGTTGCCGATGAGCAGAAGATTGGTCCTTCAAACCCCTCGCGCACCAATTTGGGAAGATAGCCGCTATGATCGAGATGCGCGTGGGTTAAAATTATGGCATCGATGCTTTTTGGCGAAACCGGAAACGGTTTCCAGTTGCGTTCGCGTAAGGGTTTATATCCTTGGAAAAGTCCGCAATCGACCATTATCCGGCGTCCGTCATGTTCGATGAGATGGCGAGATCCGGTTACCGTCCCGGCTCCGCCAAGACTATGCAATGTGAGCGTCATGGGATTTTCTCCTCATTTTTTGAGCCCGATGTGTCCCGCCGCAATATCTGCGGGTCACCCTGCTCGTCGACGGCATCCAATTCTTCCTGTGATAGGAGGGAACCCCGATCGATTTTGAGCAAACCTGCAGCGGAGGCGACCGCATGCGCCCAAGTGCAGCGATTGGCGAACAACATGCCAAAAACATCCAATGTGCCGCCTCTGGACAAATATCCCAACGCTTTCGTTTGGCTCGGCCCGCCATCAAGCCGCCTCAATAGACCCAGCATTGGCTCCGGTCTCGTGTGCGAGATTATTATCCGCGGAAGATTTGTGGGAAACAGCACATGCAAATCTTTGTCTAAAACAGCATATTTCCATTCGATCTCGTCGCGCGCCTCCCGAAACCGCCCCGGTTCCAAAATGACCGTGATTGAGCAGTTTATCCCGCGTTGATCGAGCCGTTCGCGCGCCTGTCTTGCTTGCTGCAATTGATAAGCGCCGATGGCGACCAGTTGTACCTGTGCGTTTGTAGCATCGCCCTCAAATTGTATTGCACCTTTCGCCATCGCAAATTCAGCCTGTTCACCTGAAAAGAGGATTGGCACATCGCGTTTGGCGGTTACCAGGCACGCAATTTGGCCATGCGTTCGGTAGACCGCGCGCAGCGCTGCAACCGCGCTATTGGGATCAACAGGGAATATAACGCGAGATATATCTGACATTTCCCCCAGCAATGCTTCGGGCAATGTCGGGTCTTGATGCGACTGCTCATTTTTTGCGTTTTCCCAAGTGTGGGAGGTTGCAATTAATGGAACGCTGATCCAGCCTGGTGGCTGGAGCAGTTCGTGCTGGCGGCGCGAGAAAATTATTTCCTGTCGCAATGCGCCAAGCATTTTCATCCCAAAAGCTTCGTAGCTCACAGCGATATTGATCCCGCCTTTGTTACCCAAGGCCGCACTGATGACCGCTTCTTCGTTGAGTGCCGTGATAACCGCCCCACCCACCGCCTCTGGCGTACCGTTTTCAGGTATGTTCACGCGGTGATGCAGAAGCTCAAGCGCGCGCGGCATGTGGTTGCTTCTTAGCTCGTCTGGATTGCCAATACGTGGTCGTAGCTTCGGGTTGGCGCGGACAATATCGACAAAATATTCATCGATCGCATCCATCGCGCAGCGTTCGCGCTGACTATTGACATCGGTCCAATCTGGCACGGGTAGGCTGGGCAGTTCGACGTTCCGGCGTGCTAGTGAATTCTGACTTTCTCTTGGCCGAGACTGCTGGTCATGGACCGCCAAAGCATTAACGGCTGTTTCCAGCGTGTCAGCCGGGACAAACAGCTTTCTAGCGCCTTCGTGAAATTCAGCCCGCGCGGCCGCATTGTCAGACGGATTTCCTGAAAGTGGCAGGTTATGGGATCTGTTGGTTCCAGCTCCTGGAAAGCCAAATCCTTTTGTGCAGCGCGCGATAATATAGGGAAGGGGAGCTGGATAGGCCTGCTTTGATTTAATAAATCGGCTGAGCCATTCTTCTGCCTCCAAAATCGCCATCGCATAGGCGAGAGGATCATGACCGTCGATCAGCATCGGATCATATCCAGCGAGACGCAGATGGGCTTCAAACCATTCAGCCCCGCCTTCCTGACCTATTTCGGTTCTCTGTTCAATCCGCCGGCCATTGAGGACCATGATTGGCACAGCCAAACCGCTATCTTCGGCTCGCCACCATCGCGGAGACCAGTCGGACCCGCGCTGTTCTTCAAATGCGCCGTCGCTCAAAAAGGCAACAAGGCGCTCTCCCGGCAGCGGCATATGGACATATTGGAGTTCGGAAAAGCCCAAATAGCCGCCTTCTGAAATACCGCCGGCAGTGTTTGGGCCGACATGGCTCCCCAGCGGTACCGCGGGTCTTCCATCAGCGCTCATCGCATAGCTGTAAAAGTCTGAAACGAGATGGGAAAACCCGGTCTCGCTGCGCTCATAACGACCGATTTGTGCAGGGGACAAGTCCCCAGTCAGCGTGTTGATCGCCTCTATTGCAGCAACGCAGTGACCCTGACCAAGCGTCCAGGCGCGGGTATGTCCGGACAGGGCGTTGGCGAGTAAATAGCCAACAAACCCGATGGCAACATTGAGGGCGCCGCCAGTATGACCTTCAGGATTTCGTTTAAATGCGTCTGCTGGCAAATTGGCACCGTGTATATCAACCCGGGAGGCATAGGTCATATGGGCGGTGAGCCACATCGCGGCGTTGGCCAATCGGTCAGCTGCTACAATCAATGTCTCTGCTTGGGCGGAATCGGTAAATCCTTGCCAGTACTGACGTTTTGCGAAAAATTTATCTGTACGCGCAATTGTTGCAGCGCTGTGCTCGATGACGCCAAATCCTGTGCGCCAGTCGTTTGACATGTTTTTTGTCAATGAACAGCCTCCTCAAACGTCACGGTTGCCGAATGCGAACGGCTTAAATGGAAAAGCATTGTGAATGTTTATCTGGAATCGAGAAGGTGCAAAAATGGCTTCGCCACCACAGTTAAAAGTGGAGCGACCGAGCTGGGTTGGAGGAGGAGCCCGGCCGCCCCTGAAGAATCGGTTTTCGAAACTGCTAATAAACATGCTCTAAACCAACCTCCAAATTGTTTGCCGTACCCTATTCGACTGCACTATTCTGGCTTGGCATATTCGTTCGCTCACCAGCAAATGCCGCTTATGAGCGCTGAAAGTCACCCCGCACTCTTGCCTGCAGAGAGCGTGGGTTCATTGGCCGCATTGCCGGCCAGCTTTTTGCTGTCTTGACTAGCAAACCCGTTGAAAAATTTTTCAAATTCAACAGGGAATGGAAAAACGATTGTGGAACTGCGTTCTCCTGCGATTTCGCTAAGTGCGCCGAGATAGCGCAGTTGCATCGCCTCAGGATGACCAGACAGGGTTTGTGCGGCTTCCAAAAGTTTTTGTGCTGCCTGCTGTTCTCCTTCGGCATTTATCACTCTTGCCCGGCGCTCGCGTTCGGCTTCAGCCTGTTTTGCCATCGCGCGCACCATGGTTTCATCTATATCGACATGCTTGATTTCGACATTGGCGACCTTGATGCCCCACGACGTTGTCTGGGTGTCGATTATCTCCTGAATATCCTTGTTGAGCTTGTCCCGCTCGGTGAGCATCTCATCAAGTTCATGTTTACCAAGAACCGAGCGCAGGGTGGTTTGCGCAAGCTGACTGGTTGCATCGACAAATTGCTCTACCTGAATTATCGCGCGTTCAGGATCAACAACCTTAAAATATATGACAGCATTGACATGAACCGACACATTATCGCGTGAAATAAGATCTTGCGTTGGCACATCAAGGACGATGGTTCTTAAATCCACGCGGGAAAGAGTTTGAACAAAGGGAATAATAAAAATCAGACCGGGGCCTTTGACTCCCGTGAACCGGCCAAGCGTGAAGACGACCACGCGCTCATATTCGACCACAATGCGGATAGCGCTAGCGCCAACTGCAAGCAGGATGAACAGCAAAGCGGAAAACGTAATAAGATTGTCTGTCATGGTTTTCTCCTGGTCTTCTTTGGAGTAATCAGCGCCGGGTGATGATCGATATCAACCGGTTTCTTGTTAAGGACGCACTGCGGCGCTTAATGTTACAGTTGATCAGAACTCGACAGACGGTTTGAAGCCAAAAAATGCTACCACGACGCAGCTGGGCTTTGAGGAGTGGGGCGACCGCTGGGGAAGGCAGTGCGCGATCGCCCCTAAAGATACGGTTGTCGGAATTGTTGGCCAACATCCCGCCAACCGATCTCTATATTTGTGCCAATGCCGTTTTTATTCGCTCATCTCGCCATTTTAAGGATCTGAATATAACGGCGCTGGGCCGTTGGCAAAAGTTGTGGGAGATCCAATGAATATATTCTGACATTCTGTGCAACAGAAGAAATAAGTCCAGCCCTCATATTCTTCAGCGGCGACCGCTTTTTCCAACGTAAATTTGCGTTTGCAGACCGGGTCTTCAACGGTGATATCCATCAGCTGACCTTTTCAAGGAGAGCAGCGATATTGCGGTGTGGGAAACAAGATATCATGATAATTCTCTCCCATTTTGGTAGGCACCAACAAGTTCGGCCACGTGACGTGCAATCATTAATTCTTCATCCGCCGAACTGATCTCCACGGTAACTGAGCCATGTTTTGGAGATAGGAGTGGCTTATTGGATTTATTTTTTTTCGGATCGATTATGGTTCCAAAGCATTGCTCCAATGGTTTGCAGATCTGGTACCGTATTTCTGGAGAATGTTCACCAATTCCGCCGGTAAAAATCAAACGATCAATACCGCCCATGGCGGCTACCAATGCGCCGAAGTGACGGCGGGCTTGATAGCAAAAAAACGCTATCGCTTCTTCGGCAGATTTACCGGCATTGGTTGCAACAAGAATTTGGGCATCACCGCTTGTTCCTGATTGTCCAAGCAAACCCGATCTGTTGTTTAGCAGATCGGCCAGTTCATCGGACGTCCAGCCCTCTTCCTTTAAGAGATAAAGGATAAGTCCAGGGTCAATATCGCCGCTTCTGGTGGCCATTGGAAGACCTGACAATGGGCTAAAGCCCATGGATGTATCTATCGTCCGCCGGCCATGCACTGCCGCCATACTGGCGCCCGCACCAAGATGGGCGACCACAATACGGTCCTTCAGAGCTGCTGCTCCTTCTCGCCGCTCTAGTTGGTAGAGCGTAGATTCATAGGAAAGGCCGTGAAAGCCGTACCGGCGAATAACACCGTCGTCCATATTTAGCGGCAGACCAGTTCGTGCTGCATTTTCCGGCATGTTGGAGTGAAAAGCAGTATCAAAGCACGCAAATTGTTCTGCGCGGGGTAGCCGTGTTCGAACCGCTGCAATAGCAGCAAGATTTGCAGGTAGATGCAGAGGAGCTAGCGGTATTAGGCGCTCCAGTTCAGCTTCGATAACTGAATCCAATGCGAGAGGCGAAACAAAATCTGGCCCACCATGTACTATCCGATGACCAACAAGCGATATTTTCCAAAGTTCTGCGTAATTTTCCAGCTGATTGAGGATATGTTCAATGGCTGAGCCATGGTTTTTGCACGAACTTTTTGCATTCCAAAGGGATGTGCTGTCGGCCAATCGCGCGGATGAATCGCCCTGTGCCTTTCCAATTTCCGTGACCTTCCCGCGCAATACCGGTTCGATGTTATTACCCAAACGAAAGACTGCAAATTTGACGCTTGATGAACCACAATTGATCGTCAACAGATGCGGCAGCGGGCTAGGCCGGGTTTGTTGTTGTCCTTCCGCGTAAGCTGCTTTTTTGCGAATAGTTTTTATCATCTTTCCCTTTGCTCCTGCACGACCCGCTAATCGCAAGGTCTTCCCGGGAGATTGGCAATCTCCGGAAATTATAGGTGTGACAGGTTTGTAGCGCGCGATATCTGCCGGAAAGCGCTATACGCTTCGGACCAGAGATACCGGCCACGCTTGGATCACAAGACCCTTCAACCGGCGATTAGCTCTTAGAACAGCACGATTTTGAACTAACCTCGGGCTTATCTTCCTTAATTTGTTTCTTACCGGAACAGCAGCACCCTTTGCTCTGGGGTTCGACTGGATCGGTAGGTTTAACAATGGCTTTGAGTATTTTTCTCGGCGCGGAGGTTTTGGGATCAGTTGTTATATTGTTCATGGCTTTTCTCCTTTGCAAGTCTTTCAAACAGTTTGATTTGTTCGGGCAGCGCCAAAAAAATTGTTGTCGCTAGTAATTAGGACGCACATGGAGCCATCGCGTTACACAGCCGAGGAAGAAGTCAGGCTGTTTCCATGCTCGGCTTCTTCCCCTCTAATGCGCCTCAGTTATCGTGGCTATTTTTCAGGGTCCATCATAAGTTCCTGCTGTAGCATCAGTCGCTCCATCATTTGATGCATCATGCCCATATGCTGCTTCATCTTCTGCATATGTGCCGGGTCCATAGCCATAGGTCCTTTGCCCTGCGCCATCATGCCGCCTTCGCTCATTTTAGCTTTCATGGAAGCCATATGGACCTTCATTTGGGCCATATTCTCTGACATCAGCTTATTGCGTTCAGCCGGTGTTTTTGCCGTTGCAGCCTTGTCTTTCATCATTTGCATTTGTGCGCCATCTTTTGACATTGGTATGTCATGTTTATGTGCGGGTGCTTGCGATGTTTGGGGCGCAGCATAGGCTGCCGAACTTGCCAGCAAGGCGAAGGCTGCAATTGAAATAATATTGGGGGATCTCATGTCTATTTTCCTTTTTGTCGTTATGGTTAGAAAGACGGATTTGGTCGTGAAACGTTACACTTAGATAGTCAGTAGTTGGGTTAGCCAAGGGGCATCCCGGCGCTCATAGCTGGTTTCGCTTGAAGCGCGCTTGCATGACAAACCGTCTGCAAATCACATTCATGGATACAGCTTGCATGAGCGAGACTAATTTTACGGCCCAAGGCCTTCCGCGATCGGTACAATTTCACACGAAGTGTATTTGGTGACAAACCAATCTCTTTCGATATCTTCGTTCGGTCTTCCGCGCGTAAATCAGCTCGTTCGATCAATTTTTTGTAATTTGGATTAAGCTTGGAGAGATTTTCTTGGATGCATGGAAAGTCTGTTTCAGACTCCTCCTCTGCCGGTCCCAAGAGCGTCAGGAACGTGGCATATTCGTTCAATTTTTTGGTCTCTTGATTCCGCTTTCTGAAATGATCTGAAAGAACCGAACGCAATATACTGGAGAGCCATCCGCGAATTTTCTCGCAGCTTTGAAGATCATCTGCCCGTGTTAAAACGCGGACGAAAAAATCCTGTAAAACATCCTGTGCATCTTGTTCATTTCGGGTGTGCCGCAGGAGAAAATGAAAGATACGATCTTTGGATTCCACCAGAGCCTCGTTCACTAATCTTCGGTTTTTAGAAATGGAACTCGTGATCTCGGTAGACATATTTATTCCTTCCCTTTTGCAGTCAATTTCTTGGTGTCGGTTCGCCTTCAAATTAGTGTTTCTATTGATTGATACGCTTGGGAGATGCCGTCCCCTCGGAAAAACCGGCTAGTTACGTATAATTACTGAGGGGGTGACGCTCAGTGGGACGTATGATCATATGGTAGGAAGTGAAGAATATTAGGCGAGGGAAACTCCCCAGAACGCAAACCTCTTGATTGCGGTTTCTCGAAGCTGAAGGTGAGAATCTATGTGTTTGTCAGCAGAAGTCAGTTTTGGGATGACCGCCCTGATCGCGTTGATCGTTTCGTGCATGACGATCGCCTGATTGTCGACCAGATAACTGTAGTATAATTCCTGACCGTCAACGGTCAGGAAATCGCTCCACAGCGCGACTTCGTGCAAGTCGGCGCAGGACGTCCGCTGGCTGCCATACACTCCTTGAAGGTGTTGAGGACGAAAAAGCCTGCGCGGCTATACGCGGTGCCCTTGGCTTCGAGTTGTTTCTCACACCGAGATGATCGAGTTCCTAGAAGAGACTACAACTTCTAGCCGAGCTTGGTTCAAATTGGCTCCCCGAAGATACTTTGGCCGATTGCGGTTTTTGCAGGATTTCGGCATAGAGGCGTTCAACGTCTTCACGGCGACACAGACCTGTCCCTGCCGGTAGCACCGTGGCCGCGCCTGCGGCCATACCGTAAGCGAAGGCGTCGTCGGGAACTCTTCCTTGCGCCGGACGCGATCAGCTCTTTAATTCCCGTCTCCTGCGCCTCCGGGTGGGTGAGTTTACGGTCGAGCAAGCCTTCGAGCTTACCGAAGTTGGATTTGACCAGATAAACGCCCTGGCCGAGTGCAGCGCGCAGCGCCTCGCCCGAGGTGTCGAGAACAAGCTTGATGTTCCGTTTTCGGCATATCGCAGCTATAGACGCATAGAAATCCTCGGATACGCTAAGGGGCAGGCTGCCGCCGCGCCGTCGATAGCCGGATTCAGGGTCAGTGCAGCAATTGCTTTCATGTGATTTCCATCTTAGAGTTTTCGTAAGCTAAGTGTTGCCACTTCGAATACGTGGGTGCCACGATTTTCAAAGGTACCAAACCAAGAGATGGCATCGAATTGCCAGTCTTACGCTTGCAAAACGATATTGCTGGCGGACGCGTGCTCAACACCGATAATTACGATTGCACCTGGGCCCCGTTCAAGACAGTTGCTCGGCGCAAGAAGAACATCAGGACCATGACGCTCATGATTGCGGCGAAGAAGCACCACACCGAAATAAACCAGGTAACGTAAAAAGCTCCAGCCGCGATGAAAGACAGGATCGCCGTGGCTCCGAACCATCTCACCCAGCGGTGGCTAGATAGAAGCGGGCTTACACATGTGCCCAATACATATAATGCCATAACGACCGGGATGTAGAAGTGAGGAGAGACATAGTCGATGTGCCCTTCCGCGGCCGTTGCTATGATCGGCAAGCGGATCAGGTTGTAGAGCAAGTACAAACCGACCAAAGCTCCCCCTGTTGCTGTGACGAGCAGCGCTTTGCGGCGCCACGCAACAGTTTCCAACAAATAGACAGCTATCGGTACGTAGATCGGCCAAAGCACATGTGAAAACACTGAATACGCGTAAGTCAGAACTGTGTTGAGCAGCGGAGCCTTGTCAGGAAAGGTTAGCCATAGCGAGCCTTCAATTAATTGCTGGATGCCAAACAAAACAGGAATTAACGCGTATGGTATCTCGCCGGGCTGCCGAACAAACCGGATTGTCACCGTACCGGCCACCAAAAGCGCGGCACCGGCAGTAAAACTTGCTGTGGCGGAAAAACACATATTCGTCAGACCTCGCTAGTGGTTACTAAGTGGCCGAGCGCTCGCGCTGGGCAACCCGATAGAACTTCTTCATGCGCCGATCACTTGTCTGTTGCAATCCCGGTGACATGTAAGCGTCAAGGGCAGAATCCCTTTGGCAAGTGAACTAGCAGTGATGACTATGTCAATCTCCGGATGGTTATCGTACCGTTCCTTGTCGAGGATATGCTTGCTTCAAATGGTGGTAGCTATGAGAAAGGTGACGATTGGGAGCCATTTGTAGTGATTGATGAAAAACTCGTGACCGGCCAGAATCCGGCCTCTTCCGCTGACGCGGTCCATAAGTTGTTGTCGCTGCTGTAAGAGATACAGGCTTACCAAGCTCACTGCAGCTAATATTTCGATTGTTTCAAAATACAAAAATGTACTGGAAATCGATTTGGCTCCCCGTCTGGAACTTGCAACCGATTATGCAAACGAGACAACTTTTCACAGCAAATGTGTTTCTGTGCACAGTGACCGCTGTTCCGGAAAATTATCTACTAATGTCTGGTAGAAAAGCTTTCTATTTTCCGTTGGCTCTTTCGGTGTAACGAAAGTTTCGCTCCGGCGTCTTTAAGGCATGAGGGTTGTAACCTCGGTTAATGCCAAAGGTTTTATATGGGTACCGTGCGTTCTATCATATTTTATATAGCATGGGCGCTATGGACCGCCCTGTTTGGATTAGCAATTCCCTTCCTCTGGCTGAGCGGCTCACCTCCCAAAATCGTCCGGATGCTTTCAAGGTTCTGGGCGCGCGGTATACTTATTATGCTTTCTGGTATTGTGGGACTAAAATACGTATTATGGAACGGAGAGAGCGCTCCATCAGGGCCTAGCCTGATCATCTCAAACCATCAATCGATGTGGGAAACCCTAGCCGCGTTGGTTTTATTTCCAGACGTCGCAATTGTTGCCAAGCGCGAGCTCCTGCGTATCCCTGTTATGGGTTGGTTTTTGCGGCGTTCACCGATGATATTGATCAATCGTGACGCCGCCGCCAATGCTCTACGCCAGATGGTGGATCAAAGCCGGGCAGCTGTAGCCGCCGGGCGCTCCGTGCTCATCTTTCCTGAAGGGACACGCAAGCGCGTCGGTGCGCCCATCGAGTTTAAACGCGGCGTCGAGCTGCTTTACAAGATGCTTGACGTGCCTTCTATCCCCATGGTTGTAAATTCTGGCTCGTTCTGGGGGATTGGCGGTGGCCCGTTGCGGCCGGGCGTCATTACTGTAGCCTTAGCGGCACCCGTCGATCCCAAACTAAACTCGCGAGATTTCATGAAAACGACCACCGCTTTGATGGAGTCAGAGAAGGCCATCATCGACTATCATTTTGACATCAATTAAGAAACGAGACAGTTAAATAACCAGCAAAACCCAAATTTCCATCTAGAAAAAGCCATGCTGTAATATTGTGTAGTTCCGATACTAATAGCCTTAAGGCCTCCGTCGAGTAAAGCTTTTGCAACAATTTTCTGCAATACTCTGGACGGCCGTCGCGACCCATTCGTATAGGGTGCTTAGCCACTCGTCATAACGAATGTCATAGTCTATGGACCATTAAATTCACCATCGAACGAGGGAGTGGAATGAAAACAGGGTCGGAGATACGCAATGGTGCTCAGCATGCAAATGCGGCCTGTTCATGCATTACGCTTGACCAAGAAATGTTGGTAAAAATACTAGATGAAAACGCCGGCTCGGAAGGTTTCGGCGTTAGCTTGGCGGCCTCGCACCCCTATCTTTTTGCGAACTCGCCGGTCTTTATGTCACTCGAAACAATGGCGGCAATGAAGGCGATCGTCGAGGCTGTTGAAGCGGCTGTCGCGCTGCCGCAGTTTCGTGCTGCAGCACTCGAATGGGCGCCGGATATCTCTGCCGCAGACTTTGGGCCCGCTGGCGCGCTGATGGGCTATGACTTTCATCTCACCGAATCCGGGCCCGTTCTGATTGAAGTCAATACGAATGCGGGTGGTGCGTTTCTCAACGCTATTCTCGCCAAGGCCCAACGGGTTTGTTGCTTCGAGGCGGGTTTGGGTATCGATCCATCCCGGCCAAAGCAGGATTTTGATATCGAGATCGTCGCCATGTTTGAGAGTGAGTGGAAGCACCAGAGACGCAGCGGGTGTCCGGCGGTAATTGCCATCGTCGATGATGAGCCCGAAACGCAGCATCTCTACCCAGAATTGTTGCTGGCAAAGGCGGTGCTAGAAAAGAACGGTTTTTCAGTAATCATTGCCGACCCGAAAACGCTAGTGGTTTCTGATGACGGACTATCAGTTGACGGGGTTCATATCGATCTTGTCTACAACCGACTGGTCGATTTTACGCTCGACGAACCGGATCATAGAGCGCTCAGGAACGCTTATTTGCACGGAAAGGTTGTCGTCACACCTAACCCGCATGTGCATGCTATGTTTGCCGACAAACGCAATCTTGCGCTGCTTTCCGATGCCCCGTTACTTGCTCAAGCGGGATTGGTGGCAGGGGAGGCTAAGATTCTCAAGTCTGCCGTTCCAAAAACTGTGCTCGTCACTGGTGTTAATGCGGACGCACTTTGGGCCGATCGCCGCAATTTGTTCTTCAAGCCGGCGCGCGGCTATGGCAGTAAGGCCGCCTATCGTGGAGCCAAGCTAACCCGCAAGGTTTGGTCCCAAATCATCGCTGGAAACTATATCGCTCAGACCTATGCCCCGCCAAGTTTCCGCCGCGTCGAGCGCGATGGCAAAACGCTGGAGATGAAGATCGATGTGCGGCTTTATACTTATGAGGGAAACGTGTTGTTGATTGCGGCGCGCTTGTACCAAGGGCAAACGACCAATATGCGGACGCCGGGCGGCGGGTTCGCGCCGGTACTGGAAACACCAAACTAACGACGATATTGTAAAATAAGAATTTCAACCACCCAACACATCTTCGCAGCATATATTATACAAAATTGACAATTCCGATACGCCCAATGGCTGCACAACGTCTGATCCTAATCGATTTACGGGACAATAACGCTGGTTCGGTCAACTCCTGTATTGCCCGTGCGCGAATTTCGTGCCGATACGAACAGCTCGTAGGCGCCTTTTTCGGGTAGGGTGAGATCGCCTCCAAATCGGCCCGGGGCTTCAACGAAATCAAGCTTGCCGCTGGCGATTTTGCGGCCGGCTTGATAGGCTGCGACTTCAACTTCATAGTCTTTAGCATCCCAAAGACCACCACTGGTAATCGGACAGCCGCACATAAGCATGGTTGAGCTCATAACCTCGATTGTTCGGCTACCCTTAGCGCTGTGCGTATTAGGTTGTGGTGCGATAATGTTGACGGCCAAACCGGGTAACTCGACTACCCAACCATCTCCGCTGGTAACGGGCTGTCCGGGAACAATCCAGCGCTGTGACGTAACGCGAATGCTGGCTTGCATCTGAGCCAACGGACCAACGACTTCTGCCGTTATGAGTGTAGGTTGCGACAGATCAAGCTGCGTGGTGAACGCTGCGGCGTCTGGCGTAGCCAGCATTGGGCTTCGCCCTGTCGAATCCATAATCTGTTTGGTGTTCCCTGTGCCTCCGGTTGTTATTCCATCGGCCAGCACTTCCCCGGTTTCTGCGTCGCGCAATACAACTCGGGCACCGCCCATCTGATCACCGACAAACTTGGCATCCTGACTGATAACCCGCACCACCACTTCCGTCGGTTCGGCAAGCGCCGGCGATGACATAGCTAAAATGCCAGCTGTGATTATCTTGTATAATTTTGCAAATTTCATTTTCGCGCTCTCTTTCCGTGCATTAAATACTGTGCTCTTTGCCCTGTCGGTCAATCGCAAACCGGCCCGGTCCGTTCGCATAAAAATAGAGCAATGCGCCCATGATAGCGATATTTTTGAATAACGGCCCTGTATGACCAGGCGCAATGTGTATGGCTAGTGTAATGGGAATAAGCGTCAGGAGAATCAGCAATGCCGATATCCGGGTCAGGTAGCCAAACGCCAGCGCAGTCCCGAAAACAATAAAGACAGCGCCACTTGTCCAGAGCAACAACGAGGGATCGCCAATCATATTTACAGCATCGCGCCAGGGAGAGTCTTCCATCCGGGCAAGCATGTGAGCATGGGCACCAAAATGGCCAATACCGCCAATGACAAATATCAAACTCGTAGTAATACGAAAGATGGGATCAAACCAAGTTTTCCTGATTTCAGCCGGTGCAAGCCATGTGTTGAGTTGAGTAAGTCGATTCATGATATTCTCTCTCCCTGTTCTGACGTTTCAGTACCAAGTTCGGGACAATAAATGTCGCGCAACACCTCAATCACACGGCCTGAGTTCGGGTCAGCAATTCGGTAATATAGCGTCTGCGCTTCGCGCCGAAATGACACTAGCCCATCGCTGCGCAAACGCGCTAAATGCTGCGACAATGCCGACTGACTAAGGCCAACTTCATCTACTAGCGCTCCCACCGTAAGTTCACCGGAGGCAATCAGATGACACATTATCAGTAAGCGCTTTTCATTAGAAAGCGCTTTAAGCAAGTTTGCGGCTTCTGCAGCCTTGTCAGAAAGTAGGGACAGAGATTGGTCAAGCATCGAACAGATTCTTATATAAGGAATATCTAAATTAGAGTAATCTAATTTAATGTCAATCCATGTTTGCGTGGCAAAAACTTAGCTAGATTAACCGATGAATTATGAATGCCCGCTATTGGAAATTTTCGGCTCATCCCAAAACAACCGCAAATGGGGCGTTTGCTGTCAGGCTGCTTTTATTTCGACCCTGCCATGCTGTAATGTCGCAAACTGGGGTGGGTTACGGAAGGGCAGTTTTTGGTTTCAACTTAGCGACTGCGGACATTTCCCAATTTAGTGGAAGTAGAGTGAAATTCAAAGGCCTTCATGCTAGAACGGGTACATGTCAAAAACATTAGCGGGTCGTTGCCTTTGCGGCGCATTTAGTTTTCAAGTTACCGGATCACTGGGTGAGGTTAGACTCTGCCACTGTGACATTTGTCGCCGAGCAAATGGAGGAGCTTACTCGGTCAACTGCCGGGTATCTCGAGAGCTTTTTATTGCACCGCAGGACATGTCCGGCATTACAGAGTATCAGTCATCTCCCGGTGCTTGGAAGGCGTTCTGCGCAACTTGCGGGTCACCAGTCTATTCTCGTGTCGACTGGGATCCCGATGGCATCCGCTTAAGATTGGGAACATTTGATCGTGACGTTGAAGTAGATGTAACCGCTCATGTTTGGGTAGGTTCAAAAGCGATTTGGGACCAAATCACTGATGACCTTCCATGCTATGAAAAAGGGGCGGATAGCCCGCTTATCGAACGTGAACGGTAGGGGTTATCAGGATCGCCTTGCGAGCCAGTCTAAACGTTGTTGAAGGCGATGGCTCGAAGTCGGTTCGGCAAGGCTAACAAAGGCCCACGCCACGGCCTGAATTGTTCTTGCCATTATTAGGAGATCAAGCAATATTGGATCAAACCCGCCAGCATAGCCTTCGATGGCTTCTGATGCTGCACGACCAGTTCCGAAAACACATGAGGACGCCACCAAGCAAGCAAGATCCCACTCGATTGGCCCAGTGCAAGCGTCTTCAAAGTCTCCCCAAATTGGTCCGTTCGGCGTTTGCCAGAGATTTCCATGATGCGCATCGCCGTGAAGCGGTCTAATTTCTAGCTCTTGTTCGTCGAGCCGATGCTGAACCAGATCGCTCGCTCTGTTAACAACAGCGCGGGCGTCGCCTTGTAGTGAATGTGTAAGCACCGGATCGTCAAGAATTTTCCAAGCTTCCTGTAATGGCCCCATGACCGGCAGTGTGACACTGCATTCAGTCAAACCATCATGTAGATCGTGCAACAGTTCACCAGTTTTGAACGGTGGCGGCGGTGCGTCCGTATGTTCAAAATACTCCCAAAAGGTCACGGTCAGACCTTCATGTTGATGTGGCCCCGGAGGCAAAATTTGAGAAGGACGCACAACGCTGGCTTGGACTTGGTTTAGATAGTTAGCCACCGCCAATTCCCGCCTCATCCATTCGGAATCTTTTCGTACGGATGCAGTAGCAGTAGCAACGCGCGCAACCAGCGGTAATGGGGCCAACTTGAAAAGTGTGTTGCTATATCCCCCGATCAACTGCGCTTTTTGGACAGGTAAATTGTATCGGTCCACGATTGCCATCACCGCATTCTCTGCGGTTTTGATCTTTTCGTTGTCTAAAGTAGACGCAAGGTGAGCCATATGTTCCTGTACTCTTTGCATGCGGCTTGAATGCAATTAAATTTCTGCAAATATAATCCATGCTAACGACTGACTCTGTCTGGCACGTCTCAGTTGTGATCAGCTCCAATTGGGACATATACGAAACGGCAGCCTGCCATTCGGATGACCAGTTCTAAAAAATGACTATAGTGGGTTATGATGGGTTGGAAGCAGTTACGTGGGATTTGAATGAAAAGGGAAACCTTCTCTGTGTTCAGTTCCTCATAGCGAGAGGCCTACCACACCGCCTGTCACCATGATGGCACGCAGAATTTTTTGCAGCGTCAGCTTTTCGTGTAATACAAATATGCCGATTACTCGTTGTGGCCTTCCCATCGAACTAAACCTTCTTGCGATCAAAACCCAATGATTTGGAATGTATAGAGGCTGGTTTCGATTTGGTTTTCCGAGCCACGGAATACTGCGTTTTTTTGGGTTTCAACATATTAAGGCGCTCCAGAAAATCTGTTATTCGCTCAAGTTTCAGATCGGTAATACCGACAGTCACTCGGATTTTTTTCTTTCACGTTTCCCGTCTAAGCCAATCTAAAAATTAAGGTAGGTTTCATTTTGTCGTCCTTTATTAACACACTGCACTGTGACATTTTTCAATTCATTCCATCGTAATTTGTGCGTTTTTAGCAGTGATGTGATTTGGATGCCCGATTGCCCCATTTTTATAGCGATATCGTTTGCAAGGGCACGAAACCCTAGAATGAGCGAGCCCATCAATGAGCAAATCGCAAGAAAGAAAAGGAAGAAGCCTGCAGCAACCGTAGCCAGAACGAGGAGCTTAAAGGGCTTATACCGAATTATAGATATATATTCCGGCATAAGCTGGCCTAATAACCGTAAAACCGGAATATTATACCAATTACTAAACGATCGGCTGATGTCCTTTTTAGGGTAGCGCCTATTGATCGAGTAACCACCGATATTGGTGTAGATGCTCAAGGGCAGCTTTTTTGGTGGCGTGAAAATCGTCTCTTTTCACATGCACTCTGACATTTGGTGTAATTGATAGAGATTGTAGAAATAAGCTTCTACAATCTCTGCGGTTAATCCGACATTTTCTTTATTTGCCAGGTGCGCTGTTTATCGACAATTGTCCGCGCGACATCTTCGGGGAATCCAATTCTGGTAAAGAGCTGCTCGCATAGCTCTAAACTGGCTTCTACTGTCTCCGGTACTACGCTGCTCGCGCCGCTGAGAAGCAGCTTTCGGGCATGTTCGGCATCACGCGCGCGCGCGATTATGGGGACATGTGGCCATTTTCTTTGAATCGCCGTAATGACATGTTCCGCAGATTCCGGCCCGTTCACAGTTGCGGCAAATGCCGCTGCCTGCTCAAGGCCAAGACGCGCATAAATATCGAGCTTGCTGGCGTCACCAAAGAAAATATTAGCGCCTTTTTCCCGCTCTCTTGCAACCAGATCGGCATTGTTATCAATCGCGACATAGGGAATGCGCTGCTCTTCCAGAAGAGCGGCGAGCATCTGGCCAACCCGGCCAAAGCCGCCAATTACTACCGGCTGTTCACCGCTTTCCGGCATTGCTGGTTCAGCCGTTGAAGCACCTTGTCGGTGCATGGCATCGCTCAAACGACGCGCCAGGACCGCGAGGCCGGGTGTGACAAACATGGTTACAATGACGACCAGCAACATGAATTGCGCGATGTCGGTATCAAGCAGTTGGAATGCCAGAGCCGAAGCGATAACCACAAAGGCAAATTCTCCACCCTGGCTCATCAAAATCGATGTTTCAACCGCCACATGTTTGGGCAAGCTGTAGATTCTGGCGAGACCAAAGAGAATGGCTGCCTTCAGACTGAGCAGGCCGATTGCGGAAAGTAGCACCCAGATAATATCTGCCCAGACGGCCAGAAGATCGAGGCTCATCCCAACTGAAATAAAGAACAAACCCAGCAGCAGGCCCTTAAACGGTTCGATATCGCTGGCGATCTGGTGTCGATATTCTGTGCCAGCGAATAACAGGCCAGCCAGAAATGCGCCCAACGCCATGGAAAGCCCGGCCTGCGCCGTCAGCGCGGCGGTGATCAACACGAGTACGACGACAGCCGCCATAAACACCTCTCGGTTGTCGCTGTTGCCGACAAAGCGAAGCAATGGCCTGACAACAATGCGCCCGAGCAAAAGGATCGCGCCAATAACCAGTATTGCTTCCAGCAAAGCCCAAAGCGCCGCTGCCCACAGAGATCCCTCTACAGTTGCCCCCGCAAAACCGACAAAAAAGAGGATCGGAACAACCGCGAGGTCTTGCAGGAGCAATACGCTGAAACTGGTTCTGCCTGCTTCGCTGCCCATTTGCCGGTTTTCCGTGAGTACCTGCATGACCATTGCAGTCGAAGAAAGAGCGAGGCAAAGGCCTAATATCGCGGCCGCCACCGGCGTGTTGCCAAACAGGTAGGCAATGGTACCGATTACCAATGCGCTGATTGTCACCTGCGCTGTACCCAGACCAAAGACCAGTCGGCGCATACTCCAAAGCTGTGCCAAGGAAAGCTCCAGGCCAATGGTAAAAAGTAGAAATATAACCCCGAGTTCGGCAAAGCGGCGAACGCCATCAATATCGGCAATTACCAGATATTCAAATATTGGTGTTTCTCCGACAAGGCGGCCCAAGCCAAACGGACCAATGATCAGACCGACAAAGAGGAAGCCGAGAACAGAACTGATTCCTGCCCTGCGCACCAATGGAACAACGATACCAGCGGCAACAAGAAAAATAATAGTTTCCCGAAGATGGGGGATTTCAGGATCCACGACCGGTCCCTTTCAAATTCACACTATGATCCACTTATGGTTGCCAAGCTAGTCTAACAAGCATCGCGATTTTTTGAAACCGCAATGATGCTAATTGAAAGGCCTATCCATGCTTTTGGGATATAGCTGCTGTCGGCCTTACATCGCGAGGAAACTTGACTTTAGTTAGTAGCTTGCGCTCAGGGGTGTTATTTGTTCTGTATCTAAACGAACTCTACCAATTCGGCAATGTTGCAGCACAACACAATCAGAGCATAAAAGGTTTGGTGCGCGATTAGGTTCCATTTTCGTTTGGGAAGCAGCGCCTCAGGACGGAAGGAGGTTCTCATTGATAGTAAGCGAGAGCGTGAGCTATGCCTTCTCGAAACCACAATAGCTGATGATCGTCCGACCTACTACTCGAAGAACGATCCAGATGCGAAATTCGCGAACCGACAGATTATACCGTTGCATCAGCTGAAATCCGATGAACGACGCCGCTTAGCGTAAGTTTTCGTACCAATGGACTCCGAACTCCTGATATACCCGATCCACTTTTGGTGTTAGGAAGAAAATCTATGAAACATATGGCCATAATCGGTGCGGGACTCATGTTCGCATCGAATGCAACAAATGCTCAACAAACCGATACGCGCAACGAGGCCATCCTAGGTGTTTGGTCTAACCCGTCCGGAAGTGTTCATGTCCGGATCAAGGAGTGCGGCACGAAGCTTTGCGGCGTCGTTGTCTATGCGACCGAGAAAGCGAAATCCGATGCAGCGCAGGCCGGTACCGCCGTACTTATAGGAATCAATCTTTTCCGAGAGTTTGATCGATACGACCGGAACAAATGGCGCGGCAAAGTTCTAGTTCCCGATCTCGACAGAACGGTGAGTGGTGAATTGAAACCGATCAGTGGCAACACTCTCCAGGTGCATGGATGTATGTTCGGGCATGTCGCGTGCAAGAACCAGAAATGGACGCGAGTTTCAAAATGACAGGGCCGTGCTGCCCGGGACGTTGCAATCGTAAAGGCGCGTTAAACAATACCCTTCCATGTGATATTGGACCCTTCCGTTGCGGAGCAGCGCCGCGCCTTAAATTTTTGGCGGGACCGCTGCATCACGGCGGCAGTCGCGATATCAGCGAGCTTTGATTGAAAAAATAGATAGTCACTAGTTGACGGAAAAACATCCGCTTCTGGGGCGGTTCCCGACCAGCCGCTTTTATTTTCATTCAATCAGCTTGAATGACCGAAACTGGGGTGGTTTTCGGACTGGCAAGTTTTGTCCAAAGCTCGTTGAAAACAGCAGTTGGTCCAATTGCTAGCCGCACCAAATGACTAAACTTGGTAGCGCTCACCATTCGAATTTATGATCCCAGTCTCTGCGCAATATGCTGTTTGGAAATGCTGACAATAGCTGGCTGTCCTAGAAGCGTTAGAATTTGGTTTTGTCGCGCCAAGGCCGCATCCTGAAAATCGCCATCAGTGGGCGTCTCAGGAAGGCTGCGCGCTAGCGTGCAGCAGTAACTTTGCAAATCTCGATATATGTTTGACACCTTGTCGTAATCGACGTCTTGGTTCGTTGTCTTACTCTTGAGCAGGCGAGCACGCTCCATCTCGATGAAACAATCGAACTCTATCGTAGCGAGCGCATAGTCATACCAATTGTCCAGCTCGGTCACGATCAAATCCAGATCAATAGCAATTGCTAAATCATCCCTGCCTTCGTTGCAAAAGTTCAGAAATTCCATGATCTTCTTGGTGCTTCCCGCGCATGCCATACCATTGAATGACACAAAGATGCCGTTCTCATCAGCGTAGGAATAGAGCGCCTCTGCCGAAATCGGATTATTCGCCGCAATCGTCTGATCAACATTCTCCATCATGTGTCGGCAAATCATGAAAACGCCGGAGATAAACTGATATTGGCTTGCTAGCGCATTTGAGACTGTAGGTTGCGGCGCGTCCTGCCGGGCAAAGCGCTTTTGATAGGCGATCAGAGCGATGCTTGCCCGCGCAATTATATAAAGATCCCAGATGCCAAGTGGTTTCTCGGCACCGACACGCTGCAAATGATACGCCCGCACAGCACCGGTAATCGCCAGTGCTTCATCGAAATTTTGCATCGCAACGCGCAATGCCGACATGTTAATTTGCCTACCGGCGCGTGATCCCGGATATTTGCATATAATGGTCTCAGCCGGCAAATGGTGATTTAGGCTGAAAGGCCGAGTATTTTCCTCCCCAAGCTGCCGCCCGCCTTTGGAATAAAGCGCCGATACACCGTTCCACAGACCGTAATGAAACTCCATATCCGCCGCTTGCCAGGGCTTTGCCAGTAGCGGCCACAAGGTTTTCTTTATTAAGGTTCGCAAGCGATTATTTCCCAAATTAGGACGGCAAGGGTTAATGACCGTGCTATATTCTGCTGAATCGGTAAGCTCAACCAAGAACAAACACATCGCGAATGCGATTCTAAGGGGCAAGGTACAAAAAAACGTGAACGTAGCAATCTTGTCGGCAAATGCCACAGCATCGTTGCAGTCCAGCGCGTCTGGTTTGTCGTGGCAGTGCGATCCGTTAACGCTCGACACGGCTCAAGCGCTCGAGACCGAATGGAGCGACCTTTCCATTGTGGCGTCTGAGCAGAATATTTTTGCTTATCCCTGGTTTATCATTCCCTCGCTACCCTTGTTGGTCAAGATCAAGCCGAAACTGCTGGCTATTCGCGCTGAGGGCTTACTAATCGGTCTGGTCACCCTGCGCGCTGATGCTGGCTATGCGAAACTACCGGTGCCATTTTGGCGAACGGCAATGCATTATGAGCAATTCCTGGGTACACCGCTCGTCCGTGCCGGGTATGAAAACAAATTTGCCGCGGGACTGTGTGAATGGTTGGATCAGGCGCCGCTTGGCTGCTGCTTTCTCAACTTGGCGATGATGAGCGCAGACAGCAAAGTTGCAAAGGCCATTGCTGTCCACTGCCAGCGCGATGCACGGCAATTCCTGGAAACTAACTCTTTCCAGCGAGCAGCAATTGTGCCTGCGCGATCCCGCAGTATGGAGCCTGAACAATTGCTTAGTTCCAGCCGCCGAAAGAGCCTGCGCCGGGCGATGAAAAATCTCTCGAAACAAGGTGCAGTATCGGTCGAAAGGCTGAGCAGAGAGTGTGATCTGGAACTCTGGTTGGCCCGCTTTCTTGATATGGAAAACACCGGGTGGAAGCGCGACGATGGCTCGTCCATCCTGTCATGTGCAAACGAAACCGCACTCTACAAGCAGATTATTTTCACCGCATTCCGTCAAAAAAACCTGCTGTTTTCACGCCTTTGCCTTGATGGCAAACCCATTGCCTATACGTTAGACATTGCGGCGGGATCTCAGAGCTATTGTCTTAAGTCCGCAATTGATCAGGACAATCGCAAGTTTTCCCCAGGTGTGCTGATGGAGTTTGAAACGCTCAAATATTATCTGGGACAGGAGCGGTATGCCTGCTCGGACTCCTGCACTTCTCCCAATAACGAGATGCTCAACGATCTATGGCCAGACCGCAAACCAATCGCCGATCTATTGATTGGGCGAAGAGGGGTTGTATTCAGTATGATCTTCAAGGTGATCCATGCCATTAAATCGGCAACCAAGCCGGTGGACAGCGAACGCCATGCAAGCTGACCACGACCAGCCAAAAGATAACCATGAAGTTCGACTTCTTTCGCAGCCGAACCCGGAATTGCTTGAGGATATGGTTCGACTATTCGATCAAGGACAAGCTCCACATCACACCGCCTTTCCGGATCACTTTGGCCCCGCCAATGATATTCCAGCGATCACCGGCTATCTGAGGGGGTTCTTCAAACCGCGAAATCCGTTTCGCAGCCGCCGCGGTTTCGCCAAGGGTTGGTTTGTCGATGACCAGCTCAGCGGCTATTTGCTCTACTATCTTCATGAAACCTCTAATATTTTTTACGGCAAGACGCGTTGGACGTGTTTCGTCGAAGACATTGTGATTGATGCTGAAGCGCGCTCACTGGGCGGGGCTTCACGGCTTATTACAGCGTTGCTAGCCGAGTTGGAACCGCTTGCTGATTGCGCGATTTCGGCCACCGTTTGGAGCGGGAACGAAGCGTCCGATGCGCTGTTCCGCAAGCATGGCTTTGAAGCGCTCTCGAAATCCTTCTATAGAGTATCGAAATGAAAATTCCGCGCTTTACCTGCTTTGCAAGCATGGCTGGCCTAACGGCTGTGCTCGCGCTTGGCGCGTGCGCGCAAGAGGTTCCTGAAAGCACGATCGCGCTGACCGGCGCATCTCCCCATATGCTGCTGCTGGTTGGTGATCAGGACGAGCAGGATTCCGATTTCATTACCGTGCTAAATGTCGATCCCGACAGCGACAAACGTGGCCAGCCTATAGGTTCCACTCCGATCGGGTATAAGGCATCTATGGTCCATCATATGGAATATGAAGCACCGCCCAAGGGTGAGCCGATTTTCATGAACGGGCATCATCACGAGCTCAGCATGATCGTCGATATTGCGGACCCCGCCAATCCGAAAATCGCGAACACATTCAAACCACCGGCTGCACTGCGCTATCCGCATGATTATTCACGCACAGTGAGCGGGACGCGGCTCGTCGGGTTTCTGCGCAGCGAAGGGGCGAGCCCCAATCCTAACGAAAGCACGTCCCCCGGCAATCATGGCGGGATTGCAGAATATACGATGGAAGGCGAGTTGATCCGTTCAGCATCGGCGGCGGCACCCGGCTATACCAAAGCCATCAGGCCCTATGCCTTTGCCCAGTTGCCCGAGATTGACCGGATCACCGTGACCAGCGCGCCAATGATGGAGCAGAGCTGGGCCGATGTCGTCCAAATCTATCGCTATTCCGATTTCAAGCTGCTCCATACGCTCGATCTGGAGGTTGGTGTCGATTACAAGGGCGCGGCGGTCGACGGGATTAATGGCGCGGGCTTTGGCCAACATGTTTTGGAAGATGGCTCGATTTTTCTCAATTCCTATGGCTGCAATTTTTATCACCTGACCGATATCGAAACCGACGACCCGCAGCTCGATCTGGTATTTTCGGTCAAGACGAAGCCAGCCGATAATCCCAAAAAGATCCGCGGAGCCTGCGGTGTTCCGCTGTTGAAGGGGAAATACTGGATTCAACCGATCGGCAAAAACCAACAAGTGGTGGTGCTCGATATCAGCAATCCCAAAACGCCTAAGGAAGTTTTCCGCCTCGACACGCCGGAAGGCTTCGCGCCGCATTGGATGGCGAAAGACCCGCGCGGCAATCGCCTGATTCTCGGAGCTGAGCTGGGCGGCGAACAAGGCTTCTACATGTTGCGTTTTGACGACCAATCAGGCCGGATCGAATATGATCCCGACTTTGCGAATTATCGCAACGATAGCTTTCTCAATATCTTCCGGTCGAAAAGCACCGGCTATATTTCTCTGGACCGCAAAGAATGGCCGCATGGTGCGACCGGAACCGCATGGGGCCACGCCGCAGTGTTTTTTGACGGTGCCTAGGCAGCTACGGCAGAAGCCTGCATGAGCATCGTTACGGATTTCTCTACGCGCGTTCGCAGCGCGCTCATCTGGCGGTCAGGCACTCAGATCGTTGCTCAGCTCATTTCCTGGGGCAGCACTCTTGCGGTAATCCGAATCCTCGAGCCGGGCGATTACGGCGTCTTTGCAATGACACAAGCCGTTCTAGTTTTCCTTAGTTTTCTAAATGGTTATGGCCTTGCAAGCTCGATTATCCAATCTGAAAAGGTTGATCCCTTGCGGCTTCGTCAAGCCTTTGGCGCCTTGCTGGTGTTGAATGCAGGGATCGCCTTGCTGCAGATTTTGCTCGCGCCGTATGCCGCAGAATATTTCAGGCAGCCGATTGTTGCTGATCTGCTGCGCGTTCAGGCGCTGATCTTCCTTGCAACCCCTTTCATCGTCTTGCCCGAGGCGTTGATGGCCCGCAATCTGGAGTTCAAAAAAACTGCTTTGGTCAATCTGTTATCAGCCATTGTAGGTGCGGTCGTAGCATTAACTAGCGCAATGAACGGTCTAGGTGTTTGGACGCTTGTCTATGCAGCTTTGGCGATATTTTGGACACAGGCGATTGGACTGTTTCTGTCCGCAAGAATGTTCATCTGGCCTAGTTTCGATTTTCGCGGGGCCAAACAGATGTTTACTTTCGGCGGGACAGTCTTGCTCGCTCATGTGTTCTGGACGATCCAGAGCCAATCGGACATCTTCATCGCCAGCCGGTCATTAAGTACACATGAATTGGGCCTCTATGCCGAAGCGCTGTTCCTCACGACCATTTTTGCAGCGAAATTCGTGCCTCCACTCAACGACATAGCCTTTCCTGCTTACTCGCGAATTCAGAACGATTCCGGCGCGGTACGCTGGTCCTTTCTAAAGGCGGTGCGCCTCATCATGCTAATCGCCTGTCCGCTCTATTTTGGCATGGCTGTGACAGCACAGGAACTGGTGCATGTTGTTCTGGGCGAAAAATGGATCGCCATGGCACCGATAGTCGCTGTGTTGGCGCTGGTTATGCCACTAATGACTCTGCAAATCCTGTTTGCTCCGGCCAATAATGCATTAGGCCGCCCGCAAATTTCAGCCCGTGTCACGATGTTTGGTGCCGTGGTTATGCCGTTGGCCTTTATGATTGGTGTGAATTTCGGCGTGATGGGACTGGCCTATGCTTGGGTAGCAGGATTTCCTTTGCTGACGGTCTTTACCTTCCTACAGTCATACGAGCATCTGGGTATCAGTGCTGGAGACCTTGCTCGCGCCTTGTGGCCAGGACTTTCGACGTCACTGGCGATGGCTGTTATTGTCTATTTGGCAAACAATATCCTGCCTGAGATGCTGATCTACGCTCGGTTAGGAGTTTTACTGGCGATTGGAGGGTCAATCTATCTTGGACTGCTCTATGCCGTTGCACGACCGACATTCGATGAAGTCATCCAATTCATCATGCACCGCAAATCACCCGAGCAACCCCAAGACAGCATATGAAACCGCAAATCGGGCTGGACAATCTCTACATGATGTCCATCCACGCCACTCTTGCGGATATAATGGATTTAAGTCTCGGATGAAAAGGCTCTGATATCGTGGCTATTGCTGTTTTGGTATTGAACAAATCGTCTGTTTTCAACGGCATCTCGAATGTATGTGAATGTCCGGAAGTGGGGCGGTTGCCGTCCGGTTGCTTTTATTCCAACATCTTTGCGATCCTATGTCGCAAACTGGGTGGAAAGCGGTCATTCATTCGAGCGTCGCACAATGGTTGGAAAATTCGGACAGCAGACTCTAAATCTGGGCTGGAGCCGCTTGCCGGACTTCTTCGTTGAGTTGCAGCGAGATCGATCCGGCGATAAAGACTAGCGCCGCGCTTGCTCCAAACATCGCCTGAAAGCCGCCAATCACCTCAAGAGTTGGAAGAATGGCTGAGGCGATCACGAAACCCATGGTCCCAACGGACAGCAAGACAGAAAGGGATGTTGCCGCAACTTCGGGCGGAGTGACGCGCATCGCCAATACCAGATTGGCGAGGTAGAACAAGAAGAGCGGCACGCTTTTCGTGAAGTACCACGCCACATATAGCGCGTCTGATTGCCACAGCGTCTCATCAACCAAATAACCTGCCATGATCGGCAGCGCCGTTGCACCGGACCAGAAGGCGATCGGCCCCGGTCCGAACCGGTCAACGAACCAACCTCCGATGACAATACAAAATACACCCATGACGATGTTTGAAATAGCCCCCAGCGAGCTGAATTCCGACTGGCTCCAGCCCATTTGCCGGATGGCGAACAGAGTGTCGGTTGTGTCGTTGAGGTTCTGGTGAATGCCGTAGGTCAGCAGCAGGAGCGCAACCAGAAAAGTCTGGCGTCGAAAAAGGCTGCGAAACGCAGCACCTAGAATGGCACTCCAATCCGCGTGGAAGACAGCCTTCGCATCCTCCGCGATCGCCCCACTGGTCCAAGGCAGCAGTTTCTCGCCCTTACGTTCGCGGATCAGAACAACCGAAAGCGCCGGAATGGTGAAGAACGCGATCATTCCCAGCATCGCGACCGAAAAGCCGTAATGCTCCAACAAGGCGCTGGTTATGGCCATGCCGCCGGCAATGCCAAACACTTTCCCGCCAAACATGAAGCCGTTCATGCGGCCCATTTCCCCGTCAGGCGTGAGATCGACGACCAGCGCGTCGAGCGCGACATCCTGACCCGCGGTCAAGATGGACAAGATCAGGATCACGCCAATCACGATGGCCGTATCGCTGGCTGCTGGAGAAATCACTGCAGCGATCACCAAGGTGGCCACGATGCACGCTTGCGAACCGATCAGCCAAGGGCGCCGTCGACCCATGGGCCGCCATGTGTAGCGATCCATGACCAAGCCTGCGAGAAACTTTACGCTCCACGGCAGGCTGGCGGCGGCAGCCGCGGCGGCAACTACGGCGGTCGATTGCCCATTGGCCGCGAGCCATGCGGGGAGCGCATAGAAGAACAAACCCTGCGGAAAGCCTTGCGCCAGGTATAGCAGCGTACCCATGAGCAAGCGTAGCTTCGGGCTGTCTGCAAATGTGGGTAGGTTGATGTTTGAGGCTGTCAGAGCGAGGTTCGCTTCAGTCATAAAAATAGCGTTCCTCGACAATCTTGTCGTCGCGAACGGTGTAGATCGCGATCTCGGAAAACGGCTCGCACAGGCCTGTTGCACGCCGTTTGATCAGCATATCAATAAACAGGGCAAAGCGATTGCCAGTGATAAACGGGCCATCAATGCTGAGCTCTTCCATCGCGCTGTGCCCCAGCCAGCCAGTCAATTTGTCACGCGCGGCATCAAATCCCGTTACTATTGCGGAAGCATGCTCGGTCGTGCCCTCTGGCTCGATGCTGACAATATCAATGCCCCAATATTTTTCCGCTGCCGCGACCGCCTGGCCGGACTGAACTAGGGACAAAAAATCCTGTGCGAGATCATTGAGATCACTCATTTTATCGGGTCCTGTTTTCGGGATCGGCAAGAAAAATCCGGTGGATGGCGGGTCGCAAAAACCATCCGCCGGACCAATCGCTTGCGCGAAGTTTTCGAAAAGACCTAAGGGCGGTCTATCGAGGTTTATATTCGCGCAAAAGCATGCTGCTTTTCACGGTCCGGTATTCCGCCCGGTTGCCGGATTCTGTTATCTGCTGCTCGGCAGAGGATTGCATAAAAGCATCATATAGTTTGTTGCGCCGTTCTGATTCTGCCGCATCAGGAATACTGGAAAAGGTCGTCATGAGATACAGCGTTGGTTCGCCATCGCGCTGATTCTCGTTGATCAGTATTTTATAGTCGCTGATCCAGCCCTTGGATTTGGCAAATTCCTGAACCTTGGTCCATTGGCCAGCAAGGTGGGTGGCATATTTAAACGCCCCGCCGTCTTTGATATAGATACCGCTAACGTTTGAATATTCGCCTGCTACCAGCGGGAATTCCTGTGCCGCTGCGACTGTTGGCAAGGCCAAAGGTGCGGCCACCAGCATGGCCGCTGCAACCATTTTCATTTGTGTAATCATCTTCATTCTTCTTCTCCTTGGTTATTGAACTTTTCACGTTGAACCCTTGTTGGGCTGCACCGTCTTTGGCACTGCTTCAGGTCTTCCCACTTTGGCCAACAAACATAGTGCGAAGGCGACCAATGTGATCGCAGCGACTGCGTAATAGGTTGCCGCATAGCCGCCACTTTCGACCAGCCAGCCGGAATTGCCAGACATCACTGCCCGGCCCAAATTCGGAACAGCCATGAACAGGGCAAACTGGCTGGCGGCTACGGCCGGACTGCAAATACGCATCGCCCAAACGATCAACAGGATCATCAGCAGAAGGGCTACAACATATTGGATCATGAAAATTGCGATGAAGATGCTGTCGCCTTCCCAGCTATCGAAAGTCGCACCTCCAATCGCTGCACTGACACCGAGCAGAAGAAACAGAAGGATGATTGCTTTGCGTAAGCCAGTGAAGCGCACAATCAGCGGGGATAAAACTCCTACAGCAAGGGCTGCGACCAAACTGACAATCGCTGAAAAGCTCGAATATTGATCGCTACCCCAACCTAGCTGCTGGATGGTTAGCGTCGGACTGACCGCGTCTATAAACGACCAACTCACTTGTGCTAAGGCCAAGGATAGAAGAAATAGCAACGTAAGCGGCGAAGCAATTGATCGGAACAAGCCGACGATGATCGGAAGCCAAGCACTGTGCTGCCGTTCTTCACATTCGCGGGAAGCGGCACCTTTGCTCCATGGCAGCAAGCGCTCGCCGGGGCGCTCTCGGATGATCACGACCACGGATGAGACGATCGCAACAAAGACAGAAAAGGTCAGCGCAGTTGATGCGATATCGCCCGAAACAAGCAATTGTCCGGCCACGAAACTGGCCCCGGCGATTCCCACTGATTGGGATGCGAACATCAGACCATTGACAATCGTTCGCTCATCATCAGGAACAATATCCACCACCATCCCGTCGACCGCCACATCATTAAAGGTGGCACACAGATTGAGTCCAAAACAATATCCTGCCAACAGCCCGATCTGACTAACCGTCGGCGCATCTATTGCCATGGCCAGTAGGACAATCGCCATCATGGCTTGCGCGGCAATAATCCAGACTCGACGGCGGCCCATCGGTTTGAAGGTAAAACGGTCCATCAACAGGCCGTTCACCAGCTTTAACGACCAGGGCAGCATAGCTGTTCCGATGAATAGGCCCACCTCCACCGGCGTTGCACCATTTGCTGCCAGCCAAGCCGAAATACCTACGGTCGTCAGCCCTACTGGTACGCCTTGCATAAAATAAAGGATCGCTACAACGATGAGGCGCGCAGATTTGCTTTCAGACAATGAGGGAAGGGCCAACCGTACCGGCAGCTTAGCAGCTTGCTCCATTTCATCCCCCTTCCAATATAGCAGGCATAGCTATCCCAATGGCGGAATCGGTGTTTTCCGGATCCCGTCAGATCGCTCAATTTGTCTGCAAATTCAGTGTGCTAGTGATGGAAGAATATGTAACTTCCCGTCAACGGTGCTACCGTCAAAAAAGCGTCAATAATGATCTATTTCATGGCGGAAGGTTTGGGGAGCAAGTCTGGCCAGCCATATTTTTCCCATGCGGCGACCATGCCTATGCGCTCGGCGAAATCCATAAAGTCGGAATGGAGCCGGACCTGGCGAACAGGTTCGATATCTGCCCAAAGTAACATGAAACCGAAGAAATTAGCGGGTGTTATCTGCTTGCCTAGAGTTTTGAATACCATTTGAGCTTCGCCCATCCAAATAGCAGGAAATACGATAGTGGAATCACATGGATCATGGAGAGTGGCATGGAGCATCTCCAGAACCATGCAGTAATTCTTCCGATCCTGTTCTTCGCCGCTCCATAGTCCTTTTGCGGCCATCAACCAGTAGGCATCCATTGCTTCTGGTTCCATGGGAGCGCTGCCAGCGGGTGGAAAGATTACGGTGTTCATCAGCTTCTTCGTCAGCTGATACGCTTCCACCGCTCCGTCATTGTCTCCCGATGCGGCAATTGCGGCTGCGAACCACAAAGACGGAAAGCCAAGATCAACCATCCGCTGCCCGGCATCCATCGCTGCGTTTATGTTTCCCAGATTAAGATGCACTACGCAAAGTATAGCGTAGTTACGCCCGTTGACGGGATCTTGATCAATAGACGCTTCTATGTAAGGCAAAGCGTCTCGGGAACGCCCGCAGTATAGCAGGAATGAGCCCACGCGATTTAATACATCCGGATTGTTGGGTTCCAGTCGATAGGCCTCAAAGGCCAGATCAAGTGCCCCCACAATATCTTTTTGTGTCCACTTATGTATCGCCAGTACGATACGAGCATGCGCCTGCTGCGGCGATAGGTTAAGTGCTTTCTTCGCATATTCAGCCGCTTTTTCACTGCGCTCGATTCGACCCAAACATGGCGAATAAACCGTCACATTAATCTCTGCTTCGGCTAGCGCTGTCCAACATTCAGCAAATTCGGGATCGAGTACCAATGCCTTCTCAAGCAATTCAATTGCCGACGGCAATACCCCTTCGCCAATCGCCCTGATAGTTAAGGCCCGGCCTTGCAAATAAAGTCCATAAGCTTCCCGGTTGTTTGTTAGCGTTCGGGTTTTGGGTTCATGATCTTGCAGTTTGAAGGCTTGGCTGAGGCCATCTACTACCTCTTGCACAACTTCTGCCCGAGCGGTGAACATATCGTCCAGATTACCTTCATAGCTGTGGGCCCATGATTCAAAACCCCTATCCGCGTCGACTAAGCTAACAGCAACACGAACCTGTTCTTCTTGGCGGTGAACCGAACCTTCCAGAAGATACGAGACGTTGAGCGCATTTCCTATATCAGATGGCGTTTTGTCAGAATTTTTGAATTGAAAAGAAGACGTTCGACCAGCGACAAGAAGCTGTGGGATTTGGCCCAAGGTGGTGATCAACTCGTCAACAATACCATCTGCAAAAAACCCTTGATCATTTGGTTCTGCACGGGATTGAAATGGCAACACGGCAATCCGGACCTTGCCTTTCTTCCGATCGAATATCGTTTGGGCGACGGCAGATCGCACAGACCAAGCGTTGAGCAAGCGCGCATGATCAGACAGGTTATTGCGCTCCTCCAACAACAAAAGTGCGGCTGTGATTGCAGTTTCCAGACGTTGCTCTGCTTGCAGGCGGTGAACCTCGAGCCAGTTTTTAAACTCCTCACCAAATTCCAACTGATCCAACAAAGGTTTGGCGCCAAAGGTGGTGAGCAGTTCGGTAGCCTCGTGAAAATTTTGTTCAGTCAGCAATTTAGTTACTTCCGATAGATCGGTTCGAATGGCGTCGGTCTTCAGGCTGATGCGAGAACGGTTAATATCAAGCAAGTCGCAGTTCATGGACCGAAATAATTTTCCAATATCCAACAGACACTGCCGCAAACTGGCGCGTGCCTGGGCTTCAAATCTTCCGGGCCAGAGCAATTTGCTGAGATAGTTGCGATTTAGTGTTTCATCTGGTGCAAGACAAAGCATGGCGAGAATCGCGCATGCTCGGCGATTGGATATCGCGATTTCACTGCCGTCAAGCGCAAACAGCTGAAAACCTCCAAACAGGGACGCGCGCAATACGGGTTTTGTCCTTTGCGCCAATCCCTCTTTCTGTCTGTGTTCCATCGTAGTCCCCGACGATCTTTAAGGCTCTGTAACATAGTGCAAATCGGATCGACAGCAATGGCGGAAATGAGAGTCCTATATTCGTGGTTTTTGACGCGGGACTAGCGTCCGCTTCTGCACCCTAAGCGGTCGTGACAGCTATATCCCTAGGCTGTGTAAAAACGTTTCAGCGCTGTCCAGTTCAGTAACTTTTCGATAGAATTTAAGTGTTGATGAGTCGGAAAGAACATGTTTGAGGGCAATCTTGAATCAATATTTCACTGCATCAAGAGAGGCGCGCGTTTTTACACAGCCTCTCCCGAAAGCGGACATTAGTTTGGCGTCGCTTAATGTCGCAAACTGGGTGGTTTTGAGACTGTCTGCTTTCGGTAAGCAATTCGCAAAAGCGGACGTTACTGGTACGATTTGGGTTAGGTTCCCGCTCAAATTTCGACCAGACGTCTAAGCTGCCCTAATCGCGCACTCAATCCAGTAGTCCGGCGAGAAAACATACGAAAAGCAGCCATGACACTCATAAACGAATGGCTATTTGGGAATGGTCGGTTAACATTCAGAAAGTGTTCAGGAAAGCGGGCTCAATTGTGAATAGAGGTCGCGCTCCCGCTCCAGATAGTCGGAGCATCACAAACGAGTCTAGTTCATCCCACGCGGTGACTGGATCGAGACATGGGGTGATATGCGATGCTGACGAATTCCAAAAAATTGATTGCCGCGCTGATGAGCGCATCCTTGCTTGCTGTACCGATGACTGCAAGCGCGGGCGAACTGCCAACCAATTCCAACGGATTCTATATGTTGGCGACAGAATCGGAGGACATGTCAACCTATGAACGCGTCAATGTCCTGTGCGTGTCACCCAAGTCCGGAGGGTTTGTGGCTCTACAACAAGGGAAGGGCGACAGAATCCACTCCACGGGTAGCAATCAATCGGGCAAGCGAGATCGAGTAACGTTTAATCTGGGCGAAGCCGATGGCGGTGCCAGCCAAATCCACTATGCGCTGAGCGATCCGGAAACCGCCGAACAGGTCGGGAATTTGCACTATATCAACCCGGGCGCTCTGGGTGATCCAGCCAAGCTGCCTATGACAAGCTTTTCCAGCATTGAATTGGACGGTGCGCGCGCCGAATGCCTGATGGCGCCGGATATTGTTTATCTTGGCGTTGCAGCGGACCGCAAGGTCAAGGTGACTGCGGACGAGACTGGCGTGCTGATGCTGACCGAAATATCGAACGAGACCGGCGAACCAATGCGGCGGGTTCCCAATGGCTACTGGACGGCAAATAGAGGCGAAATCTACTTCCTGTTCGTGGACGGTGCGCGGCTTACTACCATCAAGGCCCTTGGCGGCTTGGATTATCCTGTCTGGCGGACATCTGCGGCAGAATTGGCCAAGACGCCGTTAGATCTCTGGGACAGCCCTTCAGCCTTCTTCACCGCTAACATGACGAAGCTCGGTGCGAAAGAAAGCATGACGTCCTATGGGTTGGCGCTGCATTTCGATCGGTTGGTGACCTGCAATCATCTAGCTGGGGAGACGAGTGGCAATGCCGAACGTGATGCGCTGGTGACCGAAAGTTGGAAAAAAGCGAGCTGCGACGATGTAGCACCAAACCACCCGATTTATTTGACTGAGTACGCAGATGACTACAGGATCTCGGCTGCGCTAAATGCGCTCAAGCCGATTTACTGAGTCAAACAGAGTGCTTTGTGTTTGAAGATTAAATGGAGAGAAAGTCCATGACATCACAATTGAAACTTCTGGCGTTCTTCTTGATAACCATTGCATCGGCCGCATTGATTGCGGGAACGGCTTGGCGGGCCCCAGTGTTAGCGTCCGCGCCGTCGCAACAAACGCAAGCTCGCTCGCTGAGCTCCGCGCAGCTTAACCTGTTGCTGCAAGGCAGCTTCAACGATACCGTCCAGTGCCACAATCAACGCAGCTTCTGCCGCGCGGATGTTGCGCGATGTAAGAACAATCAACGCGAACGGATGAATTGGCGGCGCAGTTGCCGCGCCGATTATGAAGCCGCATTTCGCAAATGCAGCAGAGAAAGCAAGAAGGCACTGCCGCGCGCAAACCTAAATAACCGCACAAGCCCTGAGCAGAGGGCAAAAATGCTACGCGACCACTATGAGAGAATTTGCGGGCATACACGCCGCGGCGCTGGGCGATGCGAGATCGAAATCGCCTCGTGCCCTGCGCCGAGTGTGTGCCGGACACAATATTCAAGCTGCTTGAGCGGCTCGCTGCCTAAACAAGAGGGGTATGTTCGCGAAGATACGCAGCCTAATATCACGTCTCCTGCACCCCCCAAACGCCTTCAGCCAGAGTCTGTGCGCGAACCTGCTGGTAAGTATCTTGTCAGCATCAAGAACCAATGCCGCGAAGCAATCTCGGTTGCTTATGTCTATGATGATCCATCAGGTGAAACGATGAAATCAGGCTGGCTAACGATTAAACCCAGCGAGAAAACACGCATCAAAAAGCCGGTCAGTAAGAACCAACTGGGAGTTCATTCAACGGTCGGTTTCCCAAGGCCAACATATCGGTTTGGACAAGATGACGTGGCCAATGTAGTCAATCGCGGTTTTACCGAACCGGTTTATAAAGTGCTAAGCGGCGATGGAGCACGCGAGGTCCCTTTCGAGCTGCTCGAATGGCCAAAAAACGATCGCAGCCCTGTGATCCAAATAGACTATTGCGGCTCCTATCGCTGGGGAAAACGGATCAATCCGGTGGCGTTGAAACCGGCACCCAAAATAGATCCAGTACAAGCGGCTGCGAACCAGCTTTACCGATATGCAAGAATTGGCAGCGTTAAAGGGTTTGACCGATTGGTTGCTGCCGGCGTCGACCCCAAGCGGCGTTATAAGAAAGGCAACACATTGTTCCATGCCGCAGCTGCTGCACCGATCAGCGTGATCGAATTCGATATCGCAATGCTTAGACGGCTGGAGAATGCCGGGATCGACCCGATGGCAACGAACGCGAATGGCTCCACTCCGCTTGAACTTGCAATTGCGCGCCGGATCGACTTCATGGACTACAACCAGTTCGATCACTTCGCGCCCAAAGAGCCGTATCGCAACGACATTCTGCACTTCTTTGTTGACCGCACGGAAACATTGCCGGTTGCCGGATCTGATGGCAGGCTGACTTTACTCCATGTTGCAGCGCTCGACTATGATGCCGAGATGGTGAGAAAGCTAATTGCTCGAGGACCTTCGACCGGGCGCATGGACGGGAAGGGAATGTTGCCACGCGATTATGCACGCAAAAAGTCGCCCGAATTCTATGCATTGTTTCTCTCGGAGGAGGAACTTGCTACGAAAAGGGCAGCTGCCAATGCACCATCGCCTGAATTACTTGAAGCGAGTTGCCAGCGAGCCGACCCGGCGAAGCTTGGCGAGCTGGAATTGGCACGACTGAAGGCTATGGCAGCGCAAGGCTTGATCAAGCTATGCGGGATTTAACTTTCACTGACCGTGTGTGGTGAGCCAGTCCTAATGAGGAGACGTCCCTATGACCGGTGGCTGCACCACCACGGTCTACAATGAACCGCCTATAGATTCCACGCAATTCGTGGAAAATGGTACGGTCGTATATAGCTGCGACGGCGGTCTTGCACTCACGGTTGACATGTTTGAGATTGACGGGCTGGGCGTCGTCAAAGTGACTTACCTGTCACCGCGCGCAGGCGACGGCGAGGTTAGCATCATCCTGCCGCAAAGCCAAAGCGGCAGCGGCGTTCGTTATGCTTGTGACATGGCAGTGCTACATCTCAAGGGCGATACCGGAATTGCAGCTTTTATTTAGGGTCCTACCCTGAATCTGTGTCCCAATAATCTACAGAGGTCCAATGAAAAATATCAAACTTGTCATGATACGAAAAAAGCGATTTGGCCAAGCTTTTTTGAATATCAAGAAACGCGCCGCCTGAACAGCCATGCTCCTGAACCAAGCGTTACAAAGGCGATCAGCACCATGGGCCAGCTATGCTGGAAAACGACTGCCAATGGCGCGTCCTTAAGAAACACGCCTTTGCAGATAACGATGAAGTAGCGGATAGGATTGGTTTCAGCGACCCATTGCAGAAAATCCGGCATATTTTCTACTGGTGTTGCATAGCCAGAAATCAAAACCGCAGGTACCATGTAAACAAACAAGCCGACTATAGCCTGTTGCTGCGTGGCAGCGAGAGAAGAGATAAACAGGCCGATGCCGATGATGGAGGCTAGATAGATGATCATCGATAGATAAAGCAGCACCAGCGAACCTCTTACCGGAACGTCAAGAACGAGCGTCCCAAGGACTAACATGGCAGTTGCGCTTGTAATAGCGATGAGCAATGCTGGCGCAGTTTTGCCAATGAGTATTTCTAGCGGCTTGAGAGGAGATACCAGCAATTGTTCAAAAGTACCCATTTCGCGTTCTCGCGCAATAGTGAGAGCTGAAATCATAAATCCGACAATGGCGGTCATTACGGCGAAAAGGGAAGGAACTGCTGACCAAATTGGTTTTAGATTTGGGTTAAACCAAATGCGAGAGACGATCTTGGTTGGAGCGCTAAATCCGCGCTCGGCCAACCGTTGGCGATTATAGCTTTCCAATATTTGTGAAACGTAACCGATCAAAATCTGTGCTGTGTTCGAACGCCTACCATCTAGAATAATTTGGATATTTGCCTCTTCGCCCGCCGCCAGTTTACGCGAGAAGTCTGGACCAAACTGAATAACCATCGCGGCACTTTTGGATTCTATAGTGGAGATAATTTCAGCTGAACTTTGTAGATATTCAATCTTGCTGAAGGTACTAGAACCTTCCAGCCTGCCTATGAATTCTCGCGATTCAACGCCCATATCTTGATTGTATATCGCAATCGGCACGTTGCTGACATCTTGTGTTATGGCAAAAGCATATATGAGCAACAAAAAGGGAGGGGAGAAGAGAACCACCCAGCGTGTTTTAGGATCGCGCGCGTTGGTCCACAATTCTTTGATGATTAGAGCCAAAATACGGTGCCACATCTACCCTAATCCAACGTCGTTCGTGTCACGCGTGCCGTTATCGCAAAAATTAGCACGGCAAATAGCCCAAGCCCAATGAGATCAGGCCCAATGACGGACCAGATATCGCCGGACAGAAACAAAGTTTGCAGGCTTGAAACGAAATAACGCGCCGGTACGGCATAACTGATCATGCGCAGTGCCCACGGCATGCTATCAATTTCGAATACAAAGTTTGAAAAATAGAAAGCTGGAAGGAACGCGCTCAATATCGACACCTGGGCCGCTACCAGTTGATTGCGGGTTATAGTCGAAATCAAAAGCCCTTGCCCTAGCGAGCAAAGCATGAATACGGATGACGTAAGAAGCAACAGCAAGAATGACCCCCGGAAAGGAACGTCGAAAACCAAAATTGCAGTTATCACCGACAGGACCATCGAACCCAGTCCGAGGAGGAAATAGGGAATGATTTTTCCGATGATGAGTTCAGTAATGCCAACGGGCGTGGCCAATAATGCTTCCATGGTCCCCCGTTCCCATTCGCGCGCAACTACCAGCGCCGTCAACAATGCCCCTATCATCGTCAGCGTGATTGCCACCGACCCCGGGACTAGATAATTTTTGCTGGAGACTTCAGAATTATACCATATTTGCGGTTCAAGACTGGCGAGAGGAGGCCCGGGCGACTGACCGCTGCTGATAGATACCTGCTCAAGCCAGTTCGCCCAGAGGAGCTGTACATAATTGTTAACAAGATAAGCGGTGTTGGGATCACTACCATCGACAATGACCTGTATCGGCGCTGTATCGGCGCGATAAACAACCCGCGCAAAATCTTCTCTTAGTATAATGATTCCATTAAGACGACCGGCGACGAGATCTTGTTCGAAGAAGCGCCGATCACGGCTGGTTTCCACTTGGAAAAATCGTGAATTTTCTAGAGACGCCTTAAAACTTCCTGTTTCAGCCGTTGGTTGTTCGATCACTAAGCCAACATTAAATGATCGGGGGTCAAATGTTACGCCATATCCAAATAGAAACAACAGCAGGAGAGGTAATATGACCGCAATCATTATCGTGCTGGGATCCCGCAAAACTTGAAGAGTTTCCTTCCGGGTTAGCCCGACCATCCGTGTCATGGAGACTGGCAGAGGGAAAAAACGGCGGCTCAAGTCTGTTCTCTCTGGCGGTCGTCTTTTTCCACCAGCGCGATGAAAGCATCTTCTAGTGTCGGCTCTGGAATATCTTCTGAACGTGCACTGGCTTTCAGCTCATCGGGAGCGCCAGCAGCGATCATTCGTCCGCGATAAATTAGCGCCATGCGGTCGCAATATTCAGCTTCTTCCAAAAAATGTGTGGTGACAACGACGGTAACGCCATTTCCGACCATTGCATTAATATGTGACCAAAATTCCCGGCGCGTCAGGGGATCAACGCCGGACGTCGGTTCATCCAAAAACAGCACATCTGGTTCGTGCAAGACGGCACATGCCAAAGCAAGTCTCTGTTTATAACCCAATGGCAACATGATAGCGTTTGTTTCCAAATAGGAAGCCAGGCCAAAAGTCGAGACGAGTGTTTCGATTGCCTCACGGCGCTTCTTCCCAGTCAGCCCATAGATTCCAGCGAAAAAGTCCATATTTTGGCTCACACTCAGATCACCATATAGTGAAAATTTCTGCGCCATATAACCTAGGCGTGCCCGGGCTTTGCTCGGTGCTTTCTGCAAGTCCATACCGGCAACGCGGGCAAAACCTTCCGAGGGTTTTAGGAGACCGCATAGCATCTTGAAGGTGGTCGATTTGCCCGCTCCATTGGGTCCAATCAGGCCATATATTTCTCCGCGTTTCACTTCGAAACTTATGTTGTCTGTGGCCGTAAAATCACCGAAACGGCGGGTTAGTCCCATTGCTTCAACGGCAATTTCGTTTTGGTGCGCATTAGTCGATTGTAATTTCAAAAAGGGCGAGGGCTGTTTTTGGCCGCCGCCCATGAGGTCCATGAAAGCATCTTCGAAGCGAGGCGGAGTGGAAGCCATAATTGCGGCTTCGCCGGCCAATAAATCCGATGGTAAAGGGGTTATCGCTCCCTTTGCAGTTACGATACGAATATTTCGTCCCTGAATGACGCCATCTAAAATAGCAGCTTTTTCCAGAGTGCGCGCGAGCACTGACCGCCTGTCTCCCTCTATGTTGCTTAAGAGAAAGGATCGTCCTTGAACCCGGTCGGTGAGTGCATCCGGCGGACCATCATATATAAGTTTTCCTTCATTGAGTAGCATGACGGAGGCACAGCGTTCCGCCTCGTCCAGATAGGCTGTACTCCAAATCACACCAATACCCTGATCGACCAATTCGTAGACCATTTGCCACAATTCCCGCCTGGACAAAGGATCGACACCAACACTTGGTTCGTCGAGCAACAGCAGGCGAGGCGTTTCGATCAAAGCGCACGCAATCCCAAGTTTCTGTTTCATCCCCCCAGATAAGGCGCCTGCCAAGCGCTTGGTGAAGGGTTTCAGTCCAGTAAACTCCAACAGTCGCTCAAAGGTGGCAGCGCGCTGCGGCCCGGTTACTGACCTTAAATCAGCGTACAAATTGAGATTTTCAAAGACGGTAAGATCGTCATAGAGGCCAAAGCGTTGGGGCATATAGGCGACAACCTCATGAACCGAATTGGGCTCCTTTACAGGATCAAAGCCGCAAACTTCCAGTTTCCCTTCACTCGGCCGCAAAAGACCAGAAATGAGGCGCAGGAGAGTTGTTTTCCCGGCACCATCTGGTCCAACCAGACCAGTCACTCTCCCCGGCCTAATTTGGCTCGTAAGATCAGAAATCGCTGGAATATTGGCATTCTCAAATAGCTTCGAGACGCCGCTTATCGTAACAAGTGCTGTGTCATGCTTCACTGTTTGACCGAGGGTTTGAGAATAACCGTGATGGGCATGCCCTGTTTGAGCCGTGAGCCGGCATCTTCAACAATGATTCTGACACGGTATACCAAACTTGTGCGCAGCTCCGGTGTTTCCACTGTTTTTGGCGTGAATTCAGCAACAGGGGAAATAAACCCGACTTTTCCAGCATAAATTCCGCCGGAATCCGTTTGGACTTCCGCTTTCATTCCAGCTTTGACCCGGTCCAGGTCTGGCTCCGCCAAGAAGGCGCGCACCCAGACCGGCGAAACCAATGATACAGAAACTATTGTTTCACCGGCTCCGATTATCGAACCGGGCTCTCTCACCCTTGTCAATACGCGTCCGTCTGATGGCGCAATGAGATTGGCATCTTTTAGGCGTCGTTCAGATAAGTTGAGCGCCGCCTGTTCCGCGTTAAGTGCAGCCTGGGCTCGTTCGATATCTTCGGAGCGGGGCCCTATGCGCGCCAATTTATATGCCTTTTCCGCAACCTCTTTTGCAGCGGCGGCGCGGGCTCTTTCGGTCTTTGCTGTTTCAAGGCCTTGCGGGGAGACAAAATCACGGTCCGCCAAAAACTGCTGACGTTTCAAGGTATTATCGGCAAGCGAGAGGGAGGCATTTGCTTCGGCCAGAATGGCAGCGGCTTGATCAATTTCCTGAGGACGGGTTCCCGTTTGCAGCGCCGCCAATTGCGCGGACTGACCGCGGACTCTGGCTTGCGACAAATTCACGTCGTCCTCGTAATCTTGCGGTTCAAGAATGGCTATCAGCTCGCCGGCCTTAACAGTGTCGCCTTCTTCGACATTGACTGCACGAAGCCTGCCGGGAACTTTGAATGCCAGGTTCACCTGGCGAACATCGACATTGCCATATAGAATAATATGCCCATCAGTCTGGTGATCGTCTCGGAGTATATAGTAAGCATAAGTCCCAACCGCGATTAGGATCAAAAGAGCTATTAGCGCATATATGCGGTTTCTCGTTATCATTGGTCTACCGTGTTTAACTCCAGCGAGAATTTGATCTGCGCTAAATTTTGAACATATATTTGGTTCGCGTCGAAGTCAGGCCGCAAGGCTTTTTATCCGATGCGGATTTTCGTATCGCTTAAGAAAACATAAGGCGGAATATCGAGGTTTCGCGGCGCAGGGCCGCGGCGAACGCGCCCGGACAGATCGTAGAGCGACCCGTGGCAAGGACAAAACCAACCACCATATTTCCCCCGAACGTCCCCCTCTTTTTGCCCAAGAGGGATACAGCCGAGATGGGTGCAGACACCTATCATAATCAGCCACTCGGATTTCTGAACCCGCGCGCTATCGCTCAAGGGATCGATCAAGCCTGGATTGGCGTCATCTGCTTGCGTTCGGGCAATATCGGTCGCCCTGCGCCGGACGATAAATACTGGCTGATTACGCCAGCTGACCGTTACTCGCTGCCCAGGCTCGATCGACGAAAGATCAACTTCAATCGAGGAAACCGCCAATATGTCTGCCGACGGGTTCATACTGTCGACAAGAGGTATGGCCGATGCGGCAACCCCCACAGCGGCAAAAGATACGGGCGCGATATGGATGAAGTCTCTCCGCCTGATACCGGCGGAATCTAAATCTATCTTTTTTTCGGCAATTGTCGCCATCACAGCCTCTTTGGATCATTCCCAGCAATGTGATGAGCCGCTGATACGCCCTTGCCAACTTGGTTCATGATCCATCCTGACCGATGGAAACTGTCGCTGATTTGCCGCCCCATCGCGGAATAAAGCGAGGAACCTTAGCTGCATAGCTGCGGTAAACATCTCCCAACTGCGCTTCGACTTCGCGTTCTTCTTTAAGTGCGAGCCGCCAGTACATAATCAGCAATACGGGAAACATTGCGAGCGTCAGTAGGGTTGGCCACTGGAATAGAAATCCAATCATGATCATCACAAAACCAACATATTGCGGATGTCTTATCCGCGCGTAGGGGCCTGTTTGTGCTAGTTCGCCGCTATGCTGTGCTTTGTAAAGCACGCGCCAAGCTGCGGAGAGCAAATAGAATCCGCCGCCTATGAAGATAAAACTTAGCAGATGAAAAGGCCCAAAATGAGGATTAGCCTCCCATCCGAAAACCATTTCCAGCAAATGTCCGCTATCATGCGCGAACCAGTCTATATTGGGATAGTTGGATTGCAACCAGCCAGCCAGGAAATATATGGTCAATGGGAAGCCATACATTTCTGTAAAAAGAGCAACAATGAATGCGCTAAAGCCGCCAAAAGAGCGCCAATCTCGCTTTGTCCGAGGTTTGAAAAAACTAAACGCAAAGATGATGAAAATGGCCGAATTGAAAACAACCAGAAACCATAGCCCGTAGGCAGACATATCCATCATTATTCTCCCAACTTGTCAGGGATTGACCCTTGATCAGGATCCCCGCGCTTGGCACCATGCCCACCATGCCCAGCGTGCATGAAACTGTGCATCACAACACAGACAAGCAGCAGACCGCCAAGCAGCAGATAGTCGCCTGGGATATGGGCTTGATGCTCAAAATATAGCGCAAAGGCTGCTATCGCCAAAAACCCATAAAATATAAATTTACCGCGGGAGTTGGATGGCTGTGACGCGGATGATTTGTGTTGGTGTTGCATGATATGATACCTCCGTTTTCATAATCGCACGAGCGCGGCATTTCTAAAAAAAGCCGACGCTCAAAGATTGCTTATGGGAATAGACGTTAGAAAACGCGCTGCGTTACAGTCGACAACTCAAATTCGGCAACTTTGGACAGCTGCGGCTCTTGAATTTTGCGCGTCCGTCAGAATATCTAGACGGCGTGTCCCACTCCATGCTCACACCAGACACATTGGCATGCAATATGATCACAGCTTGGATCATGAAGCGGGCGGCGAAATTGCCGCTGTGCAAGCGGGAATATGATTTTCGTCAGAAAAGAGGGTTGATACAGACGATGCAGCCTTGCAAATGCGTTTGATCGGCTGATATTCCGCAGTGCCAGTCTTGCCCCGCGGTCACCCGCGGCATTGTAAAGGAAACGATTGCTGATGCCGGTTTTTAATAGTGGCAGGAGCTGCGCGCGCCACAAACGGGTGTAATCAGTGCCATCAATCAAGCTTTGGGCCGCCAAAATGCCCGAACGCAAGGCGTATCGCATTCCAAAGCCTGCAAGCATATCCTGAAAGCCGGCTTGTTCGCCAATCAGAGGATGGCCGCCTTGCATCGCTGTGTTGGGAATACGGAAATTTCCAAATCCACCGAACGGACGCGGAGAGTTCATTTTTAGTCCGGTTTTGTCTTCGAAAAACTTTATAGAGCGCGCCACGTGCACCGCTTGATTTTTAAAGCCGCTGAACATGCAGCTTGCTAGTGTACCGCGGCCATTGTGAATCAGCAAATAGGCGTAGCCATGCGGGGCAAGCCGATTGTCGAAAGCAATATGATTGCTATCGGCCTGATCGGTTTCGAATATATAACCCGCTGCAATTGCATCGGCTGATCTAGGTCCGATCGCCGAAACAGCGGGCCCTTCGATGCTCGCTGCGCGGTCACCGAAACGGATGTCTACCCCGACTGAAACAGCCTGATCAAGTAGTCCTTGCTCTAGACTTCCCGTCTGACCACCGCGCTGTACAAGATAGTATAGCGGACGATCTCCAGTTATCGGGTAATCTTTACCGCGATAATCATAGGCTGTACCTTGAAAGACGGGGTGAGCGTTGAAACTTGTTTCGATACCCGCTTCGTTCAGTTCTTCCAGCGCATCGCGCTTGCCGCTCCAGTTTTCAATACCTTGGTAATCGCCGTGAAACCGGCTTCCAACGGTCTTGTGCCATTCATGCACTACCACTTTGCGTCCGGCCCGCGCGAGCAGAATGGCACAAGCTAGACCTGCCGGACCGGCACCGACAATGGCAATCGGATCGCTTCGTGATTTCAAGCTATTCGATAGAAGGTTTTCAGCCATGTCAGTGAATTTCTCCTTCGGCGGTCTAGCTTGGCTTAGGCCCCATAAATCTATGCGGGCACCGGTGCTGCATGGATACCCTCCAGACGGGTCCGTTTCAGCAATAATGCATTCACGGCGACCAAGGCAGAACTGCCTGACATGGCAAGCGCTGCAACCTCCGGACTTATGATGAAAGGATAAAGAACGCCGGCTGCCATCGGAAACGCAATGACGTTATAGGCGACGGCCCAGAATAGATTTTGATGCATTTTCCGCAATGTTGCGCGCGATAATTCAATCGCGCCCAGAACATCATAAGGGTCACTTTTCATGAGCACGACATCGGCGCTTTCGATCGCGACGTCTGTGCCAGCACCAATGGCAAATCCGACATCAGCCTGGGTTAGGGCAGGGGCGTCATTGACGCCGTCCCCTACCATGCCGACCTTTTTGCCTTGATCCTGCAGTTCTTTGATTTTTTCAGCTTTTTGTCCTGGCAAAACGTCGGCTAGGACGGTGGTAATTCCAAGACCAGAGGCGATCCGCTCTGCGGTTTCTTGGTTATCGCCTGTGAGCATGGCGACTTCGACGCCCCGCTTGCTTAGCATTTCGACCATGGCAGCGGCTGTCGGACGCGGCGCGTCGGAAATTGCGATGAGGCCAGTTAGCTTGCCGCCCTTGGCAATGTGAACAACAGTCTGGCCGGCTGCTTGCAATCGCGCCGCTTCGGCTTTGAGTTCACTCATCGAAACGTCACGCTCATCCATGAGCCTTCGGTTGCCGAGAAGAATCTCTTCGCCGTCAAGCTCGGCGCGCGCGCCTTTGCCTTCGATATTTTCAAACGCTGCCAATTTTTGCTTTGGCAGATCACCAGCGCGCTTCATTATGGCTTGCGCCAGGGGATGATCAGAACCTTGCTCGACGGTTGCCGCCATCGCAAGCACCTCATCGATGGACACTTCAGAAGATGTAACAACCTCGACCACTTCGGGAGCACCCATTGTCAATGTTCCGGTTTTATCAAAGACGATGATATCGAGTTTTGTGGCGTCCTCGAGCGCGCTGGCGTTTTTGAAAAGAATACCGTTCATTGCGCCCAGCCCTGTGCCAACCATAACGGCCATGGGCGTTGCGAGACCAAGAGCGTCAGGGCAGGCGATTACAAAGACAGTAATGGTCAATGTCAAAGCGAACAAAAGAGGTTGCCCGAGCCACCAAAACCAGACGGCAAAGGTTGCAAGACCGATAACAACAGCGATCAGGACCAGCCACTGGGAGGCTTTGTCGGCTAGCAGCTGGGATGGGGCCTTTGAATTTTGGGCTTCCTGAACCAGTTTGACGATTTGCGCGAGCGCGGTATCTGCACCAACCTTGGTCGCGCGATATTGGAAGCTACCGCTTTTGTTGATCGTTGCGCCAAAGACATTGTCTCCCGGCTTCTTGTTGACGGGCATGGATTCGCCGGTCAACATTGATTCATCGACGAGCGTTTCGCCCTCCAGAATTTCTCCATCTACCGGAATTTTATTGCCTGGCCGAATGACTACCACATCATCCTTGAGCACTTCGGCGGTTGATATTTCGATTTCCTGGCCATCGCGCAATACGATGGCTTTGGGCGGGGCGAGGTCCATAAGCGAGCGAATAGCGTTGGACGCGCCCGCGCGTGCGCGCATCTCGAGCCAGTGTCCCAGCAAAATGAATACTAAAAGCACCGCTACAGCCTCAAAAAACTGTACCCCAGGGAAAAAGAATGTTGATCCGACACTGAAAAAATATCCGGTGCCGACAGACAAGACGACGAGCACCGCCATATTAAGCACACCGTTACGAAGCGCGCGCCAGGCGGCGATAAAGAACGGCCAGCTCGGATAAACTATCGCTGCGCTGCCAAGGAAAAATAGCCAAAGATCCAGGCGCAGCCCGAAAGGCGGCGCTGGCGGAGTAAACAGTCCGCCCATTGGCGAATAAATGAAAATGGGAATAGCAAATATCAGCGCAATCCAGAAGCGATTGCGCATGTCTTTTACCATTTCGGCCATGTCCATACCGCCACCATGACCCATTTCATGAGCGGTATGATCGGTTGCGGCCTGCTTGTCATCTTTGCCCAGCTCAGCGGCTTTTTTACCATGACCCTTGTGTTTCGTATGATCAGCAGCGCCGGTCTTTGGTTTTTCTTTTTCGCATAGATGCTTTGGCAACAGTTCTCCGCCGCAGTGATAGCCGCATTCGGCAATTTTTGTTTCGATTTCTACCAGCCCTATTTCTTTTTCATCGAAAGTTACGGTGGCGCTGCCGCTGGCATAATTTACGGATGCTTTTTCTATTCCCCTTAACTTGGAAAGCTGTTTTTCAACGCCCTGTGAACTTAATGGTGAAAGCAACCCGGAGACTTCAATTACAGCGGTCCGCATTATGTATCCCTCTTTGATTTTTCATCTTTTTGGCGGTTCATTGCCAAACGACAGCATAATCTTCAATATCAACTAGTCGACAGATCGCGGTTGGAAAGATTGCGCCCAACAGCGATACTCAAACTAACAGCAAGATAGACGGACTGGGATGCGCTTCGTTACAGTCGAATGATATTGAGGCTCAATCGAGGGGAGCTGCGTGGGTCGCGTGCGAACAATCGCAATTGAGAAACCCATGCACAGGACAGGTTTCACATGTTTCTTTCAATCGATCGCGCAGCGCTTGACGCGCGCGGTGCAGGCGTACCCGCAAATTACTTTCGCTGATGTCCAGGGAGGCGGATACACTCTCGCGGGCTTCGCCAACGATATCAATACGCCAGAGAATATCGGCATAATCGGATTTCAAGGTCGGTAGGAGCTGATACAGACAAATGCAAATCATGCGATCCAATTCATGTTCTGCTTCTTCGCTGTCCATCAGCTTCTCAAAGTTTGCATATTCCTTTTCAATGACGCGTCGTTTGCCCTGAGTACGATAGTAGTCGATCAAGGTTGTATGGAGCACTTTGCGCATCCATCCTCTTAATTTTTCGCTGTCTCGTACATCATCAATGCGATCCAAAACCCTGACATAGAAATTTTGCAGCACGTCCGCTGCTTCGTCTCTGTTTCCAAGCTTATAGACCAAAAACCGAAGGAACTCCGCTTGAACCTCGGCCATGACCTTATGCACAGAATAATCCTCCCCCGATTCTTTGTCTTGAGATGCCATATTTACTCCCGGCGAGCAGCGCTTGGGCCGCTTCGCGCCTGTATATCGTCATGTCTACAATGTTTAGTGGACCCGATTACCTGGTAGTTGTCAAACTGTAACAAACCCACTTCGTTGCCGTCCCTCACATTGACGCAAGATATTTAAAACGGGCCAAAAAGCCCTGTCTTGCAATCACAGACAGATAGTGAGGACAGCAAATGTGGACATATCTTCTATCAAAATTTCTTTCCGGTTTCATAAAAAACGGTGCCCTGCGTGTAGTCTTTCCGGACGGAAAGGAACAGCAATATGGCCCAGATTGTAAAAATCCAATAAGTATCAAAATACATTCGCGCAGTCTGCCCAGAAAGCTATTTCTCAACCCCGAGCTTATTTTGGGCGAGGCCTATATGGACGGTTCGCTGACCGTAGCAAATGACGATATTTATGGATTGCTGGAGTTGTTGATCAACAACCAAGCATTGCAACGCCCAAGCTGGTTTTCTCGCAAAGTTACCCTTTATCGGCAATTTCATCGATATTTCGCTCAACATAATCCGTTGACCATAGCCCGCAACAATGTGGCGCATCACTATGATCTTTCGAAAGACTTTTATCGGCTCTTTCTGGACGATGACATGCAATATTCCTGCGCATATTTTGTCGGTCCCGATGACAGCCTGGAAACGGCACAGAAAAACAAGAAAAATCATATTGCTGCCAAGCTAATGCTTGAGCCGGGTCATCATGTTTTGGATATCGGGTGCGGTTGGGGCGGGTTAGGCCTTCATCTGGTCAAAGAGCACGGCGCGCATGTAACCGGGGTTACGCTGTCATGTGAGCAACACAATGTTGCCCTTGAGAGGGCAGAAAAATTGCAGACAAGTGCCCGCGCAGAATTTCGTTTGCAAGATTATCGAGAGGTCACCGAAACCTTTGATCGCATAGTGTCGGTCGGTATGTTCGAGCATGTTGGCATACCCCACTATTCGGAGTTTTTTTCCAAGTTACATGGCAGTCTAGCGGACGATGGGATCGCGCTCCTGCATTTTATTGGCCGAGCCGATGGCCCGAGTGCGACAAATCCATGGATTGCAAAATATATATTTCCTGGAGGATATTCTCCGGCTCTTTCCGAAGTAATGGCCGCTGCCGAACGCTCCGGCCTATATGTTACAGATGTCGAAGTTTTACGCCTCCATTATGCCGAGACACTCAAAGCATGGCGCGACAGATTCGAACAAAAAATCGATGAGGTTCGCAAAATATATGATGAACGGTTCTGCCGTATGTGGCGGTTTTACCTTGTCGTCAGCGAGCTCGCGTTCAGACAAAATGGGCATGTGGTCTTTCAGGTTCAATTGGCCAAAAAGCAGGACGCTGTCCCGCTTACACGCGACTATCTCGTTCCTTCGCAACCGCAGGACAGATATTCAAGGCGTGCTGCATGATCCGGGAGTTTGGTAGGAAGGCTGGAGGCACATTTAACATAGTGTAACAAATCATTGTTTGCCACGTCCTTATAATTGAACCCAACAGACCGTTCTCGATGTCGAGGAACGCCGCTAGTTTGAGACATCACCATGTATCCAGTCACTTAGGAAAATTTTGGAGAATTTCAGATGAACGATGCCGAAAATGATAATGCAGACAAAGAGATTATCACGATGTACGCCCCAATATTCCGGCAGAAGCTTGCCAGGCTGGAAGCGCATGGCCAGCAAGACACTACCGAGGCCGATGAATTGCGCACAGTATTATCACGGATTGATCGTGCACAAACCTTCGCTGAGCGTGAACCGACGATAATCCGTCATGAGACTAACCGTCACCGAGAACATCAAGCTGCCTGACTCTGACTGGGCGGAGTAACCCAAGCATTAGCTGCGTTGGCCTGCAATTTAACTAGCGACCGCGGAATCCCGAAGAACCTCTTTACCGCAAAGGAAAGAACCAGTGTCAATGAACAATGAAATGGAATTAAAAGGGGTATTCAAGGCCGAACAGCTGGAGCAGTTAAAAAGTCTTTCTGCCATTACCGATCTGGCAGTCAATAAGGCAGTTTCTCGCGTTCTGACAACGACATATTTTGATACGCCCGATCATGCCCTTCACAAGCACGGCTATTCATTGCGTGTTCGCAAAATCGGCAAGACTTATACCCAGTGCCTGAAACGGCAAAGCGAACCTTTGGGTGCCATTATAGGGAGAATAGAATGGGACGCTGAATTGCCGGATCAAATCCCACAAATTGACCTTCTTGAAAACAAGAAAATCCGGACCAAGTTAAAACGGTTGACGGGAGATAATCTACAAGCTGTTTTCCAATCCGTTGTTAGACGGCAGTCCCGTAAACTCATATTTGATGATGGTACGACAGTGTCGCTCGACATCGATGTGGGCGAAGTCACCGCAGGTGATGCAGTCCAACCAATTTGTGAATTAGAGCTTGAACTTTTGAGCGGTTCAGCCGCTCACATATTTGAACTTGCGGCAACTATTAATCAGACAGTCCCATTTCGGATCAGCACTGTTAGCAAAGCAGCGCGCGGCTATTCATTGTTATCGAAGGAAGAGCCACGCGCTCAAAAATGGCGGCAGTCTAAGCTGTTGAAGAACTTCACTGGAGAACAGGCCTTTGTCGACAATCTTCAACAGGCAATCAGCTATCTCCAAGCCAATGAAGCGTCGGTTCTCCTGGACGATGCTGAGGGCATTCATCAAATGCGTGTTGCCTTGCGGCGTTTGCGTGCAGGCTTGGAGATTTTCCAGGCCAATATTGCACAAGAAAAATATGATTGGATTGTGAGCGAAGCAAAGTGGCTTAGGGATGAGCTGTCAGCAGCGCGCAGCTGGGATGTTTTTATCGATGAGTTCGTGACACCGGTCGCCAAACTTTCCGAACCGGCCACCAGATTTGAACTGCTTTTGTCGGCTGCCGAGAAAGAAAGAGTTCTTCATCGCAAACAAGCCCGCAGCGCAGTCAATTCCGCGCGCTATACGAAGTTTATTCTAGAGCTTAGTACATTGCTTTATAATGACAACTGGCCGGATAGCGCAGCCTCTTCTAAAACAATGGACCTGTCAGAGCCGGCCAGAAAGTTTTGCGCAAAGCAACTCAAAAAACAGAATAAGCTTGTGCGAGAAAAGTGTAAAAAGCTTGAGAAAATGTCTAAGGAAGAACGCCATAAGCTAAGATTAACTGTTAAGAAACTGCGCTATACCGTAGATTTTTCTGCTAATATTTATCCAGATAAGCAAGTTCTGAAATTTCAGAAAACGCTTAGTCCCATTCAAAGCCGGATGGGTTATTTGAATGATGTCCTGGCTGCGGAACTGCTCGTCGAGAAAATGCTGAGTGCGGAACCCGATGCTGCCACGCCAGCATGGTTTTATACCGCTGGCATTGTCATCGGATGGCACCAACGCGAAGCTAAATTTACCGAAAAAAAGCTCTTCAAGGATGTAAACCGGTTCCTCGATACCAAAGCTTTCTGGGATAGAAAATGATACCGGTGCAGAATCGGAACGCGAGGGCAGGCCGGTTCAAACGATATCAAAATGAGGCTCCGCTATGAGCGGTGTGATGGTCCTTGTCATCCTGGGCGTCTTCATTGCTCTGTTGTTTGACTATTCGAACGGAATGCAAGACGCTGCCAACATGTTGGCTACGGCAATTGCCTCGCATGCAATGACCCCAATACAGGCAATTATTCTAGTGTCCTCGTTCACTTTTCTTGGACCTATCATTGGAGGAACTGCGGTGGCCAATACGATCGGTAGTTTTGTTGATGTTTCCGATCTGGGGAATATTTTTTCACTGACTGTCATATTATCAGGTCTGGGCGGCGCGATCATCTGGAATTTTCTAACCTGGTGGTTTGGACTTCCCGTCTCCTCTTCCCAAGCTCTTGTGGGAGGTCTCGTAGGGGTGGTAATTGTCGCTGCGGGTCCAGGCCATGTCGTCTGGGGTTTTGAGCTAACTGACGGCTTTCATCTCAAGGGTGTCGCCAAGATAGTGGGAGCTTTGTTTCTTTCACCCATTCTGGGGCTTTTCCTGGGCGGCCTATTACACCGCATCATGGTCTTCGCCTTGCGGGCCGCCAAGCCATCGGCCAATAAATATCTTCGCGCCTTTCAATGGCTGACAACGGCGGCTCTGGCGTTTTCTCATGGAACAAATGATGCCCAGAAAGGCATGGGTGTGATTGCCATGATCCTAGTCCTGGGCGGCGTCAGCGGGCAGTTCTATGTGCCGTTTTGGGTTATTTTGGCGAGCGCAACAGCGATCACAATAGGCACGCTGACAGGCGGTTGGCGCATTGTGCGAACATTGGGTTTCGGGATCTACAAAGTTCGGCCAATCCACGCGTTGGATGCACAATTGACGTCAGCTGGCGTGATTTTGGCGGCATCTGCTCTCGGAGCGCCTGTTTCCACCACCCAGGTGGTCAGCACAGCGATTATGGGCGTTGGCACATCAGAGCGGCCGAAGTCAGTTCACTGGGGCACTGCAAAGCATATCTTCGGGACATGGTTGATCACGATACCTGGCGCTGCGAGCGTTTCCATTGCCATTTACGGATTGATCCAATTGGCTGGAAAGTTTTTTTGATGGAAAACCATATATGGCAGGCTCCCAAATCCGGAAAAATAGCATTTTGCGCGATTGGCCCAATGGGCTTCTGGCAAAGCTCGCGTCTAAGACAGCACATGTGCGTTTCTCAACGGGGCTTTTGGGAAATTAGTCAAAGATGATTAACGATGCCCCTCAAATTTCGCATTTGATGCTCTTTGGCCAAAGCCTGGCCCTTGGCTTTTTGGTCGGATTGGAGAGACAGCGCCATGAAAATTCCATCGCAGGGCTACGGACTTTCACATTAATCGCACTTGCTGGTTCGCTCGGCGGCTATATCTGGGCGCAAACTGATTCTCAGATCGGCGGCTGGACGCTTTTGATACTTGTCGCCGCCTGTCTGATGATCGCCCAAATAAAATCCCTGGCTAAAGAGCCTGATACCACGACGGTAGTCGCTGCGCTAATTACCTTTATATTGGGTTATATTTTATGGATTGGCCATCCGTTGTTGCCCGCTGCGATTGCTGTGACAATGACTGCGTTGCTCTATTTCCGTAAAGAATTGCGAGAGGTACCGCAAAGGTTGACCAAACAGGAAATAATATCGTTTTTCCAATTCGCAGCGATCGCCGTTATCTTATTGCCAATATTACCAAACAACAATTACGGCCCTTACGAGGTATTTAACCCCTATCAAATCGGTTGGCTGGTGGTCCTCATCAGCGGGCTTAGCTTATTGGGTTATCTCGCACTTAAAATATTTGGGCATAAGTCGGGCGTGGCAATTGCCGGAGTTTTGGGAGGCATGGCTTCAACGACGGCAACGACCCTGGTTTATGCGAAATATAGCAAGGAACAGGCCGGGTTCTCCAACATAGCAGCAACCATAATATTATTGTCCCACCTAGTTCAGCTCGTACGCATTGGAATAATCGTGGGGATATTGGAATTTATGCTGATACCCCTCATGCTACCATGGCTGATAGGGGGCGGGGTGGCTGGCAGTCTGTTTGTTTTGTGGTCGTATCGCAGGATTGAAGATGCCAAGGAGCCTCTACCGTCAGTATCAACCCGAAATCCAGCGGAAATAGTAAGCGCGGCTATCTTTGCGCTTAGCTTTGCCGGGATATTGTTTCTTGTCGCCTGGATGAACGATGTCTTTGCAGAAGCCGGTGTTTTCCTGGTGTCCTTCCTATCGGGATTGACCGATATTGACGCCATAACAGTTTCAAATCTGAAACTCGTATCGGATGATATCCTTGATCCCAATATTGCCGTTTACGCAATCATATTGGCCTTCTTCGCCAACCTCATTTTTAAACTTGGGATAGTTTTTGTGTTTGCCGACAAGAAGCTACGACGCCCTATTTTAACCGGTTACTTGGTTTTAGTATTTGGCATCTCGGCAGGAGTTCTGATCAATGTTTATATCTGAACCGAATAGGGAGTGCCGTTGGCCATATCGGGTAAAGCTGGCCGAATACCAGCTATATAGGCGACCAGGGGACGGCTTTTCGCCAACGAAGCAAAAGCCACGCGACGGGGCCACTCGGCTCAGTCAATCGAGCAACGATTGGACAGGCTATGCAATCTGATACTGAGAGCACAGAAACAAAACAAGTTTCGCGATTTTCGAGAATTATAAACACCGTGTTCCCGCGAACGCCGGACTTCTATTCAATGCTTAATGATCAATGTGATGTCGTTGTGCAGGCAATGGAAATGCTGGCCGCCTATATGCAAACAGGCGAGCAGAAACGAGCCGACGATGTGCGAAGACTGGAGCACGAAGGGGATATTCTCAAAATAAGAAATATTGATATCCTTAACCGCTCTTTTTCAACGCCGTTCGACCGTGAGGACATTTATCGGGCGATCACCTCAATCGATGAGGGTTTAAATTATGCAAAGACGACCGTGCGAGAAATGGAAATTCTCGGGATCGAACCCGATGCCCAAATGCTCGAAATGGCAAAGCTTCTTCAATCCAGTGCGCGAAAGCTTCAAAGCGGTTTCGCCACTTTGAAAAAGGACCCGGCCGTGGCCGAACAAAGCGCTGCGGCCGTTCAAAAAGTGGAAAGACAGGTTGAAAAACTATATCGCAAAGCGCTTTCTCAGTTGTTCGATGCAAAATACTATTCCGCCAAACCCCGGGCAGAACAATCCAGCAATCATGATGATTTCTTGCAACTATTGGGTCCTTTGGAGGAAACCGATTGCAGGGCAGTGGCTAGTGGATTGGCCTATGTGATGGAAGTTTTGAAGCGGCGTGAAATCTATCGCCATTTGTCAAACGCATCCGACCATTTCGCGCATGCCGGGGATATACTGCATAACATAACTGTAAAAACAACATGATCGGTATTGCAAAGATAGAAATCAATTTTTGAAAGGTGATTAAATGAGTGAAAAGAAAATGCAAAAAAAGGCGTACAAAGCCTCCCTGGAGCGACTCCAATTAGAGTTGGTGAAGCTGCAACGGCATCTGATTAAAAATGATCTCCAGATTTTGATTATATTTGAAGGCCGGGATGCGGCAGGAAAAGACGGCGTTATCAAGCGAATTACCGAACATCTGAGCCCGAGGGAAACGCGCGTGGTTGCCTTGGGCAAGCCTTCTGACAAAGAGCTCCGTTCCTGGTATTTCGAAAGATATGTCGCTCAGCTTCCAACAAGTCAGGAAATGGTTTTGATGAACCGTAGCTGGTATAACCGGGCCGGTGTCGAACGCGTTATGGGCTATTGCACTGAGAGTGAGTATCAAACTTTTATGTCGTCTGTAGTCCCTTTCGAGCGGTTACTAATTGGGTCGGGCATACAAGTTTACAAATATTATCTTGATATCTCAAAAGACGAACAGAAAAGCCGACTTCGCGACCGACGGATAGATCCTTTAAAGCAATGGAAAATCAGTCCTGTGGATGAAGTCGCAATTAAGCATTGGGATGATTATAGCGAGGCGCGAAATGCAATGTTCCGCCGGACTCATTCCGACCTTGCACCATGGTACGTGGTTATAACGGACGATAAAAAAACGGCCCGTATAAATATCATTCGTCACTTGATGTCCCTGGTAGATTGTCCGGACAAGGACAAACATGCTGAGCAGCCTGATGCTAAAATAGTCTTTCCGTTTGACGAGAAATTGCTGGAAAATAAAATAATCGCACCGTGATGGAGATTACTGGCGGAGCCAGTTTGAAGATCCGCCAGAGAGCGCACCAAGCATCTGACAAAATTCGAGTATCATAATGAATTTATCCCTTATTTTCCAGATCATCACCGTGATGTTTCTTTGGGCCATCTGCTTTCCGTTTATTAGCTGGGGCATAGAGTCTGCGCCGCATCTGACATTTGCTACGCTCCGCGCGGTCCTGTCCGGTCTCGTGTTGATTGTCATTGCGCTAGCATTGCGCCAGCCCTTCCCCACAAATTGGCATGATTGGAAAAACATAGCGGTGGTAGGTATAGGGGCAACCAGCCTTGGTTTTTTTGGAATGTTTCACGCAGCTGAATTCGTGTCTCCAGGTATTGCTACCGTAATTTCAAATGCGCAGCCTTTGCTGGCTGCAATTCTCGCAGCCTTTGTCTTGAGGGAAAAGCTGACGCGGTTGGGTATTCTAGGCATGCTGCTCGGCTTTGGCGGAATCATCTTCATAGCGCTGCCTGGATATCTTTCGGGTGAAAATGCAAGCTATGGGATTGGCGTGGCGTATATCATCCTAGCTGCCCTGGGCATAACCTTTAGCAATGTCTGGATTAAGAAAATCGCCGGATCCGTCGATGCCCTGATGGCAATGGGCCTTCAGCTCCTAATTGGGAGCATCCCACTTGCTATAGCAGCCTCTGTATTTGAAGAGCCCACAACTGTAGAATGGTCCGCCCAGTTCGTACTGATACTCGGGGTTCTGAGTATTTTCGGAACTTCTTTGGTCTATTGGATGTGGTTTTGCGTTCTCGAAAAAACATCGTTGAACCGGGCTAATAGCTTCAGTTTCTTCATTCCAGTTTTTGGTTTGGCAATGGGGGCAGTTTTATTTGGCGAATACATCTCCGCGCTCCAATGGCTTGGTATTGTTCTGACCATTTCCGGGGTGTCAATGACCTTTTTGCTTGGTTCAGACCAGAAACAGCCGCTCACATGAAGAGCTCAGCTACGACAGCATCCTATATACAGAAGGCCATTCAAGAGCATTGTCTGGTGGTCCGTTTGGCAAAGAACATAGGCTCGTCCTGGAAGTATGAATATACATCCGTCTATGACGTTAGACATCCAGAAATACTAAAATTATCGTGATGAAGAAAACCAGAACGATAACCGGCAGCATTCAATCTCTGACCTTCTCCAGACGCGCAACATTGCTCGGCGGCGTGTCAGCAGGTATCGGACTGATCCTAGCGGGTCGGATGGGCTACCTTTCGGTTGTCGAGAATAGCCGCTACAAATTGCTATCAGAGAGCAATCGCGTAAATTTAACGCTTATTCCGCCGCGCCGAGGTTGGCTGTTGGACCGCAGCGGGAAGCCTATCGCAAACAACAAAACTGATTTCCGTATCGACCTGAATCCCAGTCGTCTCAAGGACAAGCATGCGACTATTGCAACTCTCAGAAAATTATTGAGTTTGGAAGCGGAAGAGGTTGCGCGAATAAAAGCCGAACTGACACAGGCGAATAATTTTCAGCCAATCCATGTTGCGTCAGACCTGGATTTGAACCGCTTTGCAGCGGTAAGTGTCCGCTTGCCTGATTTACCGGGGGTATCTGCTAGTCGCGGTTTTTCAAGAGATTATCCGCCCGGTGCCGCCGTGGGCCATCTTGTGGGCTATGTGGGAACGCCATCTGCTGAAGAATATGAGAAAAATCCGTCACCAATTCTTCTCGCGCCGGGGTACAAGATCGGCAAGGATGGGTTGGAAAAGAGATTTGAAGAGACCCTGCAAGGTAAACCAGGGGCCAAACGTGTCGAGGTAACCGCAAGAGGCAAGATAGTAAGGGAGCTGGAAACAAGATCGGATGTTCCGGGCAAATCCATCCAACTCACATTAAACGCAGATCTCCAGCGCTATGCGGCTAGGCGGTTAGGCGAAGAATCAGGCTCGGTTGTGGTTCTTGATAGCCAAACCGGGGAGATTCTGACCATGACCTCCATGCCGTCTTTCGACCCAAACAGCTTTTCAGACGGGATTAGCCAGAACGAATGGCAAATGCTGTCGAGCGATGATCATGTTCCTTTGAGGGACAAGTCACTACGCGGCCTTTATCCGCCTGGATCAACCATCAAGCCAATGGTCGCATTGGCGCTTTTGAAGGCGGGGGTAAAAAAGGATGATACTGTAATTTGCACAGGGCGATTGAAGGTTGGCAATAGCTACTTCCATTGCTGGAAACGTGGGGGTCACGGGCGAGTTAACATGGCCAAAGCCATATATCAAAGCTGCGATATTTATTTTTATCAAATGGCGTTGAGGGTCGGAATTGCGCCAATTGCGCAGATGGCTAAGGCCCTCGGCCTCGGGGCAAAATATGATTTGCCAGTTGCCTCTCAAAGCTACGGCACCGTCCCAGATGCTCGATGGAAACTACGGAAATATAATGAAAAGTGGCAAGCCTATGATACGGTAAACACTACGATCGGGCAGGGGTATATGCTCACCAATCCCTTGCAATTGGCCGTTATGGTAGCTCGAATGGCTTCAGGACGAGATATTGCGCCTTCATTGCTGCTCGCCAAAAAAATGCCCCCATCTGCAACTCTTGAAATTCCACCAGAACATCTTGCCTTTGTGCGGCAGGCTATGGGTGATGTGGTAAGCCCAATAGGCACAGCCCGCCGGGCCGCGCTGCCGCTTCTAGATATAAAAATGGGAGGTAAAACGGGAACTGCGCAAGTGCGCCGGATAACAATGGCAGAACGGGCAGGGGGTGTCAGGTCCAATGCAAGTTTACCTTGGCGTTACCGCGACCATGGACTTTTTATCGCCTTTGCGCCGGTCGATAATCCGAGATATGCAATTTCTGTTGTGGTAGAGCATGGTGGCGGTTCAGGTTCGGCCTATCCGATTGCGCGCGATGTCATGACATTCCTGTATGACCCGGAAATTGCAATGGATGCGTTGCTCAAACTCGAAGCCAATTGGGGCGGCAGTATAGAAGAGCGAATGGCTAGAAAGCTAGCGGAATTCAAGGCCCGTCAAGTGGTCAAAGCAGGGGACTGACCAGCCGCGCAATATTTTCCACTAGCTTGACTGGCCGCGGACGCTGATCCCAGCTTTCACGGTTTAACCGGTCGCTTGCAGCAATGTTTTTATCTTGTTCTGCTTCTAGCATGTTCGCTACTTTCTCATCATAGAGGATGAGACTTGCTTCAGCGTTCAACTGAAATGACCGGATGTCGATATTTGTGGATCCAATAACACAAATAAGTTCGTCGATCATGATGTGTTTGGCGTGAAGGAGACCGTCGGGATAGAGATAGATGGCTATGCCCGCACGCAGCATCTGCTCATAATAAGAGCGTTGAGCAAGGCCGACCAATTGGCTGTCGGAGGCCCTTGAGAGTATCAGGATTACCTCAACCCCGCGCATAACTGCTGTTTCCAGAGCCTGTACCAAGGCAACGTCGGGAATGAAATAGGGGGTTGTTATAACAATGCGCCGCCGCGCACTGTGTATAAGCGCCACCACAAGCCGGCCAGCGCCAGCAACAGGATAATCGGGGCCGCTCGGCAGCAGCTGGGCTGTTGTGGATCCTGCGCCATGGCGATGTTGAAAAAATGTAGCTTCGTCTAAAACCTGACCGGTTTCAAGAAACCAGTCAGCGGCAAAAACTGCTTGCATTTCAAGTACAACTGGTCCGGCAACATGAACCACCAACTCCCGGTTGAACAAACCAGGTGCGTATTGTGCATCAATAATATTTTGTGAGCCTATAAATCCATGCGATGAGTCGATAATTGCGATTTTCCGATGATTACGCAGGTCTGCGCGGGCCGAACGTCGGCGCAAAAATGTAACCGGAAGCGCCCGCGCTGCTTGAACGCCGCCACTTGTTAGTTGATCAATAATGTCCCGCGACCAGCGACGTGAGCCAAGTGCATCAATTAGCACCCTGCATTCAACGCCCCGCTCAGCTGCGTTTTTCAGGGCTTCGATGATTTTCGATCCTGTGCGGTCATTGGCGAATATATAGGTCAGAATATGAACATGATGACGAGCCCGATTTATGTCAGCAACAAGCTCGTCAATCACTCCGTCATAGTCGGCAAGAAGATTGACTTTATTGCCGCCCATTATTGGGAACTGGCCAAGATTCTCAACCAGTTTTGAAGCAGAAGCATACGTATCAGGCAATACGGGCCGCGAGCAAAACTCAGAATGGTTGATTTCATCCGTCGCAATCGCCAGCATTTGCCGTGCTTTTGTGAAACGCTTCCGCCGCCAACGCGGATAGGTGGGCCGACCTATCAACAAATACAGGATAAGCGCTGGAATGGGGATAAAAAGAGCGGCCACTAACCAACCGCGTGCCGATCCGGGGGGCCGCCTTAAGGGGACGACTATCAGCATAGCTATGCGGATCGTCCACTCGGCTATGACGTATCCGATGAAAAATATATCAATGATATTCTGGTTCAAATACGGCATGTGATTTATACCGATCTACATCGCTTTTGCCTGAGCATATTTACCTCCCAAACCTCTGCAGACTTTGAAATTTCTAATTTTTGGCACGCATATCTCGGCAATATTGCTGATTGCTTGGTCGACTTCAAAATGGCGGTTGGGTTGACTAATTTTTCATCGCCAGCGCAATCTGCTCGAGGCACCATTGCTGATTTCGCAAAAGAGGATGATGATCTCCATCTGCCAAAATTTGGATTTTCCACTGCGAACGATTGGCTAACAGTTTCTGGACGCCGGATAGCGGAGCGGTTTTGTCTGCGCTTCCATGCAGGCAAAGGACATTGAAATTGGGATCCAAACTGTCGGCGTCAGCAAAAAGATCATGGCCATAAACGCCGTCCCATAACGAAGAGGTATAAGAGCGCCAAGTGTGGCGGGTCAGATCCTCAACGACTTCACCCGGCATATCGCGCAGTACATAGGGAAGAAACCATCGCAGAACCCAGCGTGTCATCATACAAGCAAGCGCTGCAAAGGCGATATTCGTTGTAACGTACCGTTCAGCCAAATGGCTTTCACTAAAATATTTGATAGCGCCTTGTTTATCGCCAAAATAGGGAAGACTGATCAGGATAAGACGTTTTACCAAGTGGGGAAAGCGAGCGCAAAAAGCTATTGCGACGATGGCCCCGAATGAATGACCAACAATGGTGATTGCCTTTTCGTCACGAAGGACCTGATAAAGTTCGTCGACATGGCGATCAACAGTATATTTCGTCCAGGGTTTTGGGGACTGGCCGTAACCCAGTAGATCAACCAACAATAGCTGATGATGGTGGGCCAGCGGTTTGACGCGAGATTTCCAATAACGCGTTGAGCCGGCTATACCATGTAAGAAAACCATGGTTTCGCCTTCACCGCCGAGTTGTTCGCTATAGAGCATAATGGCTAAAAATTCTGTAGAGCGCATATTCGTGACCCGCGAGTTTCTCATTTCGCGCCAGTTCAAATCTGCGTATCACTTCCACCCGACCATCCAACTGCTAGCAATCCTCAATGGGACAACAAGAGGGGAATGGCGCTGTTTTGTAGCATGTGCCGGGTAACACCGCCAAAGATCATTTCTCGCGTTCGAGAATGACCATAAGCGCCCATTATAATGCAGCTTGCTTCAATCTCGCGAGCAGCTGCATCCAAAGTCTCCTCTATCGAAGTCGCCACAGAAAGTTGTTTGATTTCGGCCGAAATGCCATGCCGGGACAAAAAGTTACCTGCATCTTCTGCCGGGAAGGCTGAAGAGGCTTCATCGATAACAACCAGATGAACGCTCGCAGCTTTGGAGATAAGCGGCAAGCTGTTTCGAAGAGCATTGGCAGCCTCGGCTGATCCATTCCAAGCGATCATCATTGGTCCGACCGGATCGAAGCTCGAAGCATTAACCGGAAATGCCAGCACAGGAATGGAGACGTGAACCGCTAAATCGGCCGCAATATGAACCGCAGGTGCATCGTCTCCGGAACCACTCCCAACGATGACCATATCAGCCAACCGAGCAGCCATAATCAATTCACTAACTGTATCGCCCGTGCGAACCTGCCAGTCCCAGCTAAGCTCTTCTTCAGAAAGCCGTGTCTCTGTTTCACTTCTCAAGATCTTGGACGCCCCTTCGGCGTCTCTCAGCATTTGACCATAATTCATTCCCGACGCCTCTCCGGCCCATAATACATAGGGTAATGGCAATATTTGTAGGCAGCTCAGATGGGCTTCTTGGTCATGCGCAAGGGATAAAGCCGCTTGCAACCGGCCTTCCATGCCAGAATTGCCCACGATAGGCAGAAGAATGGTTTTCATAATGGTCCTTTCCGGAAATCACTGTCGAACGATGTGTAAGAATAATGACGGATGATAGACCTGAACGTTACAGTTAGCCGATTCTGGCAGTGACCTGTGAGAGCATTTCGAAAATGAGGACTTACGCCATTGGAGGCAGATTATATTCATCGTTTTGCACCAATGTGTTTCACGATTTTGCGATTAAAATAGCGTTAGCACTGTAACGAAAAACACAAGTCTGCGTCTGTATCTACTAACGCCGGAAAATCATCTTTTTTCGTTCTTCCTTCAGCCATGAAACTTATTTGGAAAATTGAAGGCAGGGCAGGGATATTTTTTGGGGCCCGCAGGGCATTTTTCTACGCAAATGGTTTAACTGATTATTGGTACGGAGATTATTTATGGGCACGTTTGGATGGGGGTTGGCCGTGATCATGGTCATCGTGATCTCTTGGGTATTCTATAGATATTTTGCACCAAAGGGTTGGCGCGAATGGGCAGGCGCGGGACTGGTACAGGCATTTATCATCGCGCTTTATGCCGAAATGTACGGCTTCCCGTTGACCGTGTACCTCGCCATCCGCTTTTTTGGTTTGGATAGGGAATATGTTAGTAACAGCTTATGGTCGACATTGCTGGACTTTAGCGAAACAGGAATGTTTGCGGCGATGATTTTGGGCTACGGCGTGGCATTTACCGGAATCGGCCTTTTCATTAAAGGTTGGAAAGAGGTTTATCGTGCCCGTCAAGAAAACGTGTTGGTGACTACCGGCCTGTACCGGTTTGCAAGACACCCTCAATATACTGGACTTTTCATTGCCCTGTTTGGGGAAGGCATCATTCATTGGCCTACCATATTTTCGATTAGCCTCCTGCCACTCATCGTGATTGCTTACTATTTTCTTGCACGCAAGGAAGAGCGGGAAATGCTCCGGAAGTTTGGGGATGATTACCGTGTGTATCAAAGTCAGGTTCCAATGTTCATTCCTCAATGGGGGCGATGGAAAGCGATGAGGAAAAGCTCACAGGAATCTTGATATCAAAAATTCAGTTTGTGGATTGATGCAATTAAGCTTTGGCGGGATTATTCTTTTTGAACGTTCTGCCGCGATCATCAATCTATGATGCCCTAGCGGGATGACAATATGATATTGAATGTTGTAATCATCGCAGCCATAATTTTTGCAGGTGCGTTGCAGCTTTCCCCCAGACTTTCGCGATCACCGGTTTGGCGGGCAACTGTTACGCCATTGGCGTCGATTATCGGTAGCGGATTTCTAGTTCTCGCCCCCATTTTGGTGTACGCCTATGGAAGCAAGGCGCCGCTTGTTATGGGCGCACTCGTCTTTGGCGCCTATTTGTTTGGCAGTGCAATCCGTTTCAATATCACGGTCCGCAATGGGCCAGTCACTTTTCAGGACTACGTAGCAGAGAAACTGGAAACTGTTGCCTCCTGGGCGCTGGCGCTCGCCTTCATGATTTCTGTCACCTATTATCTCAATCTCTTTGGCGCCTTCGGGCTTAGCCTGACATCGCTCAATAATCCTGCCAATGCCAAGCTACTCACCTCATTCATTTTTCTGGTCATTTTGATCGTTGGGTATACGCGCGGTTTTTCCGCACTTGAAAAAATGGAATATATAGCCGTTACGATCAAACTGGCGATCATCGCCGGCTTGTTGGTGGGCCTCAGCTACTATTGCTACGAAAAGGCCATGAGTTCAGCGCTCGTCGTTCACCCGCCGCAATTAACGGGTTGGGCGGCCATTACACTTGCTTTTGGCTTGATTATTACTGTCCAGGGGTTTGAGACTTCAAGATATCTGGGCGATGATTATAGCGCCGCTGTTCGGGTTAAATCGATGCAGCTAGCGCAATTGGTGGCCGCTGCAATTTACATGATTTATATCACGCTGTTCGCATTGTCATTTGAGCATGAAGAATTCCAGCTGACGGAAACGGCAATCATTGATGTGATGGAAATTGTTTCTCCAATATTGCCCTGGATATTGGTAGCCGGGGCGTTGGCTGCTCAATTCAGCGCCGCCATAGCCGATACAAGCGGTTCTGGCGGTCTGATTGCAGAATTAACAAAAGGCAGGATTAGTCCGCGCAATGGCTATGTGTTGCTCGCAATCATAGGATTGATATTAACCTGGAGCGCGGACGTTTTTCAGATTATCAGTTATGCCTCTCGCGCCTTCGCCCTTTATTACACTCTGCAGGCAGCAATCGCTGCTCGAATGGCATTTCTCCTTCCAAAGCAGAGATGGCGCGGCTGTCTCTTTGCACTTCTTGTGATTTTTGGTGTTCTGATTGTTGGGTTTGGCGATGCAGTCGAGGTCTGATGCGTGCAATTGCAAGTAAAAGCTCAATGCAAAATAATAACTGCGTTTTATGCAACGGCGCTATGGCAAGGCTTTGTTGATAGGGTTGAGCCTGTTTCTTCGTCCAAACACTAGCTAGCATTTTTTCTCCGTCGGCGTTTCAATGGCCAGCGTTTGACAAGAAGTGTCAAACCCGAAACGGACATTACGACACCGCCGAGCGCAAAGGCTATCAGCCACCAGCTGTTGAAGTTTTCATGGTTTTTCCAGTCCATTATGTGAAGAGACCAGAAGAAGTCGTAAAATCGCCAGGTAGTACTTCGGACAGCCGAAATGTCCCCTGTAGCCACAGGAATGAAAATCCTCACGTCATCATTTGTGCTCACTTGCCATGCGGGCAAAGCACCGCGATACTCGACCGAATTTTGATTTATCTTGGCAACTGACGTAAAATTAGGCTGTCCGTAGACCCATGCCTTTGCCGCAATATTGAGGGCTTCCTTCTTCTCAATCGGCCCGCGTAGTTTACCCGTGCGGCCATTAAAAAGATACGTCTTTCCCTCCATATCAATTGCTTCGGCAACCGGTCGGCCCAACAGCATGCGGTAGCGCAATGAGCGAATGGGGCCATCGATTTTCGATGCAATAACTCTGGGAGAAACGAGCCCGCTGATATTTCTAACTGGTTTCGCCTCGCGTGATACCAAATGTTCGCTCCGTACGGTTTCGATAGGTACAATGCTCATGATAGAGCCGCTAACGAACCAGAGCAGCAATTGTACGCCGATGATCAGGGCGAGCCACTTATGTAGTTTACTCGCTTTGATGTGAATCTTGATCGACATCTATCCCCCCGATCAGTCGCAGACTATAATTTGATGTCGCGTCTTATTTAGCCTTTTTGGGAGCACGCGAAGAAGAATGGTACCGCAGAATTTTCCAGTTGTCGCCTTCACGAACTAACACCGACGTCGCGATGCCGGTGCGCTCGATTTTACGATCATCGTGCAAAACTATCACATAGCCATAAGTCTCGGTTGCAAACGCGGTATTATCAACTTGAGTTAATGAGACTGTCGGCTCCGTGAAAGTAAAGCTTTTTAAATGACCTAATTCGGGACCTAGATGATGTTCCAGATAATGAAGAAATGTTCCCTCAGCCTTACCATTTTCGAATATTTGAGATTCTTCTGAAAACAGCGGCTTCATCTTTGAAGCATCAAGCCTTTGAATGGCGTCCCGATAGGCGGTTAGAACATTTTCTGGAGAGGATCGCGTTGAATTTTGAGGATCCGCTTGAATTGCGATCGTCTTACTATCAACTTGGGCGTCACTCGATTGTGCTGCGAGACCACTGGCTGGTGCGAGAGCGAGCAAGATTGCATTGAAAATTATCATAGTTTTATCCATTGGTTATTGTCCCCGGCCTATTAACTAAGCGCAGAAACCTTCCGGCAGTTTTGCCAAGTTTGGCTTTAACCTCACGCCTATCATAAATACTAAGCCCCCCATATATGATTGTAAGAATTGGAAATATGGCGATTATCAGAATCAGCGACCAGTGAGGCAGGAAACCAGTCATTAGAAAGAAGTTTCCCTATTCATTCTTTCCCGTTCTTATTTGACGACCGTTTTCCCCCTCCACGCATAAACAGAAACATCGTAATGCAAGCTAGCAGCACGATGCCGAGGAGTAGATATACGCCAGGGATATGGGCCTGATGTTGGTGGGTCATCAAATAGCCGCCAATGACGACCGCGCCGAGAAAAACTACAATATAGGTGAGCGTTAAGGCGATACGGCGGGGAGCCGGCTTGTTATTTTTCATCGAACTTTCCTTTGAACGGAACCACTTGAAATCCTGCTAGAACCAAAAACGTATTCCCACGACATAGTTGGTGACCGATGGATCTTCGCCCGCCGCTCGCGCAAAGTCACGGCTTCCTCCGAGCTTCCACTCTTGATCAATTCCGATATAGGGCGCAAATTCCCGCGCAAATTCGTAACGCAGCCGAAGCCCCACCTCTAAACTGTCCAGACCAGCGCCTACGCCAAGTTCGGGAATGTCTTGAGCGGCAAGACTAACCTCCGCACGCGGTTGCAAAATCAGGCGCTGGGTAATCTTCTGATCCAGCTCGCCTTCGATACTTGCTGTTAGATCACCCTTATTGGAAAGAAACAGTGCAGCATCCAATTCAAAAAGATAAGGTGCGAGACCTTGTATACCAATCACCGCGTGGGTGCGTTCGGGTCCTGTCAGGTCTTGTCTGATACCGGCCTGAAAATCGAAAAATGGTGCAATTGCCTTGCTGTACAGAGCTTGCACTTCTGCGCTTTCAATGGCTTCTCCAAAGCTGCCTTCGCCTTCACTTTTGAACCAGAACTTTTCAAGGTCGCCACCATAATAGCCCTGGACGTCCCACAAATAACCGTTTTTACCTTCCCGGGCTCGAAACTCTAGGCGGTCCCCTTGAAACCAAAATACTGGCGTGCCGCTGACCTCTCGGGCAACGCCAGCACGTGAAGCGGCCATTGCCTCTGCGCCAACAAACTGATCAGCGGCATATGTGGGTCCTTCAAACGCTTCTGGGGGTGGAGGCGCATTTACGGGCAAATCTAATGGCATGTCGTGACCGGTATGGGTATCAGCTATTTTGGAGTGCTGGTTCATTTTGCCATGATCCATTTGGCTGTGATCCATTTGGGGATCACTCATGGAATCCATTTGCATATCCTGAGATGCTTCCGCTTCATCGGCGCCATCATGCGGCAGGCCTTCATGATCCATTTCATCATGGTTGACGGGAACATCATCCTGCGCCGTTTGGGCCGCATCCATATTATGGCCTGCATGAGGATCGGGTTCGTCGGCCAGCGGCTTTTCATCAGGGTCAACCATAGCGGGCATATTATGACCGTCATGACTTTGCGCGAACGCGACATTGGGCACTGCTGTGCTTGACAGCAGGAGAGCAAGCATCATTTTCATGATTTGTCTCCATCCAGCGGGCGCACGGTGACGACCTGAAACATCCCGTTATGCATGTGATAGAGCAAGTGGCAGTGAAACGCCCAATCGCCCGGTTCGTCTGCCGTGAGGTCAAATTGCGCGCTACCGCCTGGTTGCACGATAACCGTGTGTTTCAGAGGTTGGCGATCATTTTTCGCGCCGTTTACCAGTTCGAAGAAATGGCCGTGCAAGTGGATCGGATGCGCCATCATCGTATCATTGACGAGTTTAACCCGGACACGCTCATTGAAAGCGAAGCGGATGGGATCATCTGTGACGGCAGAAAATTTCTTGCCGTCAAAGGACCACATATAGCGCTCCATGTTCCCGGTTAGGTGAATTTCTTTAAGCCGTGTGGGAGTTCGAACTTTGTTGGGTTTGGCGGCTACCAATTGTTTGTAATTGAGAACGCGGTGACCAACCTTATCAAGCCCAATTCCGGGATCGCCCATGCGATCAACGGGGTTCATCGCGACCATGTCTACACCCGGGCCGACCTTGACCGAAGGCGGCAATTTGGACGTATCACGCATATTCATGCCGCCCGACATATCCATATCGGCCATTGCCGCTCCGGCAACGGCACCGCTAGCGCCATGCGCCGAATGATCCGTCCCACCTTCGCCGTGTCCGGACATGCCCATATCGGCCATAGTAAGCAATGGTGGATCGCGAAGCGGAGGAACCGCCGCACGCGCTCCCGGGCGGCTTGCTAAGGTAGCAAGTCCCATGCCTGAGCGGTCCATTGATTCAGCAGCGATTGTATAGGCGTCGCTGCTCCCCGGCTCAACGATGACGTCATAAGTTTCGGCATTGCCAATTTGGAATTCGTCTACTTGAACCGGCCGGACGTTTTGTCCATCGGCTTGGATAACGGTCATTGGCAGGCCAGGAATACGGATATTGAAAAACGTTGCAGCGGCCCCGTTGATAAAGCGCAAACGTACACGTTCGCCCTTCTTGAAAAGATATTCGAGACCATCTTCAGGACCATGTCCGTTGAGAAGATAGGTATAGGTTGCGGCAGATATATCTCCAATATCGGTTGGCATCATCCGCATTTTGGCCCACATTCGCCGCTCGTCTGCCGAAAGCGGATAGTCATCTGTCATCGTGCGCTGATTATAATTAAAATAGCCTTCGCCCTTTTTAAGTTTGGCCATGATCGTGTGCGGATTCATGGGCGACCAGTCAGACAGCATCACTACATAATCCCGGTCATATTCTACCGGCTCTGGTCCCTTGGGGTCGATGATGATTGGGCCATAGTGGCCCATTGGTTCCTGCAAAGTGTGGGCATGCCACCAATAGGTTCCTGCTTGGCGTATCGGGAATTCATAGCGAAATGTCTTGCCAGGTTCGAGCGCCGCCATTGTGACGCCGGGAACACCGTCCATTAAGAACGGAACAAGCAGCCCGTGCCAGTGAATTGACGTGCCTTCAGAACTATCATTGACCATGTCGACGACGAGGTTCTGGCCTTCCTTGAGGCGCACCAAAGGGCCAGGGATAGTGCCGTTTACGGTAACAGCCGGTCCGCGCCGACTGCCGGTCGTAAACGCGGCATCAGCAACCGTCATTTTCATATATTCGCCGGAGAGAACATCACTGCCTTTGCGGGCTAATGTGCCGTTTTTTGTTGCACGGGCCCATGCGGGCATCGCTGCTGATAATCCTGCAGCGCCGCCCAGCGCCAAAGATGAAGTAATTAATTTTCTGCGGTCGAGGGAAAGCATAAATTCTGTCCTGAATATAAGGTCTGTGTTCAACCTCATTACGCGCCCAAATGGCCTATCCCTCAAAATTTTTAGCTGCATCCCGCAATTTATTCCGCGCGCGGTAAATTCGCGATTCAACTGCCTTTTCCGAAATGCCTAGAAGAGCAGCCGTTTCAGCCTGACTGCGTTCATCAAAAGTCACCAAAACGAAAGGCTCTCTTAAAGAATGGGGAAGGGTGGCGATTTTTTCTTCCATTAGAGAAAGCAACTGACGGGATTCCAGGTCGGAAGATTGATCCGGTGTTTCGTCAGCTGTTTCTAATTCGTACTCCTGGCCGCTTCCAAACTCAAAAAAGCGGCGCACTTTGCGCCGCCTCAAATGATCACGACATTTATTAAGCGTGATTCTGGTTAGCCATGGAGCCAACTCGCGGCTCAGGTCAAATTGACCTATTTTGAACCATGCTGCGGCCATTGCCTCCTGGACAGCATCTTGCGCTTCGTCTGAATGATGCAACGTTCTAAAAGCAATATTAAGCAAGCGCGGCCCATGACGTTGCATTAAGACTCCAAACGCTCTTCGATCACCCTCTGCAGATTTGCTCGCAAGGACCTCGTCCTGTTCATCTGAAATTGGTTGATCCATTCCAGATTATTCAAAGAATTTCATTGCTGATCAGCAGTAAGTGCATCGCTCACATGACGGTCGAACGCCGCTTGCTGATTGGGCGATAATAGCGAACGCATTTCAAAAACATGCGCGATCGTTGCTTTTTGTAGCTCCCCCATACGGTCATGCACATCTTCCACCGCCAATGCGACTTTAGGGCCAAATTCATGCTCTTCCTCCATAGCGGTAGCAAGCTTGCCATTGGCTGCGCGCAGCGATAGCTCCAAAGTTCGGCGCTTTATGGCAAATTTGTCCTCGATTTCGTCGAGGTTTTTCATTTGGGTTTCTGAAAGACGGAGCTCTTGATGAACAAAACCATGAAGGCTGGCGCTTTCACCATTTTGCGTTGACCATTTATTGGCTGCCAAAGACCCCAAAAATCCCGCAGCCAGTGCCAGAAAAATCAGGAGCGCAATACGAAAAGGCCCCATTCTCATGGCAAAACATGCAGCAATGTAGCTGGTGAATAGTCAGGCCCATCGCTCAAATAACTGGAGCCACTGCTCGCTATAGCTTCATCCCCCCCACTCATCACGCCGACGCTCAGCGCGGCAACCAGCATGATTGCAGCCAAGCCATGACGCCCCCTTGCAAGCTGTCTGTTTTCGAATTGAGATATACGGGACCAAATACCAGCCTCGAAGTCTGGACCGATATCAGGTGCTCTATGATGGCTCAGATCCTCCATAATTTCACTAAACTTCTCAGTCATTCAGTTTTCCTTCCAAAACCGCGTTACTAACTACTTTACGCACGGCGTAGATAAAACCCTCAATAAAATTGTGAGGGGTATGAAAGTTTGCTGCGTAATAGTCACATAGCAGCATCGAAACAAACTGCTAGATTTGGAGCTCAATATGCACTGGCGTTCAATCTGTTTGGTACTGCTTTTAATTCTTACGCCAGCTTCTGCATTGCAGGCGCATGAGGCGCATCGCAATAATGAGCCAGATCCCGTGGCCCAATCGACCGAACACAACCCCGCCGATGAAGGCATGCCGTCGATGCAATCTGGAGATATGCTAGATCCGCATGCCGAACATGCCCATAAGGCGGCAACTGACCAAGGCTTTGACCTCATCGATTTTCTCGGCCGTTTGCATCCTATGGCGGTTCATTTTCCAATCGCTCTTTTCCTGGTTGCCGCGCTGGCCGAGTTTATCATGATTATCAATCCGACAGCAGGTGTAGGGAGTTCGGTTAGGTTCCTTGTCTGGGTCGGCGCTGCCGGCGGCATTGTGGCTGCAATATTGGGATGGCTTGCAGGCGGCATACGCATGAGCGATCGTTCGGAAATTTTGGGACTGCACAGGTGGACAGGCACCGGCATCGCCATAACCGGCATATTGCTCGCTCTTTTGTCTAATGCTCCCGCAAGTTCGGGCAAACGCACTGTTTTCCGCGTCGGACTGGCGGCCGTAGCACTGGCGATATTATTTCAAGGCTATTGGGGGGCAGAGATGTCGCTCGGCCCCAACCATATGGGACTGTAGAGGAATACTTATGACCAAAAACTTATCTATCAAATCTTTACGCCAAGCAGCCAGTGGTATGACGCTCGCGTTGCTGGCAGCCTGCACAACAGCGGTAAGCGCTGCCCCAATCGTTATGTACCGGGATGCTGGCTGCGGTTGCTGTTTGAAGTGGGCGGATCATGCCGAGAAAGGCATGGACCGGACGATCACGGTTAAAGACGAAGCCAATATGCGGGCGCGTAAAACCGCTTTGGGCGTTCCGCCCATGCTGGTTTCTTGCCATACCGCTGTCATTGACGGCTATGTCATTGAGGGCCACGTCCCGGCAGCTGATATCAAGCGATTGCTGGAAGCCCGCCCCGCTGGAGTGAAAGGTCTTGCCGTAGCAGGTATGCCAATTGGGTCCCCCGGCATGGAATATCAAAATCAAACCCAAGCTTACCAGGTCATTGCGTTCGGGACAGAAGCGCCGCGCGTTTTCGCATCGTACAATTGAGATTTAAACCAAGAAAGGAAATATCATGAAGAAACTGACACTAATTTTGGGAGCCATAGCTCTGACATCTGGCGGGGCGGCATTGGCACATGACCATAAAGCCGATGCGTCTCCACGGCCGCAATGCCAAATGATGAAGGACGGCAAGAAGGTAGAAGGCATGATGAAGAAAAATGCCGCCGGCAAAATGTCTTGCCAGATGATGGATCATTCAAAAATGGACCATAGCAAGATGGATCACAGTAAAATGGATCACGGCAAAGCCAAAAAAGAGTAAGGTCGCGGGATTGGTCCGGGGTCTTGATACCCTTGCCTCAGGGCTCCGGACCATTTTCTATTTTCCCATTTTTCCGAACAAGTTGATCAGCTCGGCTATTTTTTCCTTTTGATCAGCTTTGTTTCCAGAAGTGAGGGCCTCCTGTACGCAATGATTGGTGTGCGTTTCGAGAATTTTCATCTTGGCGGCACGCAATGCGGCCTCCACGGCAGAAAATTGCTGAAGAATGTCAATGCAGTAACGGCCATCCTCCATCATTTTGGCAATTCCGCGAACTTGACCTTCAATCCGGCGCATCCGTGTTATTTCTTTGGCGAATTTTTCTGTCATATTTTTCTTATGCCTTATTTTAGTTGGCTTGCAATCAAAAGAGTCTGCCCAAACATCAATTTTCAGGATTGACTAATAAACTATACCCCTCTATGGTATATTTATCAACTAAAAGATGGAGATTAAAATGTCCAATATCTCAACGAGTAAGCAAATTTTTATTTGGGGATGGACGCTGAGTCTATTCCTGCTTGTTAGCTATCTGATTTGCATCGGCTTTGGCGTGCTAGCTCCTCAATGGGCGCATATGCATGAAGCTTGGGCGCCTTGGCTCCCTGGATTTGAATGGCTAACATGGCCCGGTTTTCTCGCGGGCGCTGTCGGCAGCTTTGCTTATGGCTGGTATATTGCGCTGTTCGGCATTCCGCTAAAACGTTTCATTGAGAGCCGGATTGGAAACACCACTAATGGCTGAGGTTAATCCTTCCCCCGGTGGCCTTACAGGCCATGACCACAGCCACGAAGGCTCTTCAGATCATGTAACAGACCCTGTCTGCGGCATGACTGTTGAGCCGGATAAAACCGAGCATCATGCGCGACATGATGCTCGGGATTATCATTTTTGTTCTGGCGGATGCAAAACCAAATTTGTTGCCGATCCAGAATATTATATTTCTGGAAAGCATCGTGAGGCACAAGACAATACGCCCGCCGGAACGATCTATACGTGTCCGATGCATCCGGAAATCCGGCAGGAAGGGCCCGGCTCATGTCCAATTTGCGGCATGGCGCTTGAACCGGAAGAGTTTTCCCTAGAAACCGGCCCTGATCCTGAATATATTGATATGCGCAAACGTTTTTGGGTTAGCGCAGTTTTCTCATTGCCGCTCTTTATATACGCTATGGGAGATTTGATACCCGGAGAACCATTCAAAACATGGTTCGATCCCTCGGTAGCGCAGTGGTTGCAGTTTTTGCTGGCAACGCCGGTAATTCTTTGGGGTGCATGGCCTTTCTTCGTTCGCGGTGTCCAGTCAGTCAAAACCATGAACCTCAATATGTTCACGCTGATCGGACTGGGCGTAGCTGTTGCTTATATATTCAGCGTCGTTGCAACCTTTTTACCAAATATTTTCCCTGTCGCGTTCCGCGGACATGACGGCAATGTAGCGGTTTATTATGAAGCGGCAGCGGTGATTACCACACTCGTTTTGTTGGGGCAGGTGCTCGAACTCAAAGCGCGCGGCCAGACCTCAAGTGCATTGCGCGCACTTCTTGAACTCGCGCCGCCAATTGCGATGAGGGTCAATGAAGATGGTTCGGAACAGGAAGTTTCTCTCGATCAGGTTGAACTAGGCGACCGATTGCGTGTGCGTCCGGGTGATAAAATACCGGTCGATGGCACCATTGCTAAAGGATCGAGTACGATTGATCAGTCAATGATCACCGGCGAACCTATTCCGGTCAGCAAAACTGAAGGCGATGATGTGACCGGCGGAACGGTGAACCAAACGGGCAGTTTTGTTATGACGGCCGAGCGTGTGGGTAAAGATACGCTGCTCGCCAAGATTGTCCAAATGGTCGCAGACGCGCAGCGCAGCCGCGCGCCTATTCAAAAGCTGGCCGATACCGTTGCTGGTATGTTTGTTCCTGTAGTCATTCTCATCTCGATTATTACATTCATCATCTGGTCGATTTGGGGGCCCCATCCAGCCCTTGCTTATGGGCTCGTCAATGCGGTCGCAGTGCTGATCATTGCTTGTCCTTGCGCGCTGGGTTTGGCGACACCGATGTCAATCATGGTTGGGACAGGGAAGGGTGCTCAGAACGGTATTTTAATCAAAAATGCAGAGGCGCTGGAAACATTTGAGAAAATTGACACCATTGTGGTCGACAAGACCGGCACTCTCACGGAAGGCAAACCAAAGCTGGTATCAGTAGAGCCAGAAGCAGGCTTTGATGCAGACAAGATGCTCTCATTGGTGGCTGCGATTGAAATGGCCAGCGAGCATCCACTGGCAGCCGCGATTGTTGCAGGAGCTAAAGAACGAAAGCTAGTCTTTGAAGCCGCTACCGATTTTGGTTCTGTTACGGGCGAAGGCGTTGAAGCAACTGCAGAGAACCTGCGCGTTGCCATCGGCAATGAAAAGATGATGGAAAGGCTCGGCGCGAGCAGCGCTGATCTAATTGCTAAAGCGCAAGATGGACGATCACAGGGCCAGACTGTCATGTTTGTCGCCGTGGACGGGAAGCCTGCCGGTCTCATCGGCGTTGCAGACCCCATCAAACCGACAACTGTTGATGCGATTAAGGCTCTTCATAAAGCCAATATCCGTGTTGTTATGCTCACTGGAGATGCAGAAGCGACCGCGCAGGCAGTTGGGAAGCTCATTGGCATTGATGAAATCCATGCCAATGTCTCACCGGAAGATAAGCACCGGGTCATCAGCGAGTTACAAGCCGGCGGGAAGAAGGTCGCAATGGCTGGTGATGGCATCAATGACGCGCCTGCTTTGGCTAAAGCCGATGTGGGTATTGCGATGGGGACGGGCACCGATGTAGCGATGGAAAGCGCCGGAATCACTCTGGTAAAGGGTGATCTAGGCGGGATAGCCAAGGCGCGGCATCTCAGCCAGCTCACGATGGGCAATATACGGCAAAACCTTTTCTTTGCCTTCATCTACAATGGACTTGGCGTACCCGTCGCAGCTGGCATCCTCTATCCTTGGTTTGGTATATTATTGAGCCCGATGATTGCGGCGGCAGCGATGAGCCTCTCATCTGTGTCGGTTATCGGAAATGCGCTGCGCTTGAGGCGTCAGAATTTATAGAACCAACATAACCCCGCAGCGAAAGAATGGTAAATTAATGTCCGTAAAATGGGTGCTTCGAAACAAAACGCTATGGCGCATTATCCGCAGCCTAATGCGTTGGGTTTTGTCACGCTCGGCTAGGAAAATATTATTAAGCCGGGGGCTTGGCTTATCAGACGGTACGCCAAGGCGTTGGTTCCAGAAGGATGTTAATGGCTTTCTCAACACCCTTGATAATGAAGTGCAGTTTCAGCGAAGCATCGCCGATTTGGAAACTTTGCCCAATATTGGGAACCGAATAATGGTCGAGTTCGCCATCTATACCGCAGCCAGTTATCGCGTGATGATAAAGCTGGGTATATCGAAGGTTTCAGCCCGTCAGACAATATCCGATATCGGATGGGATGTGTATGCATCGCTCATGCGGCTCTCTTCGCTGCCCTTTCGTTTGGCAACGCGCGATCCTGCTAAACGCCTGCGCTGGACAATCCAAGCACTATTGCGTTTCCCATTCACCGCTCCTGGGGCACCAGGATATGCGGTCAAGCACTGGTCGGATGATCAAAATATCTACACCCATTTCACCCATTGTCCGCCACAAAGCTTTGTCAGAAAGCTTGTGCAGGAAACCGGCGATCAGGGCGATATGGACGCGTTTTACGACAGCTGGTGTCTGTATGACACGCCGGGATCAGATGTGATCGCAAATGATGGTCAGCGCGGTCATTATCGCCGCAAACAAACACTATCTCGCGGCGATCCGGTGTGTGATATGTGTTGGGCGGCGCAAATTGATCCTCCGGATCGACGAGTTGCAAATGGATAATAACAATTACACCCCGCCACTCGGCTATAAAGTCCTGACGCCGTTCTATGATCTCGTGATCCGCTATCTGACACGGGAAAGCGCATGGCGCTCAGCACTGGTAAAACAGATCAATCCGCTTCCAGGCGACAGGATATTGGATGTGGGATGCGGGACCGGAAGCCTGTTGGCTGTTTTGGCGGAGCAGTGCCCGGAAGCGGATTTTATCGGGCTTGATCCCGATATCGGGGCGCTCGAACGCGCATCGAAAAAATTAAACAGTCCCAATGTTCGATTGATCCCAGGGTTTCTGTCAAAAGAAGCGGTACCCAAGGGATGGCAGCCTACAAAGATAACATCCAGTTTGATGTTTCATCAGGTAGCGCTCGAAAAAAAGAGCGAGATAGCCAAAATCATGCGCAGCTTGCTTATCCCGGACGGAGAGCTGCATATTGCAGACTATGCAATGCAGAAATCACCGCTGATGCGCGCTGCGTTTCGAATGACGGTGCAACAGCTCGATGGCGTCGAAGATACAAAACACAATGCTGAGGGTATATTGGAAAAAATATTAGTAGCTCCAGGATATCTGACAGAAAAGACGCTAAGCTTCCCAACAGCAACCGGCTCCATTTCGCTATTCAAAGCCAAGTTTGTCGCTTCGTGAAATTTGACAAAGAGCCTGAGGTTCACATCGCCACGTTCGGGTTTTTCACGGCCTTCATTTGGGAAATCCTGCAAATGCCATTTTTTGATGTCGGGTCGGCAACCTATTGGGAGAAAACTCTGGGTTGCACGCGGGCAACATTTGGCGACGTGGGGATATTGGTGCTCGCCTATACGGTGGTTTCTATTTTGAACCGGAACAGGCACTGGATGCATCGCCCAACCTACTGGATGATTGGCATCTATTTGCTGACTGGGCTCGGAATAACGGTAATTATCGAATGGGTAGCTACTAATATGCCGTCTGAATCCGGATGGGGCTGGCGCTATAGCGAGCTCATGCCTTTGATTCCCGGTACGAATATAGGCTTTGTTCCTATCCTAATGTGGTTGGTCATTCCTTTGACCACCCTGTGGTTTGCAAGACGACAACCGCAGCCATAAACTCGGCATATCTCAAAGGCGAAAATAGATGCAAAAAAGTTCATATAATAAAAACAGTTTAACACTGGCGGGGTCGGTAGCCATGGGCACCGGTGTCATGATCGGTGCGGGAATTTTTGCACTGACAGGACAGATTGCTGAATTGTCCGGGCCGCTCTTCCCACTTGCCTTCCTGATTGGCGCGGTGATCAGCGGGTTTAGCGCCTATACGTACATCAAAGTATCCAACAAATATCCGTCAGCTGGCGGCATCGCGATGATCCTCAAAAAATCATATGGGCCATCGACCATTACCGGCGCAGCCGCCTTGATGATGGCCTTTTCGATGATCATCAACGAAAGCCTGGTTGCCAGAACTTTCGGAACCTACACGCTCCAATTGTTCAATGTAGGCCGCGATTCCGTGCTGGTTCCGATACTGGCGATAAGCCTGATCATCTTCGCATTTATCGTCAACATCGCCGGCAACAAGATTATCGGCGCGATATCTTCGATCACCGCGATATTAAAGATTGGCGGGATACTAATCTTCTCTCTCACTATTCTCTGGGCATCCGGGTTCACGTTCGAATTTACCCAGGCTGCGCCAAGCGAAGCAGCTTCCCCGACCGGCTTTATTGCTGGCATCGCCCTCGCCATATTGGCTTTCAAGGGTTTCACCACAATCACAAATAGCGGCGGCGAGGTTGTAAACCCTAAGAAAAACATCGGCCGCTCCATCATGATCTCCCTGGCAATATCTTTGGTTGTCTATGTGGCTGTGGCGCTCGCCGTGGGGTCTACGTTAAGCATCAGTGAAATTGCTGCTGCCAAAGATTATGCGCTGGCAGAGGCGGCTCGCCCTGCCTTTGGTGAATATGGCGTGTGGTTCACGGTTACTGTCGCCATCATCGCAACCGCATCGGGCCTTCTTGCCAGTGTTTTTGCCGTATCGCGCATGCTCGCGATGCTCACAGACATGAACCTCATCCCTCACCGCCATTTTGGAATGCCCGGTGACGTGCAAAAGCACACGCTTGTTTTCACAGTTATAGCAGCGGGTCTGTTGGCTGCGTTTTTCGATCTGAGCCGGATAGCATCCTTAGGGGCCATATTTTATCTGGTCATGGATATAGTTATCCATTGGGGCGTTTATCGTCATCTCAAAGAAGATGTCGAAGCTAAAGGCTGGATCTTGCTCAGCGCGATCATTCTGGATTTGATTGTCCTTGGAGCATTCCTGACCATGAAAGCAGCTAGTGATCCAATGATCATTGCTATTTCTTTCGCTGGCATTGCAGGTTTTTTCGCTTTCGAGAAATATTATTTGTCGACCCGGCGTACCGACGATGAAGCCAAACCTGGCATGGAAGGGCATTCCCATTGATCTGGACAATTTTTCTTGGTCTGTCGATGTTTGGAGTAACCGGGTTTATCCACTTTCAGGTTATCCACCGGACGCATCAATGGCTCAAATCAACAAGCTTGGGTAAAACGCGTAAACTGGTGATTGGGCTTTATGCCGCAGCTATCGCACATATTTCGGAGGCTGGCCTTTACGCCATTGCGTTTGTAGCAGGATCCAGCGCTGGTCTTGGCGGCTTCAAGCCGATGGATATCTCATCGATGGAAATTTTCTATTTCTCCTTGGTGAATTATACGTCCCTTGGCCTTGGAGATATTTATCCGACCGGACATTTACGGTTTTTGGCGGGCGTGGAATCTTTGAACGGCTTCTTGCTGATAAGCTGTTCTGCCTCACTGATTTTCATTTTGATGACCGAAACCGACGCCAAGTCAGCATAATGCCAGGACCAAACCTCTGTCAGAAAGGCAATCCAGTATGACTGATAAAAACCCAGATCAAGCTAGCCCGGAGCAAGCCGCGCTTTCCCGCTGGGAAAACGAAGGAGGAGCAGATACGCCGCAAAGAGACGCTGTCGTGGATATTCCTGAACTCACCAATACAGAACTGGTCCATCTTCGTGTGCGCGTGATTGCATTGGAAAATATCATTATTTCGCTTCTTGCTCAGGCACCTGATCAGCAGCATGAGCTAGTGCGAAAAATGGCAAACTATATAACCCCGAGAGCAGGGTCGACGCAGCACCCACTGACCATTGATGCCGCCAGTCATATGAAGCAATTTGTAGATCGAGCGGTTCATTTCCGTGATTTGTCGGACACGCAATCATAATGTGCATCGGAATTCAAAAGAAGAATGCCCCGCTAGTGAACGAAGGTAAACAAGATACCATTATCTTGAAGCAATATTTCTATCCGAAATCTTTATGATGCTCTTGACGATTTTCGACAAACTCTGGATAGGCAGGGTGTGCTAAAACAAGCGTTCTATCTTTTTTTACTAGGCTTTGCCCTAATCGGCATGGCTAGCCAATCTGTGGCTAAAGACACGGGCTGTTCGTCGCATACAGAAAATCATGACGGTAACTCAGAAATGCCTGATTGCAACGAGATGGAAATGGAACACACCACTGGTGATCTTGACCATTCCAGCAATTCTGGAGATTGCTGCGGTTCCGATTGTGCCACCATGCAGTCATGCTCGCCTGGCTCTATCAGTTTTATGGGTAGCTGGTCAGTAATTATCTCTGGGATTGCTTCATCCACAGCTCAAGTGCGTTTGCCTATTGGCAATCCCGTTGGCGTGCTCCGAACGCCAGAGATCAGGCCTCCAATCAGTATCTGACAATAGTCTGCAAAAGCATATGCTGACTTCAATTAAAGCTATGCTGCATCATTCTTTTGACCAAAATTACTCTGCCGTCCGCTACTAAAACAGGGGCTGCCGCGTATATTTTTATTACAAACTGACAAATATTCCTGCGTCGCTCGAGAGAGTTGAACGCTGGATCTAGATGAATTGGCGAGCAACAATATGGCGCACAAACCAAACCAGGGAGAGCCCCGCATCAAGGTGGTCAACATATCACTAGCTGCGCTTGCTTTAAGCTTGCCGGCTTTTTCGCTCCATGCGCAGCCAGTCAGTTTTGCCGAAGCTATCGACCTTGCAGAAGAAAAAGCGCCCGGCATTCAGGCAAGAGGATTGCAGATCGAAGCAGCGCAAAGCGAAGCTATTGCCGCTGATCAACTGCCGGACCCCAAACTGAGCATCGATCTTCTCGACACACGGATAGCAGGGCCGTTTGAATTTTCACCGCGTCCAGGCCGTAACGGGTTTCCGCGGCAAAGAATTGGTATCAGCCAGGATGTGCCGAGCATAGCAAAGCGCAGAGCCCGCGCAGAACAGGCCTCGGCTGATATTGTAGCGGCAGAAGCCGGGAAAAAGGATGAGATCCAAAATGTCCGCCTCTATTCTGCTCTTGCGTGGGTCGATCTCTATTATGCTCACCGGCGGCTCAAGATTCTCAAGATTTTGCAAGATAGCATCGATGATTTGACGGTCACTGTCGCATCGCGTCTTGAATCGGGATATTCGCGGCCTGCACAGGCATTTGATCCAGAGCGCCTCACGGCCGAACTTGCCGACCGGCGCGCAAGGCGTGAGGCGGATGTTGAAATAGCAAAAGCCACACTTTCGCGCTGGATCAGAATCGAAAGCCCCGAAATTGCTGGCAAGGCGCCAGAATTTGAACTCGACCGTGAAGCGCTGCTTACGAGGATAGAGTTGCTGCCGCTGCTTCAAATTCGCGAAGCCAAGGTGAAACGCGCCGAGGCCGATGTTGATCTTGCTCGCGCGGGTAAAAATATCGATTACAGTTTTAACGCGTCCTATGCCCATCGGCGGCCAGAATATGGCGAGTATGTTTCTGTTGGTGTCACGATAGATTTGCCGATATTTGCCAAGAAAAGACAAAATCCGCGCATCGCGGCCAGTATGCTGAAATCCGAAGCTGAACGGCTTAGACTGGAAGATTTGCGGCGCCAACTGATTGCTGAACTCCAATCTGATTTGGCATCCAACCACGCTCATAAAGAGAACTGGTTGCGCTCCCAAAATACACTTTTACCGCTTGCCAAGAAACAGGCTGAAATGGACCGGATTAGCTACGCGGCGGGTCGGATAGATCTCGGCACCGCACTGAATGCAGCGGTTGTCTTCGCGGAAACGGAAATCGATTTGCTGGACCGGGAGAGAACTTTTGTTCGCGATACGGTTCGCATTAAATTCACTTATGATCGGAATTTGCCATGACATTTACATCTGCACAGAAGGCGCGTTGGGGTGCGGTTGTTCTTGTTGCTATAGTTCTCGCTGGCGGTCTCGGCTACTGGATCGGCACCAACGGCTCCAGCAGCGCTGGGCATGAACAAGCAGCCGAAGGTGAGGGGGATATTCTCTATTATTACGACCCAATGTTTCCCAATCAACAATTCGACAAACCGGGAAAGTCTCCGTTCATGGACATGCAGCTTGTGCCCAAATATGCTGGCGACGAAGAGGGCGGCGGAGAGCCTGGCGTTTCCATTGATCCTGCAATTGCCCAAAATCTGGGTATTCGCAGCGCAGAAGCCAAAATGGGCAGGATTGAATCCAGTCTGAGCGTAACCGGGACTATTGAATTTAACGAACGGGACATCGCGATCGTAGAGGCGAGGTCTGGCGGATTTGTCGAGAGAACTTATCGCCGTGCGCCAAGTGATGTGGTTGCGGCAGGCGCGCCGCTTGCAGATATTCTGGTGCCCGATTGGGGCGGTGCACAGGCTGAATATATTGCTCTTGCCCGCAGCGGTAACACCGAATTTGCCAATGCCGCTAAGGCAAGAATGCGCCTCCTGGGCATGCCGGACAGTTTGATCCGCAAGGTAGCGCGCACAGGCAGGCCGCATAGCATATATACCGTTACAACGCCGATAAGCGGCGTGGTTGAACGTCTTGATGTCCGTCAGGGCATGACCTTGGTTGAGGGTCAGCCCTTGGCGCAGATTAACGGACTGGGAACCGTGTGGCTTGATGCCGCCATTCCGGAAGCCAGAGCGCCAGAGATCCGGGTTGGGCAATCAGCAATCGCCAAGCTGCAAAGTTTCCCGGGAGTGGATTTTGAAGGCAAGGTTATTGCGATATTGCCTACAGCAGAAACCGGCAGCCGAACGCTGACTGCACGTATTGAGCTTGCGAACAAGGGCGGAAAGCTGAGGCCTGGTATGTTTGCAGCAGTTGATTTTGGAAGTATCGGCAGCCCGGCCATTTTGGTCCCTAGTGAGGCTATCATAGATACCGGCACGCGAACGTTGGTCATGTTGTCCAGCGATAAAGGTAGATACCGCCCGGCTGAAGTCAGAATTGGCCGAGAAGGCGGCGGACAAACAGAAATACTCGCAGGCCTCTCGCCGGGCGAAAAAGTGATCGTTTCGGGTCAGTTCCTTGTGGATTCCGAGGCCAACTTGTCGGGCATTGATGTCCGTCCAATCCAAGGCGAGGCAAAGCCTGCGCCCAAAAATGCTGGAGATCACAAAGCCTCGGGACGGATAGAAGCGATTAAAAAGGACGCCATTACCCTGACGCATGGCCCGATTACATCACTGAATATGCCGGGCATGACTATGGACTTCAAGCTCGCAAAACCGGGAATAGTTCGCGGGTTTAAGAAGGGCGATGAAGTAACGATCGATTTTCAAAAGAAGGGAATGGCTTTTACGGTTACCGGAATTAGCCGGACAAAGGCAGCCAAATGATCGAAACAGTCATCCGCGCGAGCGTCGGTGCTCGCATACTTATATTGCTATTGGCAGGCGCGATTGTGGCAGCGGGCTTCTGGGCGGTGCGGACCACACCGGTAGATGCGCTACCTGATCTTTCTGATGTGCAGGTCATTATCAGGACTGCTTATCCAGGTCAGGCACCGCAGATCGTTGAAAACCAGGTCACTTATCCGTTGGCAACAACTATGCTCTCCGTTCCCGGATCAAGGGCTGTGCGCGGTTATTCCTTCAACGGTGACAGCTATGTCTATGTTTTGTTTGATGATGACACAGATTTATATTGGGCGCGTTCCCGGGTGCTCGAATACTTGAGCCAGGTGCAGGGCGATTTGCCGGAAGGCGTAGTGCCCTCGCTTGGCCCCGATGCAACAGGTGTTGGCTGGGTTTACGAATATGCACTGGTCGACAGGACCGGCAAAAATGATCTTTCTCAGCTTCGCAGCCTTCAGGACTGGTTCCTGCGCTATGAACTGCAGACGATCCCTGGAGTAGCGGAAGTTGCGTCCATTGGCGGCATGGTCAAACAATATCAGGTTGTGCTTGATCCCGATAAGATGGTGTCTCTGGGTATCGACCAGGATACCGCCATAAAGGCGATCAAAAACGCCAATATGGAAGTAGGCGGTTCGATAGTCGAACTGGCGGAGCGTGAATATATCGTCCGGGCCACTGGTTACTTGGAAAACCTCGAGGATTTTCGTTCCATTCCTCTGAGAACAGAAATCGGCGGTGTGCCAGTCACCTTGGGCGATATCGCGCGCGTACAAATAGGCCCGGAAATAAGGCGCGGCATTGCCGAGCTAAATGGTGAAGGCGAAGTGGCCGGCGGCGTTATCATATTGCGCTCCGGAAAAAATGCTCGCGAAACGATCAATGCTGTCAAAGAGAGGCTTACAACGCTGAAGGCTAGTTTGCCCGAGGGCGTGGAAATCGTGACCACCTATGATCGCTCTGAATTGATCAATGAAGCGGTCAATAATCTGTCGATCAAGCTCGGTGAAGAGTTTATCGTTGTAGCCATAGTCTGCGCTCTATTCCTGTGGCACGCCCGGTCCGCACTGGTGGCAGTGCTGACCTTACCTCTGGGCATTTTAATCGCGTTTCTGATCATGCGCTTTCAGGGGATTAATGCGAACATCATGTCTTTGGGCGGCATAGCGATTGCTATTGGGGCCATGGTCGATGCCGCGATCGTCATGATTGAAAATGCGCATAAGCATCTCGAGAGATGGCGACGTGAAAATCCTGACCAGGAAATGCCGGTAGCCGACCATTGGCAGCTCATTATCAAATCTTCGGTTGAAGTGGGTCCGGCTTTGTTTTTGAGCTTGCTCATCATCACTTTTTCCTTTCTGCCAGTATTTACGCTTGAAGGGCAAGAGGGTCGGCTATTCAAGCCCCTCGCTTTTACCAAAACCTATGCCATGGCCGGGGCTGCGATCCTTTCGATCACCTTGATCCCAGTTCTGATGGGCTATTTTATTCGCGGCAAAATCCCATCAGAAAATAAGAACCCGATCAACCGCTTTTTGACCAGAGTTTATCAGCCCGCTTTGGACTGGTCGCTCAAAAGCCCTAAAAAGGTGCTGGTCATTGCGGTCCTGATCTTTGCCACCAGCGCTTGGCCGATCAGTCAACTTGGCGGTGAGTTCATGCCACAAATGGATGAAGGTGATCTGCTCTATATGCCCAATGCCTTGCCAGGATTATCGCCTTCCAAAGCAGGCGAACTGTTGCAAAAGACGAACCGGATGATCAAGGCAGTGCCCGAAGTAGAGACAGCGTTCGGCAAAGCCGGTCGCGCGGACACGGCAACTGATCCTGCGCCCTTGACCATGTTTGAAACAACCATCCATTTCAAACCGGAATCAGAATGGCGACCTGGGATGACTTCTGAAAAGCTTGTCGAGGAACTCGACAAGGCGGTTCAAGTGCCAGGGCTAGCCAATTTTTGGATACCGCCAATTCGTAATCGTATCGAAATGCTCTCAACTGGGATTAAAAGCCCGATTGGGATCAAGGTATCAGGCGATGATCTGGATATGATTGATAAGGTTGCACGTGAGATCGAGGGCGAGGCCAAGAAGGTTGATGGTGTCAGTTCTGCTCTGGCGGAAAGACTGACCGGCGGTAGCTATATCGATGTTAAAATCGACCGGAAAGCAGCGGCCAGATATGGTCTTAATATTTCTGACGTTCAGTCGATTGTAGCCAGCGCTATAGGCGGGCAGAATGTTGGGGAAACAGTGGAGGGGCTAGCGCGCTATCCGATCAATGTGCGTTATCCTCGCGGTATCCGAGACAGTTTAGAGGATCTTAGAAACCTGCCGGTCCTCACACCGTCTATGCAACAGATCACCTTGGGCACCGTTGCAGATGTTGAAACGAGTGCGGGGCCGCCAATGCTTCGCAGTGAAAATGGCCGCCCGTCTACCTGGATCTATATCGATACTCGCGGACGTGATTTGGTTTCAGTTGTAGGGGATCTGCAGCAAGCCATTGATGGTGCGATCGATCTGCCAGCAGGTGTGAGCGTGGCTTATACCGGGCAATTTGAATATCTGGAACGCGCACAATCGAGGATGATGGTCGTGATACCGGCAACCTTGGCTATAATATTCTTTCTGCTCTATCTTACGTTCCGGCGATTTGATGAGGCTCTGCTGATCATGGCAACATTGCCCTTTGCTTTGACGGGCGGGCTTTGGCTGCTCTATTTCATGGGGCTCAATCAGTCGATCGCGACAGCAGTTGGCTTCATAGCTCTTGCAGGCGTCTCCGCTGAATTTGGTGTAGTCATGCTGATTTACCTCAAGCAGGCCCTCGCCGACAGCGGGGATAAGCCCAAAGCTGAAGAAATTCTGAGGGCGGTGCGTGAGGGCGCGCTACTAAGGGTTCGGCCCAAAGCCATGACAGTAGCCACAATATTGGCAGGTTTATTCCCGATCATAATAGGAACTGGGGCAGGTTCTGAAATCATGCGCCGCATTGCAGCTCCTATGGTGGGAGGGATGATAAGCGCGCCGTTATTGTCGATGTTTGTTATCCCCGCAGCCTATTTATTGCTTCGCAACCGGGAGGCGATGAAGAACAAATCCATGCGTGACAATGGGTAATACGCTTAAATTGATTCTGATTGGGCTGTCTGTGTTGGCAGGCGCTCCGGAAATCTGGCGCCGGTTGACTCTGCTTTTCGAAACCGAAAACCAATTCGTCCCAATAGCAGCATTTTGTACATTGTTGGTCTTATGTATTCTCAGTCTTGTTGGCGCTGGCTTAATCCGTAACGGAATTTTGCGTTGGCCGCTTGCCGTATTTCTGGCTGGCGGATCTATGATGGTGGATAGCTATCAATGGGTCGTTGGTGATTTCATGGACTATGAAGCGTTCATCACTATGATCCAAAGCGCTGAAAATTTCGGCGAGGCGGCAGCACAGCATGGCAACATAATGGCTCTTGCGCTTGGCAAAGCGATAATTCTACTCCTTGGCGTTGGTCTAAAACCTGTCGCTACGCAGAGTATATTTGCGCTGCTCTCAAAACTTTTGTCAGTTCCTATTATTCTGGCGATCTCACTCATGCTTTTTTTCCGGGGTGGGGAAGGGGCGAGCGGCCTGCCATCCTCGCATAGCGGACTGAGCTATGGATTACTCTATGGCTACGAATATTTAACTGAGGATCATAGCCCCCGCGAAGCGGTAGTTATCAAACCTGCGGGCGTAAAACCGGCTGCAGATATCGTGCTCATTGTAGATGAAAGCATCGCCGGTGCGTATCTCGACATCAATAGCAAGACGGGTGTTTATTCTGGATTGGCGAATCCCAAGACCAAAGTGCCAGTCCACAATTTTGGTCTCGCGGCGGCCATCACCAATTGCAGCGTTGGAGCCAATGTCACCCTGCGATACGGCGGAACACGGGACAGTTACCGCGAGACGATCAAATCAAAACCTTCTATTTGGGCTTATGCTAAAGCGGCGAATCTTGAAACAATCTATATTGATGCACAGCGAACTGGAGGCGTTTATCAAAATCTGATGGATGATGCCGAACGCGCGTTAATAGATAAATGGGATCAATTTGACGAAGTTTCCGTTCTGTATCGCGATCAGGCTGTGGCAGGCCGCTTGGCAGATTATTTGAACGACGAAAAACAACAGTTTATTCTTGTCAATAAAGTTGGCGGACACTTTCCCGTAAGTGACAAGTTTCCGAACTCCCATGCCCGTTATGCGCCTATGCTCAAGCGCCAGTTTACCGATGTAAGCGAGGCACCTCCAGACAATCTGGATGGCCGGCAAAGTAACTGGGTGCTTTATCGCAACAGCTACCGAAATACTTTGCTTTGGAATGTTGGCGGTTTTTTTGACCGGCTTTTTGCAAAGTCTGAAATTGGCGATGCCATGGTCATTTACACTTCCGATCATGGCCAGACATTCCATGAACGAGGCGAGTATGGAGAAGCGACGCATTGCACCTCCAATCCGGAGATTGAGGAGGGCGTCGTACCGTTAATCCTAATCGGCGGGCCATCTTCAGAGCAAGCGCGATGGGCGAAGGCGGCAAAAGCAAATCATGATAAGTTAAGCAATTACAGAATTTTTCCTACATTGCTGGGCGCTATGGGATATGCGAAGAGAGATATTGAAGAAGTCTACGGCTTCGACTTGTCGTCGAATGAGCACGATCCCTTCACATTCAACGTCAATTTTAACGCGCGCCTCGGCGGTGACCCGATTTGGATGCACATTCCATCGGGCAAAATCGCGCGCCCACCGCTATCGGATTTTTCGAAAAAGGCAGATTTGCTTGATCAATAAGATCGCATATCTTTATTTGCTTTTGTAAGTTAAGCCGAACTCGCGATTGATGCCGGTGTATTAGTAGAAAGCGCTCCCAATCTGGCCGACCAAAGCGCCAACTAGTTCTTTTTTCTATACACTTCACTTTGTCACGCTCTTGTGCGACACTGAAGTATAGCAAGATCCCGGCTAATCGGGATAACAAGGGGAGTGGGGCTATGTCCTATCCGGATTTACCGGCAAATGTAAAAACAATGGCGGCATCTACGCAAATGCGGTGGCGTCACCGATACTGGCATTTGGTGAAGAATGAGGGATTTGTAAAAAACCCCGCCAATATCGATATCGTACAAGCTCTGGCTGATATTGGCTGGACAGCGGCATTGACCGGTGAGCCTGGTAGCGGTCTTGATTTCCTTTATATGCACCGGCAGATGATCCACCATGTGGATATGATGCTTAGCAACGCCAATGATCCTAATTGGGGAAAAGTTGAAGGGTGGAGCAATATTCCAGCTATGCCGGATGATCCGGACTGGCCGGAGCCGCAGATTCCCAATATCGATAATCCTACTGCCTGGCCGGAAAATATCCGAGACACGATTGAAGCCATAGCTGGTGCGCGTAGCGCTGAGGCACTGACTACAAATATGGGCTATGCGACAACCTTGCGCGATCCGGCATTCCTTACACGCCCTGATATCACCTTGGATAAATATGGCGAGCTAATTGAAATTACCGTGCATAACTGGATGCACATGAGGTTTGCCGCATCGCCGCCTGCAGACTTTGAGGATGAAAGCACCGCAAATGACTGGCTCGGCGCACCGTTTTCAAGCCATGTGAACAAATATTTCTGGAAATTACATGGCTGGATCGATGATTGTATAGGGCTCTGGGAAATAGAAAATGAGAAACAAGCTGATTTTTCTTCGGCATGGCGCGCACCTGAAGAAGCGCCGCCGTGGGATGATTTGCTACCGACACCTGCAGCTGAAATGGCAATTAAAAAGTCTAAAGCGCCATTATTTGGACCACTGCAGCCTTTTGCTGCGTCACCCAGCGCAATTAAAAGTGCACAGCAGGTCATCGAAAGCCATAAGAAGTAAAAGTCAATATTTTCAATAATATAACATAAGACATAAGATTGATTCTTGCGGAGCTGGCCCTACGCCGCCTTCTTGAAAAGCAACATGCCGCTCGGTACTGCAGGGCGGGGAGCGGGCTGGCCTACCTGCTAGATTGCCAATTCACCTACGACAATGCGCGGCCGTGATTTGGACCAAAACAGCGGTTACTGGGGCATGAGTGTTGGCGAGCTTTAATTAAAATTCTAATGGAATTTGATTGAGGAATTGCGGCTTTATTAATAGTAGAATATCTTGCATATGTCCATAATTATGGCTATATAAGAACCATAAGTGTCGACATAAATAAGGACGCCGCATGGCTCATGCACATAAAGACGCACGTAAAAAAACTGGTAAAACAGGCAGTTGGGCCACGCGTTCCGCAAGCAGCGGTAAGTTTATGGCTAGCTTTGTCACTAAAGGTGGCAAAGTTGATATTGAGCAAGTCAGCCGCACTTTTAAAATGTCTAAAGTTCAGTTAGCCGAAACTGCCGGTCTGGGTAAAACCACAGTAACAAAAGTGGAAAGGCGCGAAAGCCCGAAAGCGCAATCCCGTATGACAGAAATGCTTGAAATATTAGTGCGCGTGCGCGGTTGGGCAGGTAGCGAAGCACAGGCAATGGCATGGTATCGCGCAGAGCCCATTCCAGCCTTGGATGGAAGGACCGCCGAGGCTTTGGTTAAATCAGGCCAAGCAAATGCTGTTCGGGAATATCTCGATCATCTCGCTCTGGGTGGTTTTGCTTGAATTTTGTAGGGCGGTGTTACCGTGCCCATGATCCGTTTTGGTCTTTCAAGCCAATATCGGGAGACGGCGCTGCTATGCGTGGCGGACGATTTAATAGGAAAGGTCAGCCGGCGCTTTATTTGGCCCTCGATTCTGTAACCGCACTGATTGAATGTTCCCAGGGATTTTCTGGACGTTTATCGCCCATCACTTTGTGTGAATATGATGTTGAATGCGAAAATATCGCGGACCTTAGAACCACCAAAGACCAAAAAGCGCTGTCTGTAGATTTTGCAGATCTGGATTGCGCTTGGCTAACTATCCAGCTTGCTGGAAAAACCGCGCCGTCACAAAAGATCGCAAATGATATGGCAGCAGCCGGTTATGACGGCATGCTTGTTCCAAGCTTTGCACCTGATGCAAAAAAGGATAGTTCAAATTTGATCTTGTGGAACTGGGGACCGAAATTGCCACATAAAGTTGAAGTTTACGATCCTTCTGGAAGATTACCGAAAAACCAACTTTCGTGGGATTAGGGTTATTCTCGCTCGATATACCAAAATCCAATAAAACTTAACATAATCTTTGTTATCAACCTTAGTGATCGCTGGCTATCACCTGCCCTTTAAGTGCAAATCGCGACGTTAAATGACCCGGTCAATGTGCCGGCCTCGCAACAAGTTCGAATGGCTGTCCATCTGATGGTTCGCCCGTCTCGATCGGTATCCCGAAAGATTCGTCATCGTCAGGCTCAACGCCCATCTCATTTTCCAGAAAAGCCCGATATCTGGCGCGGTGCGTATCATTCATGATCCAGACCAGTCGTTCGCGCGGGACATTCGGTGCCTCCACAACGGCATCGGTCATTGCCCGGTGATAGTCATACGTCATACTGCCTCCGTTAGAACCGCGTCTATCATCGCGCCAATTCGGTGGAAAGCAAATACTTCGAAGGGGCGTCAGACTATGCTTTACGGCAACATTGCCGCATTAGCAAAAATCAGTAGAGCTTGCAGTAGTCAATCTAATCATATAAAGATATTTTTGTTCAAATAGGGACTGGCGCGCTGTGTAATGCAGGTCGGCGCAGTAAGTGAATACCAACCCTGCGAACCTGATCCGAGCCCATTGGATCTTGGTTTGCTGAGCTATCGCATAAATCTTCGGTTTGCTCTATCTAACTGCGTGCTTTTCGAAACCAGCCAAAGGGCTCACGGCTTAAACTGGATTCGTTGTGCACGTTCGAGGAAGAGCTAATGACAACACTTCATAATACTACAAGCCTAAGCACCGCAGGTGTCGAATTTGATAAACTGTCCAAAGGTGTAGACCGGATTCTGAGCCGGTGGAACGACAGCAACAGACCCACCAAACTTACACTTCTCAATGATTTGGCAGCAGCCATTCAGCCCGGTGCCAATTGGGGTGCACTCAAAGCGGTCGCCAAACAGTCACCGGATACCAATTCGGTGTCACACGCTCACTTGATCCCGAATACACCCAAATCTGCCATTGAATTGCCCGCTCGGATCAGCTCTGTCAGCTACAGCGAAAAGGGCCTTAAAATATCCGAGCTGGCCGATGATGTGCAGCCTCTGTTCTCCCTGAATCATGAAGGAGATCCAATTGTCGGATTATTACTGAGCTTGACGGAAGGCAACGGCTTTTGTGAAGTGTCGAATTATAGTCGACTCATCTTAGTGAGAGATGGCGAGACTTATACAAAGTCACTGCATGCTCTTGATTTGGCTCCAGAAATAGCCCGGCTGATTTACGGCAGCATTCATAACCTTCAATCGATTGAGCTTTATCCGGTCTTCGCACAATCAGATTGTGGGCAGCTGCACATTTTGCTCGGGCCATCCCAATGTATTGCGACGCTCCCGGAGGCTTATGGACGTGTTGCATCGCCTAGCATTCCCTCTCAGGGTCTACGTATATTGTTTGATGAAGGGGAAGCGCCTTTGGCTGCGGATGTCGAGATGTCGTTACGTTTAGCATCGGCAACTTTGCCTCATCTTGGCTTGAAGCAATTTCCGACAGAAGCCGTCCAATTCAAATTATCGGAGCCGCTGATGCAAGTTTGGAAACCAGTGGCTTTTGAATTTTCTCAGAATCTTGATGAGCGGCCAATGTATCGTGAACCGGGTAGTCAAGATTGGGTACATCATGATGATTTTCTTTATGATAATGGGATCCAACCAAGCACAACGCTTGGAGAACCTTTGGACTTGGCGCTTGCGTTAATCAACATCGATGATCCTAATGTCTATCTTAAAGCATCCCTAACTGCCGGATTGAAAAATCCTAGAGGGTCCAAGAATCTGAAACCCGGTTGGCGAGGAGGCCTTCATAGCAAGTGGGAAGTCTTACGGCTGCGCTCCGGGAATCGTGCTGAGATATTGTCGCTCAATGAAGCAACGAGAAAGCGCTTGGAGACCGGATTAAATGGTTGGGCCATTCACGAGGGTTACAATGTGACCGATGATTTGTCGCTAGTGAAGGCTGAAGCATTGATTTCTCGGCATTCCCGGCGCGCTTCGCACCATATGAAACAGGTAGAAGCGATAATGGACGGCGCTGATCCTACAGATAAGACTATAATGAAATCGCTTGAACTTTCGCCTGTCTAACTAGGGCTGGGCAAACGCTCATCTTCCATTTCTGGCCTCGGCACTGGTTGCACCACCGTGAACGGTGCAAAACCCTCCGTCTTCTTGCAACCAGCGCTCGAGGTTCATTTGAATTCCACCACTTACAACATTGCGGCACCGAACACCTTGGGTTGTTTTTGCCCCGCAACGAGGGGTGCCCTCAGTCTCTACCCATTGCTGATATACTTCCTTCGCGACCCCATGTCGCATTGCAAAAAAAGCTTCCGGGTCGTCACAAAGTACTTCAAGTTCAGATGCTTTCAAAGTGATACTGCTTTGCCCTCCAGGGGTTGATACACGCCCAATAAGCTCAATTGGTGCTGCGCTAAGTTTCTTAATGGCGGCTTCATCCATAAACTTTTCCTTTCGAAGCGATATAGGGTACATTGTTGATGTTATGGCAGTCTAGCGCAAGGGTGACGCCGCGCAAAGAAGCTGATTGATAACAAAAATAGATTTAATTCCGCATTCGCGTTCAGGACACTATGAATCAACGATTGTTCATTATTGGCAATGGCTTTGATCTGCATCATGGCATTCCATCTCGGTACAGTGATTTCGGCCGCTACGTTGAACAAAAAGACCCGACAGTTCATCGCCTTATTCGTGAATATCTCTTCGTTGATAAAGATTTTTGGAACGAGTTTGAAGATCGACTAGCGTCGTTCGATTCTGATGCGGTAATAGATTACGCTGAAAATTTTCTCGTATCTTATGGTGCCGACGATTGGAGCGATGCAGATCATCACAATTTCGAATATGAAATTGAGCAGATAGTTGAAGGTATCGCTACAAAGTTGCGCAAACATTTCGCTGACTGGGTCCGAGGTTTGCCCATTCCTGTAGCGGATACATCTCTGAATGTTCGCTGTGTTGATCAATATGCGCTATTTCTGAGTTTCAATTACACACCAACTCTACAATCTCTTTACAACGTGCCCGAACACAACGTGCTGCATATTCATGGTTGTTCGCGTAACACAAATGATGAAATTGTGCTCGGTCACGGTTGGGAACAACAAAACGAGGAGATGCTTTCACGGCATGTTGATGAGAGCACAGATACCCGTGTGGCCGGCGGATATAGGCTTATTGATGATTATTTTGCAGCTACCTTCAAGCCAACGATAAAGATTATCGAGAGGCACAAATTATTTTTCGCCAGCTTGCGGAATGTTTCCGAGGTCTGGGTACTTGGTCACTCCCTATCAGAGGTCGATATTTCATATTTTGACGAGGTTTTAGCTCATATAAATCCGTCGACTTCGTGGACAATCAGTCACTACAATAACCTGTTCGAAATGCAGTCCAGATTTTCACAGCTTGGGGTATCGGATGGAAATGTACGATTTGCAGATTTGGGCCAACTATGATGAACAGTGGCCATTCCTTTGTCCAAATCTACAAGGCGTAGCGATTGAGTTTCGCTAATGGCATGTAGCCATGCGGGTCTACGAGTAGAATTCGCATCACGTTCTGCTCTTTTGCCCGTTCAACCGCCTTTTGCGCCATTTCCAGAGCGGGAAGTTCAAACCCGGTCAATTTGCGCGGCCTCAAAACTTCGACCTTTACGGGCCCGATAAGACCCATTTTTAAATCTGCAACTATTGGCGACCCCACCCCTTTCGGGCAATCTACATACAAAGCAAAATATGGCTCTCCTTGAACGATCTGCTCTTCATTAATTATGATTTTTGGCATGCTATATCTTTCTGATTTTCTTGGACGTTCACTAACTTTAGTCTCAGGCGATCCTTTGCTCAATCGAGCTTCCCCCTGCACTCTTCAACACGGTGAAACCGTTGGGCACTGCTTGTTGGACCAAAGGAACATGCGAAATCAATCCAACCGCTCGTTTATCGCCAACGATGTTTTGAAGGACCTGAAGTACCTGATCGAGCGTGCCTGCATCATTCTCGGTATCGAGGCTGCCAAAGCCCTCATCGATGAAAATAGTATCCAGTCTGATAGAGCCATTGGTCATTTCAACGACATCAGAAAGCCCCAAAGCGAGTGACAAGGCAGCGATAAATGTTTCGCCGCCAGATAACGTAATTATCTCCCGGGAGCGGCCAGTTTCGATATCGTGGACACGCACATCGAGTCCACGTTTGGACCGGCCACCCATGCTTACAGTGTCGCGCTCGAAACGATAGCGTCCTTTGGTCATCGGATCGAGTCTCAGATTTGCAGCTTCTAGCACCTGGTCAAACATTGCGCCGATCGCGAAGGTTTCGAGATTGATACGAAGCTCATTTTGTCCATCAAAGGTGTCTGCTAACCCGCGCAAGGCTCCGGAAGATTCTTCCAATGCATGCAGGGATTTCAATTCTTCCGCCAAACTAGACTGCAATGCAACGAGTGCAAGGTGACGTTGTTCCGCCGCCGCTTTTTCCTTAGCAGCAGTATCAGCTTCAGCGGTGGCTTTGTCATTTGCAATTTGTAATGGCTCCAGATTAGGCCTTTGGGCATCAGCTACGGCATTTTTTGAGGCTTCGGATCGTCCACGAGCAGCGGCCAGTTGATTATCAAACAGTGATATTGCTTTCTCTAGCTCCGCTATCAAATCTATATCGGGTGTAGCAGCGCGATAGGCTGCTTCGGAAAGTTCTAATTCGTCCAAACGCGCTTTAAACTCCAACTTTTTCTGTTGAATTTCTGCTGTGCATTCCTCAAATTTCGTTGTCGCATTCTTCAGTTCAGTCTCAGCTTTTGTCGAAGCGGCGCTGCATTTCTGCTGGTTCGCTACGCCGTCTGTAATAGCCTTCTTACGCTTTGT
>Ga0316204_10000824_pt1 | contig 100138 bp, 92 predicted proteins | sample 6monrhotite_MG_2_FD_205661 | JGI IMG/M metagenome (GOLD analysis project Ga0316204, IMG submission 205661) | Microbial mat bacterial communities from mineral coupon in-situ incubated in ocean water Damariscotta River, Maine, United States -... | ecosystem: Environmental > Aquatic > Marine >... | reverse complement strand
GCTCGTCCCCCTCGCCCCGCAAGGGGCCAAAAGACAGGGAGAGAACTTCAGAGACAGCGACGAAGGAGCGCTGAAGGGCGAGCTGAAGCGCCTTGCGGCGAGGCATCTGACGTCGCAACACCCTCTCGCCTGAGGCGCTGGGACGTCACCTCAACGGGGCCTCTTCGCAGTTGGCGCGCGCCGTGCGGCGCGGTCTGGTGGATTAATGGGGGGCACAGGGGGCTCGCACCCTCGCGGCGCGAGCTGCCAGAAGACAGGGGGAGGGCTTCAGAAGCAGCGACGCAGGAGCGCTGAAGAACGACCGGACGCGCCTTGCGGCGAGGTAGCTGACGTCGCAACACCCTCTCGTGTGGGGCGCGGGGACGTCGCGTTCCTGGTACGCATTCGCAGTTGGCGCCGTACGGAGCTGTGCCAGACAGTCGGGCGAACACCTTGGCGCCATCCAGACCACGCTCATCTTTTTCGAGACCCTTTGTACGGTTCCACCTGAGCGCCTGTCTGCTTGGATGTAGACCCCGACATCTCCCGCGGCTCCACAACCGCATCGGGACAATCAACACAGTGTCTTGCACAGGAGGCCGACAATGAACCGCTTCACCCGATCAATGGCGCTGATCTGCGCCCTGGCGCTGTCCCCCGGGGTCATGGCCAGCCAGGTCGAGCTGAGGAGCTTCGACACAGTCGAAGACATGGGCCGAGTCCTCGTCAGCGCACGCCAGGACATGGACACCGCGCTCTTCAACATCACCGTGCGCCAACACCAGATGTCCAAAGCCGAGGACGCCCGCGACGACGCGCGCTCCAGCTACGGCCCCGACTCCCGCGACGCCGCAGTCACCCAGGCCCGCTACGAGCAGATCAAGCAGGAGGCCCTCTCCGACATCATGAAGCAGATGTCCGTCATGGCCCCCAAGTTCGAGGAGGCCGAGCGCATGAACCGCGAGAAGGTCAAGCGTCTCCTCCAGGACCGCGCCCACTTCGAGCGCCTCGTCCAGGGACACCTCCGAGGCGACTCCAGCCCCGAGACCATGGCGGTGATGGTCTACCTCGCCACCGCGAAGCTCAACCGGCACGCCCAGGAGCTGCACGGCAAGGTCATCCTCGGCAAGCTCGACCACGATCTGAGCCAGCTCCGGCACACCATCGACATCGTCGACGGCCTGGTGGACTTCGAGTCCACCCCCATGGACATCGACTCCCTCTGGAGCCAGCTGAACGCCGGCGACGATCTCGGCGGCGACGGCGGCGAGTGGGTCGATGACCTCGACCGGCTCCTCGCAGAAGGCTGACACATCAGCGCTGACATGTCAGCACCGACAGCTTCTGTAGTTCGTGGCCCGGGGGCCCATCAGCAGGCGGATCCTGAATCAAGCAGCCGCAGGCGTTGGGTGGCACCAGGGCGCTCTGGCCACGGACTACACCTTCCTCTAACTCAACTACAGAGAATATCGGAGACTGTGATGAATCGTCTTCTTGTCGCGCTCGCCGCGATCACCGTCATGCCTGGCTGCGCGCTCAGCCGCGCGTCATCCGAATCCTACGAGCCCGCCGGCCGGGTGGAGTACGAGGAGCCCTGCGTCGGCGCCCTCTACCAGATCGAGGTCGCCACCCACGGCGAGCAGGCCGAGGGCGCGACCCGGGCCTATCTGCGCTGCCTCGTCGACAGCGGCACCCTGCCGCCGGTGGACCTCCAGATGCGGGTCGACGATCAGCTGAGCCGCAACCCATACCCCGCCGTCTCACGGGACCGGGCCGCCGTGCTGTCGCGGTTCTTCGATCGGCAGCAGGTCAAGGCGATGCCAGGCAATCTCCGCGAGATGACAGCCTACGTCGGCACCCTCGAGGATCAGGCGCTGTCGGCCCGCGCGCAAGGCGACGAGAAGCTCGCCGAGGCCGCTGAGACCCGCGCCAACCGCGTGCGCTCGCTGATGCAGGTGCTGGAGCAGGTGCAGGGATAGCAGGCCGCGAACGCCTGTCTGTAGTTCATCGTTTCAGTTGCCAGCTTTAGTCTGTATATCGGAGGAAACCATGGGTGTGTCCCGTAAGACCGTTGTGCGCGCCGGCCAGGCCGGCGCAATAAGCCTCGGCGTGTTGATGCTGGTCGCGCTCTTTGTGAGCGTCCAGGCCCCGGCGGACGAGCGGGCGGTGATCGAGCCGCCCATCGCGCTGCCGCCGCTGGCGGAGGTCGCGCCTCAGGAAGAGGCTGAGGAGGCTGAGGAGGCTGAGGAGGCGCAGGCGGCCAAGAAGCCTGAGCCCGCGAGTCGATCGGAGCGCTCGGAGCCGGCCGAGAGCGCGTCCAGCACCGGACAGTCCAGCCCGCCGCCAGTGAAGAAGGCCGCCCCGCCGGCGCCGAGCGTCACCCCGGCGCCGTCGTCGACCGGCTCGACGCGGGTGGCGAGCCAGCCGCTGGACAGCAAGTCGCTGCGGGTCAAGTTCCGCACGGTGGAGGATCTGGCTTCGCTGGTGGAGGACTCCCACGTGGAGATCGTGCTGGAGTATCCGGACGGCGCGCGCTTTATGTTGCCGCGTGACTTCGACCTGGAGACCGTGACCTTCCGCATCCCCGAGCAGCTCTTCAGCGGCTGGGTGAGCGAGGGGCGGGTGAGCGAGCTCATCCCCAACCGGGAGCTGCTGAACCGCCTGGAGGTCCATCAGGACGACCTGCGCTATCTCGCCGTGCTGGACGCCGGGCTGCGGGACAGCGTGGAGGCCGAGGCGCTGCGGGCGCAGGTCAATCCGCAGCGCTCGGTGCTGATGATCGAGCAGGGCCCCAAGGTCTCCGTCGCCCTCGCGCGAAAGTAGGGGGGGAGATGCCTGGGATGATGGAGATGGGAGCCTTGGGCTTCCTGAACAGCGTGGGCCTCGGCTTCGGTCTGGCCTTCGCCGGGCTGACGGGGCTGAGCTTGTTTCAGTTCCTCCACGTGCGCGAGCTCTCGATGAGCGGCCGGGCCCTGGCGCTGGAGGTGGTCGCGGGTGTGGCCTCGCCCCGGCGGCACTGGAAGGAGCTGGCGGCGACGAAGTCCTCGCTGGCGGCGGCGTCGAGTCGGGCGAACCTCACGGTGGGCAGCGTGCCGACTCTGGCGCTCCTGGGCACCTGCCTGGGCTTCTTCTACGCGCTCTTGAAGGTCGGCGGGATGGAGCTCGGCAGCGCGGATCCGCTCGCCATCCTGGACGCGCTGATGGACGGCGGGGTCGGGACGGCGCTGGCGACCACGGTGTGCGGCCAGGGCATCTACTTCTTGCTGGGTCAGCTCTGGAGCGGGCTCGTCGCCGGGCCCTTCGCCGAGGCCAACACGCTCCTGGACGAGGGGCTGGCCGTGACCCGGCAGGGCCTGATGGCCCGCGCCGTCGCGCCGACCCCCGCCCGGGTGCGCTTTGAGGATCCAACGGACGCGCCCTGGCCCAGGGTGGTCGCGGAAGGTGAGCTGTGAACGGCGGCGGGCTGCAGCTGGACACAGCGACGGGGAACAGTGATCTCGCGTGGCTGCTGGTGCTGCTGTTCTTCATCACCACGGTCATCGCGCTGCGGCCGGCGGCGCTGGTCGGCGAGGTCGCCGCGGACGAAGGGCCACAGGGGCAGCCGGTGGTGGTGAGCTTCGAGGTGCCCGAGGGGAGCTTCGGGGTGCCGGATGAGCCGGCGGAGCTGCTGCTGGTGTCCCCCGGCGAGTCCGCGCCGCCGGGAGAGGGCAGGGGGGTTCTGGACTGGCTCTCGACGACCTGTGAGGGCGTCCCGGTCACTGTTCAGGTTCGCTGCCCGGAGGAGGCGACCCACCTCTGGTGCCGGCAGCGAATGGGCGAGCTGATGAAGGGCGCGCCGGAGTGTCTCTACCAGTATTGACGGGCTGTCAGTAGCAGCGTATGCGCTCAGTGTTGGACGAATGGTCAATTGATGGAGAGGTGCGGTTAAGCGCTACGTTGCCTGTAAGCACTAACTTCCTGGTAGACACCAACCGGGAAGTCAACCATGCGATTCGTCCTGTCCCTCGCCGCGCTCCTGTTCGCCTCCGCCGCCATCTCCGCGCCCGCCCAGGCCGGGGAGAAGCGGCCGCTCCTCGCCGCCGGTCTGAACTTCTTCGTCCCCGGCGCGGGCTACCTCTACAACAACGAGAAGCCCCTCTATGTGAGCCTGCCCATGATCGCCGGCGCCGGCGGCCTGACCTACGTGGAGCAGTTCCACGACTTCGGCGGCGGCGAGAACCTGAAGGCGATCGACCCCACCGCCTACTGGGTGATGTTCGGCTCGGTCCTCACGCTGAACACCGGGGTCGCCATCGACGCCTTCCGTGAGGCGAAGGCCATCAACGGCGACTCAGCGGCGCTGAGCACCCCGCGGGAGCGGCGGGCGCGGGTCACGCTGAGCCCCGCGGTCATGCCCGCGGGGGCGCCCGGAGACGCGCAGGCGGCCTACGGTCTGCGCCTGGGCGCGTCGCTCTGAAACCGGCGACCGCGAGGTACATCCCTGCGGGTGCTTGTCTGGACTCCCGCTGGGGTTAGGTTCCGACATCTCGCACCTCGAAGGAGCACCTCCATGTCCGACATCAAGCTCAACGACCCGGAGAAGGTCGTCATCATCGGCACCGGCCCCGCCGGCTACACCGCCGCCCTGTACGCCGCTCGCGGCAACATGGAGCCGCTGGTGTTCGACGGCATCCTCCCCGGCGGCCAGCTCATGATCACCACGGACGTGGACAACTTCCCGGGCTTCCCCGAGGGCATCATGGGCCCCGAGCTCATGATGCAGATGCGGGCCCAGTGCGAGCGCTTCGGCACCCGCTACGCCTCGGACATCGTGGAGGAGGTCGACTTCTCCAGCTGGCCCTACACCGTCAAGGGCGGCGGCTACGAGGTGAAGGCGCAGACCGTCATCATCGCCACCGGCGCCAGCGCCAGGTACCTGGGCCTGCCCAACGAGGAGCGGCTGCAGAAGTCCGGCGGCGGCGTCAGCGCCTGCGCCACCTGCGACGGCTTCTTCTACCAGGGCGTCGACCTCGCGGTGGTGGGCGGCGGCGACTCGGCCTGTGAGGAGGCGACCTTCCTCACCAAGTTCGCCTCCAAGGTCTACATGCTCGTGCGCCGCGACCAGCTCCGCGCCTCCAAGATCATGCAGAAGCGCGCGCTGAACAACGACAAGATCGAGATCATCTGGAACACCTCGGTCGAGGACGTGCTCGGCGACACCAGCGTCACCGGGCTCGCGCTGATCAACAACAAGACCGGCGAGAAGTCCACTCTGGCCGTCGGCGGCATGTTCCTCGCCATCGGGCACGTCCCGAACTCCGAGCCCTTCAAGAAGTGGCTCGCCACGGACGAGAGCGGCTACATCGAGACCCTCCCCGGTCAGGCCGCGACGGCGATCCCCGGTGTGTTCGCCGCCGGCGACATCCAGGACCACGTCTACCGCCAGGCGATCACCGCCGCTGGCAGCGGCTGCATGGCCGCGCTGGAGGCCGAGCGCTGGCTGGAGACCCGCCTCGAGGAGCTCGCGGAAGCCGCTGAAGCCAGCAAGTAGTTGCGGCCGCCCACCGTCGACACGCCCGGCGCGGGAAACGGCCGGGTGGTGCTGGTTCGCCACGGTCCGGTCGCCCCCCGCTGGCGGGGGCGGCTCTACGGCGCCACCGACGTCGAGCCGGTGCCGCTGTCGGCGGACTCCGTCTGGTCGGGGACGCCGCCGGACGCGGTGGTCACGAGCGACCTGTACCGCGCGGTTCACGCCGCGGAGACCCTGTTCCCCGGCCGGCCCTCTCATCGGGACTCGCGGCTTCGGGAGACCGACTACGGCGAGCTGGACGGTGAGGAGCTGGAGGTGCTGCACCAGCGGGATCCCACGCTCTGGGACCGCTGGCTCGCGGAGCCGGGCAGCACGCGCTTCCCCGGCGGCGAGACCTTCGATGAGGTCATGGCGCGCACTGTCGCCGGGGTCGAGGCCGCTCGCCTGATGGCGCCGGACGGGCTGGTGGTCGTGGTGGCACACGGCGGCACCATCCGCAGCTACGTGGCCTGGGTGCTCGGCGCGAGCGCCCACGGCGTCGGTCGGCTGCGGATCGGGAAGCTGCAGGCCGTCGAGATCCGCTACTGGGACGGGGTGCCGGTGATCGAGCGCGCCAACTTCCCGGTCACCTGAGCGGCCGGGAAGCCGCCCCTGTCAGGCTCGCTGTCGATATCGGCTCACTGCGGGGGCGCAGTCAGAGGGTGCCGTGGGCTCGCAGCGCCTCGTTGACCCGCCGCGCGTCGCGCGCGAGCTGGCGGGCGATCAGGAGCTGGAAGTGCACGGAGACCGGTGAGTCGGACTCGTAGAGCATGGTGAAGGCGGCGGCCGGCAGCTCGGCGATCTCCACCCGCCCGTTGGCGGTCGCGGTCGCGGTGCGGGCGGTGCCGTCGACGAGGGCGATCACCCCGAAGAGCTCACCCGCGCCCAGGGTCACCAGCGTCTTGCGGCGACGGGAGGCGTCGCGGCACCACACCTCCACCTCGCCCTCGACGACGAGGAGCAGCCTGCGGGCGGGCTCGCCCTCGACGATCAGGTCCGCGCCGTCCTCGTAGGCCCGAAGCACCATGGAGCGGCCCAGCAGCTCCAGCACATCGGGGGGGAACTCGGCGAAGGCCGGGGCGGTCTCCAGCGCGCGCTGAAGCTTCATCAGACACCTCCCTGGGCGCGGTGCATGCGCGCCCACATCCGCTTGAGCCAGCCGTCCTTCTCCTGGGGCGGTTCACCGCCACGGAGCTCGCTGTCGATCGTGCGGAGCCGACGGATCAGGTCCGCGTTGACGGCGTGCAGCAGGCCGCGGGCGAGGGTGGGGGAGACCTCCACCAGGGTCTTCAGCTGGCTGTGACTGAGCGCCAGCACCACCGCGTCGGTCTCCGCGATGACGTCGGCGCTGGGGCGGCCGGGCTCGATGAAGGTCACGTCGCCGAGCCAGGCGCCCGGGCCGAGGGTGCCGACCCGGTGTCGGTCCTTCTCGCCGATCCAGACGCCGAACCGGCCCGTCCAGATGAGCAGCAGCTCGTCGGAGTCCACGTCGGTCGAGAGGATGGCCTCATCCGGGGCGATCGCCCGCTGCTCCATCGCGCCGGCGAGCACCGCGGCCGCTCCGCTCGGGCACTCGGCGAGGAGCGACGCGAAGCGCTCTTGTAGCTGGTTTGGTGAGACAGACTCGGTCATCGGGGCTCCTGGCAGGCGCGTCGTGGCGGAGACTATACGATGCTGCGGTGAAGCAACAGTCTCAAGCCCCACGACCTCCCGCGGTGATCCCCGTGCTGGTCGTCGCGCTCACAGCGGTGAGCGCCGCCGCCGTGCTGGTTCGCCTCGCGCCGGACGTGCACCCCATCGCCGCGGCCCTCTGGCGCACGCTGGCCGTGGGCCTGCTCCTGGCGCCGGGGATCCGCCGCGTGCCTCGCCGGGACGGCCTGCTGATCCTCCTGGCCGGGGCCTGCCTCGCCGCTCACTTCTGGGCGTGGTTCGCCTCCCTCCACCTGACCAGCGTGGTCCGCTCGACGGTGCTGGTCTGCCTGAACCCCATCTGGGCCGGGCTCCTCGAGTGGCGGCTCGGTGAGCGGCCCGAGCGCCACTTCTGGATCGGCGTCGGCGTGGCGGTGATCGGCGTGGCGGTGATGAGCGGCGTCGACGGCGGCGGCGGTCTCGTCGGCGACGGCCTCGCGCTGCTGGGTGGGGTCCTGGGCGCGGTGTACCTCGTGGTGGGGCGCGGCGTGCGGCAGCGCGTCAGCATTCGCACCTACGGACCGCTGCTCTGCCTCGCCGCCGCTGGCTGGCTCGCCCTGGCTGCCGCCGCGACCGGGGCGCCCCTCTGGGGCTTCAGCCCGACGGAGTGGGGCCTGCTGGCCGCGATGGCGCTGGGCCCGCAGCTGCTCGGCCACATCGGCCTGAACTACGCGGTGGGCTACGTGCCGGCGGCCATCGTCTCCGCGCTGCTGCTGCTGGAGCCGGTCGGCGCCGGCCTGCTGGCCTGGGTCGCGCTGGGGGAGGCGCCGGGCCGGTACGAGGCCCTCGGGGGGGGGATCATCCTCGTCGGCATCGGCGTGGTCACCCTCGCTGGACTGCTCGGATCGCGCAGCCGAACGTGAAAACGCTGCGACAGCTGGCCCCGGAGAGTGGTGGAGCGCCTGGGATGGGGGTATCCAGCGGGTCTACTCTGGAGGCCCCATGCCCCGCATCCTCTCTGGTCCGTTGACCCGAGCCCTCGTCGTCGAGAACCCCTCCACCGCGCTCGACCCCCTGCTGATCGGCGCTGGCTTCGAGGTCACCCGCGTCACCGAGACGCCGGACACCGCGACGCTGATCCGCCTGCTCCAGGAGGGTCGACATCAGGTGATCTTCAAGCGCTCGCGGGTGCCCATCAGCCGGGAGGTCGTCGAGAACGCCCCGGAGCTGGTGGCGGTCCAGCTCTGCAGCATCGGCGACGACTCGGTGGACAAGGAGGCCTGCGCCGAGCGCGGCATCCTGGTCTTCAATGATCCCGTCTCCAACGGTCGCTCGGTGGTGGAGCTGGTGGTCGCGCACCTGATCGCGCTGTCCCGGCGGCTGTACGAGACCAACGCGGACACCCACGCGGGGATCTGGGAGAAGTCCAACTCCGAGCGCTACGAGGTGCGCGGCAAGGTGCTCGGCATCGTCGGGCTCGGCAACATCGGCCGCTCCGTGGCCCGGGTCGCCGACGGGCTGGGCATGCAGGTCCGCTTCCACGACACCCGCGAGGTCGCCCAGGAGGTCGGCCTGGAGATGGGCTGGGAGTCGATGGACTCCCTCGACGCGCTCTTTCGGGCCTCCGACATGGTCACGGTCCATGTCTCGGCGAACGATCATCGGGGCGCGAGCAACGAGGGGTTCATCACCCGCGCGCTGCTGGCGGCCCTCGGCGCGGATCGGCCGGAGCCCTCGCCGCGCATCTTCATCAACCTCGCCCGGGGCGTGATCGTCGACCCCGTCGATCTGCTGGCCGCCATCGGCGCCGACCAGGTCCGCCGGGCGGCGGTGGACGTCTACCCCTCGGAGCCCCGGGGCAACGGGCCCGGCTGGGCGAACCCCTACGCCGACGAGCCGCGGGTCGCCTGCACACCGCACATGGGCGCGGCCACCCAGGAGGCGCAGCCGCGCATCGCCCGCCGGGTCGCCAACACCATGCGGGACTTCTCCCAGCGCGGCGCGATCCGCGACTGCGTCATGGCGCCCAAGACCCGCATCTCCTTCGGCGATGAGGGGGCCGGGCGCGCGGTGCTCTCCGTGGTGCACTCCACCGCTCGCGGCACCAAGAAGGCGCTCGATGACGCCATCTACGAGGCCGAAGCCAGCAACCTCCGCTCCCAGCACCGCGACTTCGGGCGCTGGGGCATCGCGCTGGACGTCAACCTCCTCGACCGGCCGCTCTCCGAGGCGCAGCTTCAGCGCATCGTCGAGCGCACCAAGGAGCTGACGGACGATCCCCGGGCCGTGCGGCTCGTGCGGCAGATCACGCTCTGATAGCGGCGCGTCGATTCGCCGGGGGGATCGCTATCCGCCCGGTGGATCGATGATCTCCGCGGTGATCTCGTAGCTGCTCCGCGCGTCGAAGCTGATGCCCGAGACGGTCATCTCCAGCGTGCGGGATCCGGCTTCGTAGGTCACCTCGCCGTAGTCCAGATCGAAGTGGAACTGTCCGCTGAACGCGACGCGACGGATCCGTTTGTCGGTCGAGTCCAGCTCGCCCTCGAAGCCCACCACCGCGATGTCCCGCCCCTCCCGCTGCTCGAGGCGCTTGAGGGTGAACGTCCTCGGCACCTCCACGTCGCTCAGGTAGGGCAGGGAGAAGGTGACGGCGTCGGACCACTGATCGCCCGGCAGCACCGGGGCCGCCGTGAGGTAGCCGCTGTACCAGGAGATCGCCCGCTGGTAGCCGGGGTCGCTGAAGACCTCCGCCAGCGCCAGCCGCCGGGCGCCGCTCATCGGCCCCTCGACGGCGGCCAGCGCCGCGGCCTGTAGCGCCTCGAGGCCGGCGACCTCGAGCAGCTCGCCGTGATCATCGAGGGTCGCCCGCACCTCCAGGCCGCGGAGCGCCGTCCAGACCCGCGTGATGTCGGGGGCCGCCGCTGGAATGGCCTCGCCGGCGGCGCTGTCGAAGCGGTAGCGCCCGTCGGCCCCGAAGCCCGAGGCGGCGTAGTCACCGAAGGCGCTGGTGACCGTGGCGCGGCCCGCCTCGTCGCGGCCGACCCTCGCGGTGGCGCGCCAGCTGGCGCTGTGTCGGCTGGAGCCCGCGGCGCGCACGCGGACCTTCGACTCGGTCGTCACCTCCGCCATCACGAAGCGACCGTCCGGGTAGGACGGCGAGAGCTGTACCGAGCCCGGCGGCGGGGGCAGCACGGGCGCGCTGATGGTCGGCGGGATGGGCGCGGGGGCGGGCGCCTTCGGTCCGCCCAGATCGCAGGCGGACAGAAACAGGATCAGCGCCGGCCCCATACCTTCCTCCACGTCAGTTAAACACTGCCACCCATATTGACCTCATGTGGAGATGTTGAGACATGGCCAAGAAGCTCGAGCCCCTCGCCGCGGACGCCACGACGCCCTGGATGACCGAGCTGGTTGGCCGAAAGTCGCGCAAGCGCCCGCCCGCCTGGCTGATCCTGAGCGCGCTGCCGCCGCTGCACGACGGCTCCTCGGCCCTGCCCGAGGCCGCGACGCTGCCGCTGGTCAAGCTCCTGAGCGAGCAGAAGGACTACAGCGGCGACCCGCTCCTCACCGCGCTCAAGGGCTGGCTGGCCCCCGGCGCCGGTGACGCCTTCGCCATGAAGCTGGTCTCGACCTGGAAGACGCAGAAGTATGGCAAGGCAGCCATCTGGCTTCTGTACGCGGCGGCGGCGCTGGGGGAGGCGGCGACCGCCGCTCAGCTCGTGGGCGTCGCTGAGACGCTCGGCGGCAGCCGCAAGAAGACGGACCGGGACCGCGCGGGCGAGATCGTGCAGGCCGTGGCCGCGATCGGCTCGGATGAGGCGCTGAAGGAGCTCATCATGCTCTCGCGCAAGCCCGTCCAGATCCAGACCCACGTGACCGCGGCGCTCACCCGCGCCGCCAGGGCCCGGAAGCTCAGCCGCGCGGCGCTGGTCGACGCGCTGATGCCGGCCAGGGAGTACCTGCTCTCCCTGGACAAGCCCAAGTCCATGCCCACCATCGTCAAGCAGGCGAAGCCGCCCGAGCTGCTGGACCGCGCGGGTGAGCCCGTCGGCAAGAAGTACCAGCTCGCCGTGGTGCGCGCGCTCTACCAGGGCGGCGTGGTCTGGCAGACCGTGAAGGACACGGTCCAGCAGACCCTGGACCCGACCTCCGCGTCGGACTTCGTGCTGGCCCTGCTCGACGCCTGGGTGAAGAAGGACTTCCACGGGAGCCAGGCCTGGATCGGCAACGCCCTGGGCGGCCTCGGCGACGATCGCGGCGCCCTGACCCTGAAGCCCCACCTCCAGCGCCTCTCTCACCGCCGCGCCTCGGACGGCGAGCGCAAGAAGGCGATGGCCCTGATGACGGTGTTCGGAGAGATCGGCACCGACACGGCCCTCCTGGTGCTCATCGGGCTGGGCCAGCAGAACACCCGGCCGACGGTCTACTCCGCGTCCTGGGGGGTCATCAACGCCGCCGCGTCCAGCCGCGGCCTCACCGTCCCGCAGCTCGAGGACCGGGTCACGCCGGACTGCGGGCTGGACGCGGACGGCGGCCGCAGCTTCGACTACGGGCCGCGGCGGTTCTCGCTGGTGTTCGACGAGCACTTCCTGCCCCGGCTCGCGGATCCCGACGGCGGCTTCCACGACAAGCTCCCCGAGGCCGCGCCCACCGACGACGCGGACAAGGTCGCCGCAGCCGGCGCGGACTGGGCGCTGATGTCCAAGCAGCTCGCGGAGATCCTGGACATCCAGACCGAGCGCCTGCGCCGATCGATGGTCACCGGCCGGCGCTGGTCGACCGCGGACTGGTCCACCTGGATCAAGGACCACCCCCTGATGGTGAACTACGCCCGGCGCCTCGTCTGGGGCCTCCACGGGGCGGACGGCGCGCTCCTGAACACCTTCCGGGCCGCCGAGGACAGCAGCCTGGTGGACATCGAGGACGACGAGCTGGCGAGCTTCCCCGAGGGCAGCACCGTCAGCCTCGTGCACCCGGCCAGCCTGAGCGCGGAGCAGCGCGCGGCCTGGGGCGAGCACCTCGCGGACTATGAGATCATCGCGGCCTTCCCGCAGCTCGGCAGGCCCGTCTACGCGCCGGAGGGCGACGAGGTGGACGGGGTCAAGCTCACCCGCTGGGCGGACGCCGCCATCAAGGCCAGCGACCTCTACGAGTCTCTGCTGAGCCGCGGCTGGGACCGGGACGGCTACGGCTACGGTCAGCGCAAGTACTTCTTCAAGGCCTTCAAGGGCGCCGCGGTGGTGGTCTGGCTGGAGATGGACCCGGGCTACAGCGCGGGCGGCGTCGACTGGGCGGGACCGCAGAAGCTCCCGAGGGTGTACTTCGTGACCGAGTCGAACACGACCTGGGCCGACGAGCTCAAGGACGAGGAGATGATCCCGCTGAAGGATGTCGATCCGGTGGTGTTCAGCGAGGTCGTGCTGGACGTCTACGCGGCCTCGGGGCCGGACAGGGACGAGCAGGCCCGCCGGGTGAGCCTGAAGTCGTGAGCCTGCGGGCTGCTCAGGGCAGCGCCAGCTCGACAAAGAGGTTGCCGTCGCCGTCGGCGGTGCACTGCTCGACCATGCCGTCGATCGCGCCCGAGGTGGTCAGGCAGCCGCAGGTGGGCTCCGGCAGGCAGGCGTCCGGGGTCAGCTCGCAGCTGTATTCGCTGCCGTCGCCGCCGCCGCTGTCCTTGGTGCCCGAGAGCGTGGTGTAGCAGTACTCGTAGGCGACGAGGCAGGTCTTGTCGCCGCAGTCGAAGCTGCCCGTGCTGGTGTCGAGCTGGCCGCCGTCGCCGAGGTCGCCGGTGCCGGCGTCGCTGGTGTCCACGGCGGTGATGCCGGTGTCGGTCAGCGCCGAGTCGGTGCCCTGATCCGTGCCGCCTTGATCCTGGCTGCCCTGATCCTGGGGGCGCTGGGTCGCGTCGTCGTCGGTGTCGTCCTTACCAGAGCAGCCCGCGAGCAGGGCCGCGCTCAGCAGGGTGAGGGTGAGGAATTTCCGGGTCATTGGTGCCTCCATGCTCCCCGACTTTAACCGGCCGCGCCGGAGAGCCGCGCCCTCAGATCGTCACCGTCGAGGCGGCGAACGGTCCAGGCCGAGGCCCTGCGCTCCTCGCCCACGCCGATCCAGAACTCCAGCCCCAGATCGCCGTCCGCGGTCACCCCCACGACCTGACCCCGGACGGTCACCCGCTCCCCGCCGTCGATCCCCGACTTCCAGCTCACCCGCTCCGCGACGGGGACGACGGCGTGTGGGTTGCCGCCGCCCGCGGCGACGGCCCCGGCGGTCGCCTCCTCGCACCAGTCCAGGTAGGTCGGGTGGTTGGCGTGGTTGAGCGGATCCAACCGGGTGTGCCAGCAGCGGAAGGTCTGCTCGAAGCGAGGCCCGTCCAGAGTCTCCCAGTCCGGCAGCCGCAGCTCGGGCCCGGCGGTGGGCAGCGGCGCGAAGGCCGCGAGCAGATCGGCGGAGGCCCGGGCGGGCGTCATGGCCGCCGAGATGTGGGCCCAGCGCTGGGTCGCGGCGGCGGCCAGCTCGCCCGCCGCGAAGACGCGGACCTCTCGGCGGCTCAGGATGCCGCGCCGGAAGTCGCGCAGCCAGGTGTGCGCCACCAGCGGCTCTCCATAGCGGATGGTGCGTGTGTGGAGGGCGACGGCGCCGTACACCACGAAGCCCGTCCCCTCCTCGGTGTAGCGCTGGGGAGGCCAGCCCCGCCGCACGGAGTCTCGCACCGCCGCGGCCTGACAGAGTCGCCAGACGTCACCGGCGCGCGGGGCCTCCCGGGGGGAGTAGCAGTGGCGCTGGAGATCGAGCGGGATCTCGGCCGCGCCGTCCGGGATATCACTGAGAGCGTTCATGGCGCCCTCCTATCGCGCTCTCACGGCGTGAACGCGATAAGGTGCGGCTCGTGAGCGACCTCCCACCCAAACGCCCGCCCCTCGATCGCGCCTCCCTGGAGCGCGACTGTGACGTGGAGTACGTCCGCGGCAGCGGTCCGGGTGGGCAGCACCGCAACAAGCGCGAGACCGGCATCCGCCTGACGCATCGAGCCAGCGGCGTGCGGGTCTACGCGACCGAGCGCCGCCTCCGGACGATGAACCAGGAGCTGGCCTACGAGCGCATGGCCCGTAAGCTCGATCGGCTCTACACCGTCAAGAAGCCCCGGGTCGACACCCGCATCCCCCGACGCCAGCGCCGCAAGCGCCTGGACGCGAAGCGCCGCCGCTCCGCCACCAAGGCCTCGCGCCGCTCGCCCCACAGTGACGATTGACCCTGGAGCATCCGTGACTTCACTGCTCACCAGCACCCTCCTACCCCTGATGCTCGCCTGCGGCGGGCAGCCCGCCTCCGAGCTTGAGCAGCCCGCGCCGCCCCCCGAGCCGCACGTGCTCGAGCGGGAGTCCGGCGCTGTCACGCTGCCGGTGCAGGGCACCATCAACCTGATCACGATGAAGAACGGGACCGTCGAGGTGCCTGGGCGCTTCGAGCGCGTCGCCGGCGAGATCACCCTCTCGGATGTCGACGCCTGGCAGGGCATCGACGGCGAGGTCACCGTCGACCTGAGCAGCTGGAACAGCGATCTGGAGCTGCGCGACTCGCGGGTGAAGGAGCTCTTCTTCGAGGTCGCCGACTACGGCGAGGCCACGCTCTCCCTCTCCGGCCTCACGGGGCTGTCGAGCGCCGGCCTGCCGGTGAACTCCACGGTGAAGGTCTCCATGCGCGGGCAGCTCGCCCTGCACGGCGCCACCCGGGACCTGAGCATCCCCGTCGCCATCAAGCGCACCGGCCGCGAGGCCTTCCAGGTCACGACCCCGGAGCCCTTCGAGGTGAAGATCTCGGAGTTCGACTACGGCGAGCCGCTGGCCGCGCTCATCAAGGAGTGTGCCCACGAGTCCATCTCCGACGTGGTGAAGGTGTCGGTGGACCTGATGCTGGGTCAGACCGCCGAGATCCCCGCGGAGAAGCTGGAGGTCGAGAAGAAGAGCACCGACGGGGCCCCGCCCGCCGACGCCCCGGTGCCGCCCGCCGGTAAGGCCGGCAAAGGGAAGGCTGGCGGTTGATCGGGATCCTGCTCAGCGCAGCCGCGCTGGCGGCGCCCACCGAAGAGCTGAGCTGGGACTGGCTGGCGGGTGAGCCCCTCTACCGCCTGCCCGTCGCCGACACCCGATCGCCCCTGTCGAACGTCACCCTGCGTAAGGACTACGCCAACGGCGTGGGCGAGCTGCTGGACTTCGGCAAGGCCATCGACGCGACGATCGCCGGCGAGATCCGGTTCGGTGAGCTGTCCGTCGCCGGCTGGCAGATACAGCCGCTCATCAGCGCCGCGACCTTCCTGGGCTTCCGCTCCGAGCAGGAGCTGACCTTTGATCTGCTGACCTTCGACGGCTACTTCGGCTTCCCGGTGGACATCCGCCGCGACATCTGGGCGGCGCGCTTCCAGTGGGCCCACGTCTCAGCTCACACCGCCGACGGTATGCGCAAGGCTCAGCCGGATCCTCCCGTCCCCGAGGGGGCCTGGAGCCGGGAGTACTGGCAGCTCCAGGGCGGCCCCGAGTTCGACTGGTGGCGGGTCTACGGCGGCGTGATGATGGTGACCCACTCGATCCATGACTCCGGGCGCTGGGATCTGCAGGTGGGTGGATCGGTGGAGGGGCCCTGGACCGTCGCGCCCTACGCCGCCTTTGATCTGAAGACGCAGCAGACCTTTGACTGGGCTGTGACGGTGAACAGTCAGGTCGGCGCCCGCTTTGATGGCGAGCGTCAGCGCATCCGCTTGGGGTTGAGCTACTACGCCGGCCTCGAGGACACGGGCAAGCTGGAGAGCCGGGAGGAGCGCTACCTGGGGCTCCTGATGGGCCTGGACACCATCGGCCGGCTCTGATTCGTGCGCGGAACAGGATATCCTCCAGGCACCAATCCCTGAGTGAGCGCGCCATGTCCGAACAGATGAAGCACCCCGGCGATGTCCTGATGGAGAAGTGGCTCCAGCCTCGGGGGCTGACTCAGTACCGCGTGGCCAAGCAGCTGCACGTTGAGACCCGGCGGATCAACGAGGTCATCGAGGGCCTGCGCAACATCACCCCCGAGATGGCGGTGCGGTTGGCGCTGTTCTTCGAGAACGATCCCCGGTACTGGCTTGAGCTGCAGATGCGCTACGACTTGACCGTGGCCGTGCGGAAGCATGGGGCCAAGCTCAAGCGGGAGATCCGCCCCTGGTCCAAGGTGAAGCCGGCGGACGCGCCCGAGCCGCCCGCCGAGTAGCGCCGCCCGGGTGAGAGGGGGGTTGGGGAGTGAGCCTGGATCGCTGCGCGCCCAGCGCGCTCTTCGTTCGCGCTGGGCAGGGCTACTTGACGAGCCCCCGGAAGACCTCGGGCAGGCGCGCCGGCAGCGCATCCACCCGCGCCAGCGTCAGGAAGTTCCCCGCACCGAAGATATCATTCAGGTACTCCTCGGCGCCCTCGTCGGGATCCATGCTGATGCAGAACACATGCACCCCCGCCCGGCGGGCCTCCTGCACAGCCATCGCCGTATCCTTGATACCGTAGTTACCGCGGTACTCTCCACGAGCTTCCGGCTTACCGTCCGAGAGCATCATCAGCACCCGGCGAGGCTGCGGCCGGCCGGAGAGCATCCAGGACGCATGGCGCACGAACGCGCCCATGCGGGTCGCGCCGTTGGGCTTCAGGTTGCCCAGCCGCTTGCGCACCGCCTCGGTGTAAGGCTCATCGAAGCCCTTGAAGCGGTAGACGAAGCACTCCTGCGGGTGCGTGGAGTTGAATCCGTAGAAGGCGTGGGGCATCCCCAGAGTCTTCAGGCCCTCAGCGAAGAGGATCACCGCCTCCTGCTCGGCGTGGATGACGCTGCCCTGGGTGGACCCCGAGAGATCCACCAGGGTCATGATGCAGACCTCCTGCCGCTGCCGCACGAACCGCCGGTAGTAGTCCTCCCGGGGCTGGTGACCCGTCAGCAGATCGACGCAGGCGTCGACCGCCCGGTTGATGTCGATCTCCGGGCCCTCGTACTGACCGCTCAGCCAGCGCTCCTCGACCCGCAGGGCCTCGAAGCGCTTTCGCACGAGCTTGATCTCCTTCTGGTTGGCCTCGACGATGCCGGTGTAGCCGGACATGGAGCCCGTGGGGGCCTCCGGAGAGAACACGCGGGTCTCGCTCACCTTGTAGAGCCCGGCCTTGTAGTCCCACTCGTCGTACTCGCGGCCGCCGTCCTCGGTGGGCTTGGCCTCGATCTCGTTGGTGATGAGATCCTCGGGCCGGGCGGACTTGTTCCAGCTGGCGGCGCCGTAGCGCACGTCCCTCGGCCCGCTCCGGACGGAGTTGTTCTGGTTGTCCCGGTACTCGTCCCGCAGATCGCCGTAGGCCGGCGTGTCGCCGAGGCTGCTGCTGCTCGCGGGCTTGGGCTTGCGCTTGAGGCGGCTCTTCAGGCGTCCCCGCAGCCCCTTGCGCTGGGGCTCCGCGTCCTGCTCGGGGATGGGGATGGCGTTCTGGCCGCGGATGCGTGCGGAGAGGAGCTGGCGCAGCGGCTTGTTGCCCTTCTTCCACTCCTGCTCGTAGGCCAGATCCCGGGTCAGGTCGGCCAGCAGCCACTCCGGGCGGATGACGCCGAGGTAGTAGGGCAGGGGGGGAGGGCCGAGGCGCAGCTTGCGGAAGTGCTGGCGCAGGGTCTGGGCGTGGCCCGCGATGATGGCGCGGGCGGCCTGGGGGTTGGGCGCGGCGTCGACGGCCTTCACCGCGGCGCGGGCCGGATCGCCCTCCGGGCCGGGCTCGTCCCAGTTCAGGTTGATGGTGATGCCGTCGTAGAGCGGAATGAACGCCCCCGGCAGGCCCTCGCGGGGGACCGGGGTGACGTTGACCCGCATCTGGCCCGCCTTATCCATGGCGCGGACCGAGTCGAAGTCCTTGGCGACCCCGGGGAACTCGCGCGACCAGTGCTGGATCACGTAGCGCGCGGCCAGCAGGTGGTAGATGGAGCGCACGACCCAGTCCCGGTACAGCTCGGAGAGCCGGGAGCGATCGTCCAGGAAGCCGAGCTCGGCGAGGCCGATCTGCACGAGCCCCATGCCGCGGAAGAGCACCTCGTCCGCCCACTCATCTCGCGGGCCGGGGAGCGCCCGGGGCAGGAAGATGTGCTCGCCGTCGGTGGAGGCGGGCTCGGACATGCCCAGCGTGAACTGGCGGCCGGTGAGCATGCGGAGCCAGGCGTCGAGGCGCTTTCGCACCTCGGACTGGGTCAGGCCGATCTCCTGACCGTCGCCGAGCTGGCGGCGGGGGTCGGCGAAGAGGAAGAGGGCCAGCAGGGCGCGCTCGGCTTCCTCGTCGTCCACCTCGAGGCCGAGATCGGCCTTGGAGAGGCCGTACTCCTCCATGGTGGCCTCGAAGCCTTCCTCGGGGGTCGGGGGCCAGGTGGGTGCTGCCATATGGACTAGCCCAGCACGCTGCGGACGAGCTCGCCCAGCGCCTTGGTCATCTCGGCGTCGTCCGTGAGGGAGCCGACCAGAGTGGCCTCGCAGGACTCCTTGAGCGACAGCCCGGCCACGACGAGCTTGCCGGCGTAGATGAGCATCCGGGTGCTCGCGCCCTCGGCGAGGCCGTGGGCGCGGAGGTTGCGGGAGCCGCGCCCCAGCTTCACGAGCTTGGCGGCCGTCTCGGCGTCGCAGCCGCTCTCGCTGGCCACGATCTCCGCCTCGACGTCGGCGTCGGGGTAGTCGAAGGGGATGGAGACGAAGCGCTGGCGGGTGGACTCCTTGAGCTCCTTGGTCACCGACTGGTAGCCGGGGTTGTAGGAGATCACGACGAGGAAGTCATCGGGGGCGACGAGCTCCTCGCCCAGCCGGTCCAGCGGCAGCACCCGCCGATCGTCGGTCAGGGGGTGCAGCACCGTGAGCACGTCCGCCCGGGCCTCGACGACCTCGTCCAGGTAGACGATGGCGCCGCGCCGCACGCCGGTGGTGAGGGGGCCGTCCCGCCACACGGTCTCGCCGCCTTCGAGCAGGAAGCGTCCGGTGAGGTCGGTCGCGGCGAGATCCTCCTGGCACGCGACGGTCACCAGGGGCCGGCCCAGCCTCTCGGCCATGTAGCGGACGAAGCGGGTCTTGCCGCAGCCGGTGGGGCCCTTGAGCAGCACGGGCAGCTGGTTTCGAGCGGCCGTCTCAAAGACGGTGATCTCGTTGGCGGTGGGGCGGTAGTAGACCATCCGGTCATCCTCGGGGTTCGTTAATCGAGAGAGCTTATCCTCTTTTTCGGTGGCTCTGCCCCCCGCGTGTGTTCCCCCGCCCCCGGCGCCGCACCTCGTCAGCGCTCTTCGCCCGGGGCCTCGGCGTCGGAGCGCTGATAGGCCTCCGAGAGCTCGAGCTCCTGGTAGGCGCTGAACTCCGGGAAGACCGGGTGGGAGCGCACCATCAGCAGCCAGCCCACCGCGAAGGTCGGGTAGAGGAGCATGCCGGTGAGCTTGCGGGACTGGAGCCCGAGGGCGCCGAGCGCCAGGATGGCGAGGTAGGTGCCCTCGAAGAACACCTCGGGCTTGGCGACCCGCCAGAAGCCGGGCACGACATGCCAGATCGCCATGTAGACGGGGTTCTGCACCGCCGGCGTCAGGTAGGGCCCGAGCGCCAGGGTCATCAGGAGGAAGGCCACCCCGGCGAGCGTCAGCACCAGGGGCTCGCGCCACCGGGTCGCCACCGCGTAGGCGGCGGCGCCGAGGCCGACGATGTTCAGAGAGCGGTGCAGCTCCAGCCGGTTCCAGTGCGGCGGCACCAGGGAGAAGCTGTCCAGCGCCGCCCGCTGGTGCAGGTAGACCTCGGCGTCCCCGGGGGAGCCGCTCTTCATCAGGGCGAACTGCCAGATGACCAGGGGCAGCAGCGCTCCCGCGCAGCAGGCCCCGGCGATGAGCACGCGCCTGCTGCGGGTCACGAGCGTCGCGGCGGCGACCCCCGCCGCGCCCACGAGCGCCCAGTACCAGTTGATGAAGGCCGCTCCCGCGAACACCGCGGCGGCGATCCCCCGCCAGCGCCCGCCCTCGCGCGCGGCCTTCAGGAAGGCCCAGGCGAAGAGCGCCAGCGCGAAGACGCTCGCCTTCTCGATGGTGTACCAGTTGAGATCCCGGAAGACGTGAAGGCCCATACCGAAGGGGAAGCTCAGCAGCACCGCGACCCGCCAGGAGTCGGAGACCTCGCGGAGCAGCAGCGCGGCGCACCACCAGCCGAGCGCCGGGTAGAGCAGGCCCTGGAGGTTGAAGGCGCCGTTGGTGGACACAAAGAGGTCGATGAGCGCGGTGATCCAGAGGTGGCCCACGTGCACGCCGATGAGCTGGGCGGCGGGGTCGGCGAGCGCCTCGATGGGGCTGAAGGTCAGCCGCTGGTGCACGCCGTCCAGGTAGAAGAGCAGGCTGCCGGCCTTGTCGATGGTGGGGAAGGCGCCGTAGACCACGTCCCGGTTGAAGACCAGCGCCAGCGGGCTCGTGAGCATGATCGTCTGGCCGAGACAGAACCACCAGGCCCGCAGCGCCTCGGGCTGCTTGCGCCACGCCGCCAGGGCGCTCAGGGCGAGCCCCAACCCGATACAGGCGAGGTACAGGCCCGGGTGATCAATCACCTCCAGATCCACGTGAATCTCGCGGGGGTCCGGCGGCGGTCCGTAGAGGAAGATGTCAGCCATGAAGGGTTCAGAGTCCGGGGATCGCAGGGCGGCGGTTCAGCGTGCGCTGCTGACATGGTACGGGGAGTCCCGGCGGACGCTGCCGTGGCGGGAGCGGCCGGAGCCCTATCGTGTCTGGCTCTCCGAGATCATGCTCCAGCAGACGCGCGTCGACACAGTACTGCCTTACTTCGAGCGCTTCACCACGCGCTGGTCGGACGTCGGGGCGCTGGCCGCTGCCAGCGAGGAGGAGGTCGTCAGCGAGTGGGCGGGGCTCGGCTACTACTCCCGCGCGCGCAGCCTGCACAAGGCCGCCAAGGTGGTCGCCGCCGCCGGGGCGTGGCCCGACACGGTCGCGGGGCTGAAGGCGCTGCCGGGGGTGGGGGACTACACCGCCGGGGCCATCGCCTCCATCGCCTTCGGCGCGGACGCCGAGACCGTCGACGGCAACATCGAGCGGGTGCTCTCCCGGCTGGACGGGCTGACCGGCGATCCGCGCTCCACCGAGGGGCGTCGGGCGGTGTGGGCCTCGGCGAAGGCGTGGCTCCCCGCGGGGCGGGCGGGGGACTGGAACCAGGCGCTCATGGATCTCGGCGCGCGGGTCTGTACGCCGAAGAAGCCCGGCTGCGGGGCCTGTCCGGCGTCCGCCGGGTGTCGCGGGCTGGCCTCGGGGATCGCCGAGACGCTCCCCCGCAAGAAGAAGAAGGCGCCGCCGACGCCGATCGCCGGGGTGTGCGGCGCGCTGACGCGGGAGGGGGGGCTGCTGATCGTGCGGCGCCCGCCGGAGGGCCTGCTGGCGGGGATGTGGGAGCTGCCGGGGGTGACGCTGCGCGACGGCGAGGGGCCGCGTGAGGGCCTGCACCGCGCCTTCGGTGGGCGGCTGGGGCTGACGCTGACCGGCGGCGAGCCGGTCGGCGGGATCACCCATGTCTTTACGCACCGGCGGCTCAGCATGTCGGTCTGGCGGGTGGAGGTCACCGGCGAGCCGGCCGGCGCTGAGCTGCCGGAGTGGCGATGGGTCGCGGCGGCGGAGCTGGAGAGCCTCGGCCTCTCCAAGCTGATGCGGAAGTGCCTGGACGCGGCCGGCTTCGGCGCTCAGCAGGCGCTGTTCGCCGGGGCCGCCGCCGAGCCTGCTGACGACGGCTACGGCTCGCGCTGACTGGCGGGGACGTACAGCGTCAGCGCGCCGGAGAGCCACCCCCGGCAGGCCTCGACCTCCGCCTCGCTCTCTCCCTCCATGGTCACGATGACGTGCCGGGGGCCGTCCTCGTACCGGGGATAGGAGCCGATCTCGACCCGCGGCCAGCGGGCGACGGCCTGCTCCAGTCGATCCGCGATCGCGGTCTCGTACTCACTGGAGACGACCTTGGCGCTGAAGAGATCGCGGCCCACCCAGAGCCGCGCGGCGCTCTCGAACTTGCGCCGCATCAGCCCCGGCACGCCGGGCAGGATGTGCACGTTCTCTTTCACGACGAGCGGAAACCAGAGGTCGGTGTCCTCGACGAGCCGGCTGCCCTCGGGCACGAGCGCCATGCGGAGCGCCGCGGCGTTGGCCCGGGACATCTTCTCCCGGATGAGCGTCGCCAGCGACAGGTTCTCCACGAGATCGACCTCGAAGGCGCGGGCGACGCCCTCCATGGTCATGTCGTCGTGAGTCGGCCCCACACCGCCGGTGGTGACGACGTAGTCGTACCGGTCGGAGCTCCACGCGACCTCCCGCTCGATCTCCTCAAGCACATCGGGGATCACCACGGCCCGGGCGAGCTGTATTCCCAGCGCCTTCAAGCGATGAATCAGAAACGGAGTGTTCTCATCGGGGAATTTTCCCGAGAGGATCTCGTTTCCAATAATGATGATGGATGAGGTGCTCATGAACAGGGCGCAAAGTCCGTAGTATCCTAGTATGATCAATGCCTGTGTCCACACTCCGTAAGCCAGTAGAAGCGCAAGAACAACGCATGCGGCGCCGGTATGGCCTGCATGTCGTGGTGTACTTCCACGACGAGCCCGTGGAAGATCGTGTCCTGCGCTTCACGACCGAGACCCAGGTGCTTGGCGCCGAGGGCGTGATCCTGCTGCCGCCGCCGCACGACGCGGGGCACGCGGCCCTCGTGCGGTGGGGTGGGCCCAGGAGCGTGGACATCGAGGACCACACGGGCGAGGTGCACCGCGTCGAGCCCGGCGACGTGGTGACCTTGAGCCAGAGCAACCTCGCGCTCCAGTTCCAGCTCATCCCCCAGTACCGGCTGGCCCGGCCGCCGCTGATGGGGGAGGGGGATCTCGGCTTCGCCGTCGCCATCCTCGCCATGGCGGTGCTGGTGCTCCAGCTCCAGATCCTCGCTCAGTTCCTCACCGACCTTGCCGGGGCCGCGCCCTACGTACCGGATCCCTCGCCCGAGCTGATCGCCCGGCTGCTGGAGGAGGACTTCGAGGGCGCCGAGATCGGCTACATCGCCGAGCCCCAGCCCCGGGAGGCGCACGAGAAGGAGGTCGAGAGCTTCTACATGCCCTCGGGCAACAAGGGGCCGAAGGACAACGCCGGCGGCGGCGAGCGGGTCGACGACGAGCGCGTCCGCACCGAGAACACCGAGGAGCCCGAGCTCCCGAGCTTCCAGCCGCTGCAGCCCGATGACCCGCGGCCCGAGCTCGCCGTCACCGACGGCGCTGACATCCAGGCCCCGATCCCCGGCGTCACCGACCCCCAGAACCTCCGCGCCAACGATCTCCAGCAAGAGGAGGAGATCGAGGACCGCGAGGTCGCCAGCGAGGAGAAGGAAGGCTGGGGCTTCTACGACTGGTACGACGCCGACGACGCCCGCCGGGACGCGGCGGAGATCCGCCAGGAGATCTTGATGTCCCGCCAGCGCCTCGCGCTGGACCCGGACGACCCCTGGGCGCTGCAGAACCTGGGCTACTACCAGTACCTCGCCCAGGACTACGGATCCTGTCGCCGCACCTACGAGCGCTACATCGAGCTGAACCCCGAGGAGGCCGCCGGGTACAACAACCTGGCGCTGGTCTTCAAGCGCACCGGCGAGTACGGCAAGGAGGAGGGCTACTACCGCCTCGCCCTCGCCCTGGACGACAAGGACGACCACGCCCTGAACAACCTCGCGGTCAACCTCGCCCACCAGGGCCGGTACGGCGAGGCGCTGGACATCATGACGGAGCTGGAGACGCTGATCCCCGGCGACGCCTACGCGGAGCTGCACCGCTCCAAGATCTACGCCGCCATGGGCAACGACGCCGAGGCCATGCGCTACCTGGAGCTGGCGCTGAAGGGCATGGCCGCGCTCGACACCCTGCACCACATCGAGTTCCGTCAGGACATCCGGGTCGATCCCGCCTTCGAGATCATCCGCGAGACCGACGCCTTCGATGAGCTGCTGGCGCAGTACTACGGTGAAGACGCCGCCCCGCTGCTGGGACAGGGGGGCAAGAGTGGGTGAGCTGCACGTCACGGTCAGCTACCACGGCGCGGTCATCGAGGACTGCTTCGTCCCCGTCCGCGGGGCTGTGCGCCTCGGTGAGTCCGACGACGCGCTGGTGGGCTTCCCTGGCGCGGATCTCACGGTCTACCGGGTCGGCGACCACTACGAGCTGAACGGCGAGCGCCTCGGCCCCGGCGAGCGCACCGACTTCGTGAGCGGCGCGGTCCTGGTGCAGCTCGAGCACGTGGAGCGCCTGCGGCTGCCGCGGGTCGTGCGCGGTCACTTCGACGCCCGCTTCCTGCTCATCGCGATGGCCGTCACGGCGAGCGGTATGTGGCTGGACACCCTGACCTCCGTGGCGGAGCACCCCGCCGGCGGCTTCATCGCCGAGCAGTACGACCGGGTCCGCTCGGAGCTGCCGGGCGGCGTGGACGACAGGCGCACCCGGCGCACCACCTCCGTGCAGCCGAACGCCGAGCTGTACATGCTGCCGCCGACCCGGGATCACCTGGTGGACGGGCCGCCCGCGCGGCAGGACGACTCTCTGACCGGCTTCTCCTACTACCCCTGGTACCGCTCCGTGGTGCCCTCGAGTCGGGACTCCAACTCGGCACGGACCCGCCTGAGCGCCCACCCGGACGACGCCACGCTGCACGCGGTCATCGCCCGCGACGCCTACCAGACCGAGAAGTGGGAGGGCGCTCACCACCACTACCAGTGGCTGACCAAGGAGGACGAGGCCACCCCGGGCTGGCTGCTGGGCCTGGCCTTGAGCCGAAAGCGCCTGGGCATGCACCGGGCGGAGCTGGACACCTACGAGCGCCTGCTCCTCCAGGATCCCGACAACTTCCTGGCGCTCGGCAACCGGGCGGTCTCCCTGGCCCGACAGGACCGCTGGTCCGAGGTGCCAGGGGCGCTCTCCAGGATGTATCGGGCGGCCCCGGACCATCCCTACGCCCACGTCTTCGAGGGCACCTGCGCCGCCCTCCAGGGCCGCGAGGACGAGGCCATCGCCCACCTGGAGATCGCCGTCTCCGAGCGCGGGCTGATGAGCGACGACATGCAGATCGAGCTGCGTCGGGACATCGCCCTCGATCCCGCGCTGGGGCCGCTGCGCGCTGATCCGCGCCTCCGCGCCATGCTCAGCCGCCAGCTCGGCGCCGCCGGGCCGCGCCCCTCCTATTGAGCAAACGTTCTGAAACCTGCTGCTCCGATCGGCGCGTGGGGTAAGCTCCCCGGGAATTCAACCGAGAGCGCCCTTGACCCGTCGCGCAGTCCTGGCTGGCAGCTTCGATCCCATCACGCTGGGTCACATGGACATCCTGCGGCGCGGCGCGGCGCTGTTCGATGAGGTGATCCTCGCCGCTGGCGACAACCCCGCCAAGCGCTACCGCTTCGATCTGGCGACCCGGCTGGACCTCCTCCGCGAGGTGACCGCCGAGCTCCCCAACGTCCGGGTCGACCACTTCCAGGGCCTGCTCATCCACTACTGCCGCGAGGTCGAGGCGGGCGTCATCCTGAGGGGCCTGCGCGGCGCCAGGGACTTCGAGTTCGAGTTTCAGATCGGCCAGGCCAACCGGGACATGGCCCCGGAGATCGACTCGGTCTTCCTGCTGAGCGACCCCGAGCAGCTCTTCGTCTCCTCCAGCCTGATCAAGGAGATCCACGACTACGGCGGCGACGTGTCCGCGTATGTGCCGGCGCCGGTCTTGAGGGCGCTGCGTGGTGACGCGGCTTGAGCGAGCCCTGGCTGGACCCCGCGCTGCGGGAGAGCTGCCGCGGTCAGCTGGCGCGGGAGCTGATGCTGCGGCTGGTGATGCACGACGTGCGAAACCCGCTCACGCCCATCGTCGGTGCCCTGGAGATGATGGAGATGGGGGGCGTCGAGATCCCGGAGTACCTGACGCGATCGGTGCAGCGCCTGAGCGGCTGTCTCCAGGCCTACTCGGAGTTCTCCTGGACCCGGAGAGCGGATGTGCCCCCCGGTGCGGCGATCAACGCGGTCCTCGGTGACATCGTGGTGGGGGGGCATCACCCGCTCCCGCTCTCGCCGATGCGGCTGGTGTCCGCCCTGGAGCTCGCCCGCCCCCTGAGCGTCGACATCCGACCGGACCCGAGCCACGGCTGGCGGGTGTCGGTCATGGGGCTCTCCAAGGCCGCCGTGGCGCTGGCCATGGCGCCGAGGTTCGAGGAGCTCTCCGGGCGCTTCCACGATCCGGATCCGCTGGCGGGCGCCGCCCTGCTGCGGGCGGTGGCGCGGGAAGCGGGCGGGCAGCTGGGCCGCGTCGACGGGGGCACGTTCCCGACGACGGGGCTGGTGATGCTGCTTCCAGGATGAGCATCGCAGACCGTCTCGACGCGCTGGGGCGCTTCATCGTCCGCGGCAAGCTGCCAGCGGCGCTGCTGCTGCTGGCGATGACGATCGCCGCGTCGATCGGCGTGCTGTCCCGCGTCGATGAGGGGCCGCCCATCGACTTCACGCCCCAGGCCCTCTTCAACGGGGACGACACCAACGAGCGGGCGCTGGCGCTGCGCGAGTGGTGGGGCAAGGACGACAACGAGGTGATGGTCCTGGTCGAGGGGCCCATCTTCACCCCCGAGGGCGCGGCGCTGATGCAGTCGCTGCACGCGGCCCTGGCGGCGGATCCCGACGTGGAGAGGGTCGACAGCCTGGTGTCGCTGGGGATCGCCGCTCGCGGGGAGGACGGCGTCTCCGTGAAGCCGCTCCTGCGGGAGGGCATGGACGCGGCCGCGCTGAGCCTGGCGGCGGCGCGGGCGGCGTCAGAGCCCGGCCTGGTGGGGGCGGCGGTGTCCCCCGACGGCGGCGCGGCGACGCTGCGGGCGCGCCTGGGGGACGATCTCGAGCGGGTGGCCCAGCTGAGCCCCGCGGTGAATCGGCTGCGGGACATCACCGCCGCCGCAGAGACCCCGGGCTTCTCGATCGGGGCCACCGGGATCCCCGAGATCCGACTGCAGATCGTGGAGCAGCTCATCCGCGATCAGCTCCGCTACCTGCCCGCGGACGCGGTGATCTTCGCGGCGGTGCTGGGCCTGCTGTTCCGGGGCTTCGTGCCGGGCCTTCTGCCGCTGTTCACCGTCGGTCTGGCGGTGGTGTGGGCCACGGGCCTGCTGCTCGGGCTGGGGGTGACCTTCAACGTTCTGAGCATCCTGATCCCGGCGCTGGTGCTGGTGATCGGCATCTCGGACGGCATCCACCTGCTGACCCGCTACCGGGAGGAGCTGTCGGTCGATCGCGATCGGGAGGCGGCGATGGGGCGCACGCTGCGTCACCTCGCCAGCGCGTGCTTCCTGACCTCCTTCACCACGGCGGTGGGCTTCGGGAGCCTGGCGGTGTCTCACAGCCAGGCCCTCCAGGAGTTCGGCGTCCAGTCCGCCGCGGCGGTCATGGTGGCCTTCGGGGCGGTGGTCATCGGGCTCCCCACCATGCTGGCCTGGGTGCCCGCCGAGCGGGTGATCCGGGCGCGGGGGACCGAGGCGGGGAAGGGCCGGCTGCACCGTGGCCTGATGGCGCTGGACGCCGCGGTCGCCGCCCGCCCGGGCCGGGCCCTCGGGGCGAGCGCGCTCTTCACGGCCTGCGCGGTGTGGATCGCGAGCGGCGTGGGCACCGACTCTCACATGATGGAGCTCTTCCCCGACGATCACGAGGTGGTCCGGATCTACAGCGCCGTCGTCGAGCATGGCGGCGGGGTGGTCCCCGTGTACGCGCACCTGGAGGCGGATCGACCGGGCGCCTTCCGGGAGCCGGAGATCCTGGCGAAGATCGACGCGCTGGAGGCGGTGATCGCCTCGCGGGAGGAGATCCGCTGGACCGCCTCCACCGCCGGGGTGCTGCGGGGGGTGCACCGGGCGCTGACGGGCGAGGACGCGGTCCCCGACGACGAGGCGCTGATTGAGCAGGAGCTGTTCGTCCTGGAGCTGGGCGGCGACCAGGGCCGGCTGGATGCGCTGGTGGATCCGGACTGGCGGGTCACCCGCATCCTCGGGCTCTCCGTCGACGCCGGCGGGCACGTCTTCAACGAGCTCGCGGAGGTCATCCAGGCTGAGGGCGACGCCCTCTTCGAGGGGACGGGGGTGACCGTGATCCCGGCGGGGGACGGCATCGTCGCCAGCGCGGGCATCCACCGCATCATCGACGACCTCTTCGCCAGCGTGGGCATCGCCTTCGGGATCATCGGCGTCACGCTGCTGCTCATGCTCCGCAGCGCCCGCCTCGCCGCGCTCTCGATGGTGCCCAACGTCCTGCCGCTCATCATCACGCTCGCGACCCTCGGCGTCATCGGCGCGGACATCCAGACCGGCAACGTCGTCAGCTTCGCAGTGGCGCTGGGGCTGGCGGTGGATGACACCATCCACTTCCTGGCGCGGTACCGGGAGGAGCTGGCCTCCGGGAAGGCGCTGCCCGAGGCCGTGCGGGCGACCTTCGCGGGGGCCGGGCCGGCGCTGGTCTACACCACCCTGCTCCTGATGGCGGGCTTCTCCGTGCTCGCCTTCAGCTCGCTCACCCCCACCTGGCACTTCGGCGTGCTGGCGGTGAGCACGCTGCTGGCGGCGCTGGGCGCGGACCTCGTGGTGCTGCCGGCGCTGCTGCACCTGCTGGATCGGCGGTCACTTTCGCGCTAGGCGAGGGGTATGCGCACGCTGCTCCTCGGCCTCCTCCTGATCCCGCCGACCTTCAGCCAGGAGGGGGACAGCGGCGTCGAGGTGCTGCGTCAGGCCGCGGGCGCGCAGTTCGGCGGGAACACCGTGCAGACCCTGAAGATGACGGCGACGACACGCAGCGGCCGCACCAAGGAGCGCACCATCCAGCTCCAGGTGCGTCGCGAGGGGGAGTCGGTGTGGGTGCGCGGCGAGCTGCTGGCGCCCGAGAGCCTGAAGGGCACGCGCTTCGTGATGACCGACGGGCCCGACGCCGCGGCCGAGGTGCTGCTCTACCTGCCAGCGCTCGGCAGCGTCACGCCGATCCGCGGAGAGAAGCGGGCCGAGGGCTTCCTGGGCACCGACTTCGCCCTCGCGGATCTGAGCCCCCCGGACCTGGACGAGGGCGCTCACGCCCTGGTGAGCGAGGACGAGACCGCCTGGGTGGTCGAGTCGATCCCCGCCGAGGGCGGCGAGTACACCCGGGTGCGCGCGACGCTCCACAAGGCGGATCGCCTCCCGCACCTCGTCGAGTACTTCGCGGAGGGCGACACACCGAAGAAGCGCCTGGAGCTCCTGGAGGTCGGCGAGTCGGGGCTGCCTTCCAAGCTGAAAATGACGGATATGGGTGCAGGAAGCTCGACGGTGATGGAGGTGCTGGAGCAGCAGGTGGATGTGCCGGAGGAGGCGCTTCCATTGAGCCTGTTCACCCGCGAGGCGCTCAAGAACGACTGAGCTTGCGCCGAGGTGAGGTAGCATCGGAGTGATGGGAGACAAGCATGCTGGCGTCTGGGGTCACCACACAAGCGGGGGTGATCGTGAATGAGCTCATCGAGCTGGCCGAAGAGCTGGCCCGGGAAGGGAACGCTCCGTCCGCGCTGAACCTGCTGCTCCAGCAGGTGGTGCCGGCGCTGGACGCGACCGGTGCGTACCACGAGGCGGCCGGCGCCATCGGGCGCATCGCCGACATCCTGGAGAGCCAGGGGCGGACCGAGGCGGCGCTCGCGCTGTGGCGCGAGCAGGTGCTCCCGCGGACCGGGGGGATCCCGCAGCTTCAGGTGGAGGCGACCCAGCGCCTCGCCGAGCTGTACGCCGCCAAGGGCGACTACGACGAGGCCATCCGGCTGCGCTGCGAGGAGATCCTGCCGCTCTGCCAGGAGATCGAGGACACCGAGTCCTTCGCCATGAACCTCGCCTACCTCGCCGAGACCCTGTTCCAGGCGGGGCGGCTCGACGAGAGCCTGGAGTGCTGGACCGAGAACGTGCTGCCCACCTACATGGAGATGGGCGATGACGCGACCTGCGCGCTGGCGTGCGGAAAGATCGCCGACATCCACCAGGCCCGGGGTGAGCACCACGAGGCCTTGCGGATCCGACTCCATGAGCAGATCCCCACCTACGAGGAGCTGGGCGACCTGGAGTCCCTCGTCGTCGCCAGGACCAACCTCGCCATCAACCTGATCGCCCGGGACGCCGAGGGCGACTACGACAACGCCCGCATCATCCTGGAGGCCGCCCTCTCCGACGCGGAGGAGGAGGGCCTGGCCCCGGCCGATGACATCCGCGCCTTCATGATGAAGCGCGGCTTCTTGAGCGAGTCGGTCGAGGAGTAGCCCCGCGGCCCACTGGGTTCACCGGGTTCACCGGGTTCACCGGGCTCAGAGCGCCAGGCGCACCAGCGCGCCCTCCTCGGTCCAGATCCAGGCGGCGCCGCCGCCCACGACGACGCCGTCGGCGGGAACCTCCCAGCTGCGCAGGGTCTGTCCGGTCCGGCCGTCGAGCTGGACGACCCGGGCGTCGCCCTCGAAGCCGCCCCAGGCCCAGAGGTTGCCGTCGGAGAGCGCCGCCATGGCGTTGCAGCCCTCCAGCACACCGGGGTTCCGAGCCATGGCGTTTCCGGTCTTGGTCTCCAGGACGACGAGATCGTCCTCCTCGGCGACCATCAGCCGCCGGCCCACGGCCAGCAGGCGGGCTTCGAGGGACACCGACCACGAGGCGCCGTCGCCGCCCGGCAGCGGCGCGCTCTCGACGCGGTCGCCCCAGGCCCGGAAGAGCTGATCGCCGAAGACCGCGAGGGCGCTGACCGCCCGCTTGGGAGCCGCGACGGTCGCGCCGCTCGGGAGGATGCGCGCGTCGTCGCCGACGCGCACCAGCACCTTGCCGCGCGGGAGCTGGGTGAGGCCCTGCCAGCCGTCGGTCTCCATGTAGTCGCCGAGGCTCTCCCGGTGCAGGAGCGCGCCGTCGGCGGGGTCGATGAGCCCCAGCTCGCCGTCGGCGGTCAGCAGCACGACCTTGTCGCCGAGCCAGGCAGCCTCCAGGATCTCATCGTCGTCGAGGTCGCTCAGGTCGCTGCCGCCGCCGGTGCGGATGATGGAGAGGGTCTGCTCCTCGCGGGAGTCCGGGAAGAGCGGAATACGCCACCGGCTCACCACGTCGCCCTCGTCGTCATAGACGACCGCGGAGCGCTCACTCAGGGACAGCACCTGCTCGCCCATGTGGGTCTGGACGGCCGTGATTGAGCCGTCGAGCGTACCGATGGGCCAGCTGGCTTCGCCGCTGCTGAGCAGCCAGGCGGCCCCGCCCGGGCCGTAGAGGGTGGGCGCGTCATAGCGCGCGCCGGCAGCGGTGAAGCCGCTCAGGACGACCTCTCCGTTGCCGTAGACCACCGCGCCGCGGGCCTCGTTGAGGAGGACGGGCCGCCCGCCGAGGAAGCCCGCTGACACGCAGCCAGGCCAGCGCTTCAGGCAGGCGCCGGTGCGGAGATCCATGAGGCCCACGCCGTCGCCGATGTCCACCAGCGCCTGGGTGCCGTCCGGCGAGAAGCGGGCGGTCGCGGGGAGGATGTCCTCCTCCAGCGCGACCGGCGCGCCCCGGCCGAGGGCCCAGGTCCGGCCGCTGGTCTGGCAGGCGATGAGCGCTCCGCCGGGCCCGGAGGCCAGGTGCCGCACCGGGCCCGGGAGCTCTCCGACCTGTACGGCGTCGCTCTTCACCGAGCGGTAGAGCACCTCGTCGTCGGCCCAGGCGACCCCGTCGCCGTCCGCCAGCGGGGTCACGACCCGAGCGGCGACGGCGCTGTCGGGCAGGGGAACGGGGGCGCCGCTCAGGGTGAAGCAGGCGCGCCCCTCGGAGGTCTCGATCAGCACACAGCCGCCGACCACCACCCGGTAGAGGTCGTCGATCATGTCGGTGCCGATGAAGGCGATCACGCCCCGCTTCGGCGCGACGACGAACACGCCGCTGTCGGTGTTGACCAGCGCCTGCCCGGCCGCCGCGCTCAACCCGGCGGTGTCGCCGTCCAGATCCGCCAGCGGGACCACGCGGGCCTGCGCCGAGGCGGGATCCGCGACCACGACGGCCTCGGTCGTCGTCCAGACGAGCCAGGCGCCCGCGACGCAGATCTTCTGGGGCACGCCCGGGACGATGAGGCGGTCGCCCGCCCCGACTCCGAGCCCCAGCTCAAGGCCCGACAGCTCCACCTCAGACCAGCTCACCTCGACGGTCTCCATCGACGAACCTCCCGCGCTCTTGGGGCGGTCTCGTAACCTGGAAACCCGCGGTCGCGTAGGGGGCTCGCGCCGGTCGTCCGCGCCGGGGTGGGCCGGGTCGCGTCAGCCGCCCACGGGGCTCAGGACGAGCGCGATCGCCTCGGTGATGACGTGACACTCATCCCCCGTGACGGTCACGCTGGCGCCGGCCTCCTCGAAGCCATCGGCGCTCGCGCTGATGGTGAAGTCGCCGGAGACCTCGTAGCCGCAGTGCCAGGTGTCGCTCCCCGCGGGATAGCAGGGCTCGTCCTCGTGGTCCGTGCCCGCGACGCTGTAGGTGACCGTGGGGTCCGTCACGACAGCGCCGGCGTCTCCGGTGAGGGTCAGGCTCACGGAGGGGACCTCCTCGGTCGTGCAGGCGATGTAGGGCAGCGTCAGCGTGACGTCCTGGGGCACGGGGTGGCAGCCGTCCTCGTCGAGGGGGATGTCGACCTCAACAGACGCCACATCGAAGCCCCAGGCGTCGCCGGTGATGGTCATGAGGCCGGTGACCTCGATGCCGCAGTACCAGGCGCCGTCCCAGCCCTCGCAAGCGCCGCTCTCGCCGCTGTCGCCGCCGATCTGCCAGGTCAGCTCGGGCTCGGCGATGGCGGCGCCGTCCTCGCTCACGACCGTGACGTTGGTGGAGTAGACAGCCATGGCGTCGCAGTCCAGCCAGCTGTCCCCGGTCTCCCCGGTGTCCTCCTTGGGGTCGGTTGGATCGCAGGCGGCGAGGGCGAGCGCGCTCAGGGCGAGCGCGGCGCAGGTGAGGGATCGCATACAGGCTCCGGTCTTCGGGCTCGGGGAGATGTACTGCACGCGCCGTGCCAGCTGACGCCGCGGCCGGGTTTCAGTCACTTACAGAACGGGGATAACCAGCGGTGCGAAATACCGGATCGCCATGTCGTGGGTGTTCCTGGCGCCTGAGCGCTTGTCAGCGCGGTTCCCCGTCGGATAGTACGGGCCGTCACCAGGTCTACGCGCGGGTACGGATGCCCGCCGCCGCCGCTGGGAGATCAGACATGAACCTGAAGCAGGTCCTCAACGACGAGATCCTCCCCTGTGTGGAGAAGCCCTCTCGCTACCTCGGCAGCGAGCTGAACGCGGTCCACAAGGATCCCTCGGAGGTGGAGGTGAGGCTCGCGCTCATCTTCCCGGACCTCTACGACCTGGGGCTCGGCAACCTCGGCCTGCACATCCTGTACGCGGTGCTGAACGGGCTGCCGGGGGTGTGGGCGGAGCGGGCCTACGCGCCGGCGAAGGACCTGGAGGCGGTGCTGCGGGAGCGCGGACTGCCGATGTTCGCCAACGAGTCCAAGGACTCGCTCGCGGAGTTCGACGGCCTGGGCTTCACCCTCCAGTCCGAGCTGACCTACACCAACATCCTGAACATCATCGAGCTCTCGGGCATCCCGCTGCGCGCGGCCGATCGCCGGGAGGAGGATCCGCTCATCTTCGCCGGCGGGCCGGCGGTGTTCAACCCCGAGCCCATCGCGCCCTTCATGGACTTCCTCGTCATCGGCGACGGCGAGGACGCCGTGGTGGACCTGGCGGAGACGCTCAAGCGGCTGAAGGGCGCCACCCGCCGCGAGAAGCTGCTGGCGCTCTCCGGGCTCGAGGGGTTCTATGTGCCCTCGCTCTACCCCATGGAGCAGCTCCCCGACGGCCGGATCCTGCCGGTGGAGGGCGCGCCGCCGATCCGCAAGCGGACCACCGCGGACCTGGACGCCGCGACCTTCCCCACGGACTACATCGTGCCCTACACCCAGCAGGTGCACGACCGCGTGAGCCTGGAGGTGCTGCGGGGCTGCACCCAGGGCTGCCGCTTCTGTCAGGCGGGCATGACCACCCGGCCCGTGCGCGAGCGCAGCCTCTCCAAGCTCGATGAGCTGATGAAGACCGCGCTGGAGAACACCGGCTACGAGGAGGTCAGCCTGGTGAGCCTCTCGACCTGCGACTACTCGCGGGTGCAGCAGCTCGTCGACCAGACCGCCGCGCGGGCCGCCGAGGGCCGGGTGTCGGTCTCGCTTCCGAGCCTGCGCCTGGACTCCTTCTCCGTCGGGCTGGCCGACAAGGTCGCCGGCGAGCGCCGCAGCGGGCTCACCTTCGCGCCGGAGGCCGCGAGCCCGCGGCTCCGGGCCGTCATCAACAAGTGGATCCCCGATGAGGATCTGCTCGGCATGGCGAGCCAGGCCTACGACCGGGGCTGGAACCACGTGAAGCTCTACTTCATGATCGGCCTCCCCACCGAGCGGGACGACGACGTGGAGGCCATCGCGGACCTGACGCTCCGCACGCTCAAGGAGGGCCGCCGCCGCAACCACAAGGCGCGGGTGAACCTCGGGGTGTCGACCTTCGTGCCCAAGCCGTTCACGCCCTTCCAGTGGGCGCCGCAGCTGAACATCGAGGAGACCAACCGCCGGCAGGCCATCCTGGACGAGCGCTTCCGCAAGGCCAACGGGGTGAAGTTCGGCCGGCACGATCCGGGGGAGACCTGGCTCGAGGGCCTCGTCAGCCGCACGGACCGCAGGGCCGGTGATCTCATCGAGGCGGCGTTCCGCAACGGCGCGCGCTTCGACGCGTGGCGGGAGCACCTCGACATGGCCGCCTGGAGGAAGGCCATCGAGGACACGGGCTTCGACGTGGACGACGCGCTGCGCGAGCGGGCGCTCGACGAGCGGCTGCCCTGGGATCACATCGACATCCACATCCCCAAGTCCTGGTTCCAGGAGGACTGGCAGCGCGCCACGGAGCTGAAGCACGCCCCGGACTGCCGCCACTCTCAGTGCCACCGCTGCGGGGTGATTGACGTCGAGCGCGAGCTCTGCGCGCACATGCTCCGCAACGCCATCGACGGCGCCAAGGAGGAGGGCACCTGGCAGCCTCGCCGCAAGGGGCAGGACGAGGAGCGGGCCACCACGGCTCCCCTCGGGGCCCGGATGGTCAATGAGGAGCGGCCGGAGCGCGTCGCGGAGCCGGACCCGGTGCAGCGGCTGCGGTTCCGGATCGGGCGGGCCGGCGACGTGCGCTTCCTCTCCCACCTGGAGAGCATGAACGCCTGGCTGCGCGCGCTGCGTCGGGCGAGCGCGCCGCTGGCCTACAGCCAGGGCTTCCACGCACACCCCCGCGTGTCCTTCTCCACAGCGAGCCCGGTCGGAGAGGAGTCTGTCGGGGACTACATGGACATCATGCTGGTCCGGCGCGAGGAGCCGGCGGCGCTGCTGGCGCGGCTGCAGGGCACGCTGGCGCAGGGCTTCAAGGCGCTCGCGGTCTGCGAGGTGCCGCTGCGCGGGCCGTCGCTGATGGGTCGCCTGGCGGGGTTCCGCTTCGACATCTTCGCCGCGGGTGACGCGGCGGAGGTGGCCGCGAAGGCCGAGGCGCTGATGGCGGCGGCGGAGATCCCGGTGGAGCGGAAGACCAAGAAGCGCGGCCGCTCACAGCGCGGCACGAAGATCGTGGACCTGCGCCCGATGCTGGTGTCGCTGGAGGCGGCGCCTGAGGGGGAGGGGCAGGTGCGGATCCGCTTCGCCACCAACGTGATCGGCGGCCGCAGCATGCGCTGGAAGGACGCGCTGGACCTGCTGGGGCTGGACGTTCAGCTCGCGCGGGTGCTCAAGCGCGAGACGCTCCTCACCCCGGACGAGCCGGTCCCGGAGTACGCGGAGCAGCGCCAGGTCGAGCCGTGAGCGGGCGCATCCGGTTCGTGAGCGTCGCTCGCAGGTAGAGCCCGGGGCGCTGGAGAAACACTGAAGCCTCTTGTCACACGGGGACACCAGCCAGGTGTAGTCCCCGTGTGGAGGCTTTGGTGTGCCCGTGATGTTTCCGTGATGTGCCCGTGATGCTCCTGTGCGCGCTCTTGTGGCTGGCGCCGGCTCAGGCTGGCGGGGCTGCCCGGGCTGGCGCGGCCCCGAGCTGGGAGCTCGGGGTGGGCGCGGTCAACAGCCTCGATGAGGGTGACTGGTTCCGGTACGTCGACGGTCTGCGCGGCGTGGGGCGTCGGATCTCCGGCGCCTGGGCGGCCGAAGGGCAGCTCTATGTGGCGCCGGACGCAGGGCGCTACCCGGCCACGGCGACTGTCCTGCTGGACACTCTGGACACTCTGGACACTCTCAGTGAGCTGGACCGGGACTACGGCGTACCTGTGACGCAGGATCTGGGCTCGGTGACCCTCCTGATGGGGTGGCGTGGGCTCGCCGAGGCCGAGCCGCCCCGGGGCGGCTTCCGGCTCTACGCGGGGGCCGAGCTGCGCTATCAGGCGCTGGGGGTGCTCCTCCTGGAGGCGGGCGGCGTCGACGGGGTCGCGCTCTCCGAGCAGTCGCGGCGCCGGCTCGCGCTCGGCGCGGTGCTGGGGGTGGGCTGGCAGCTCGAGCTGGAGCAGGCGGGCCTGCGGTTCGCGCTCTACGACCGGGCCTCCCTCGCCGCTGACGGCTTCCCGGCGCCAGCGGGCGTCACCCTCCTCCGAGACAGCGAGCGGGTGAGCCACGCGCCGACGCTGGCCCTCGACCTGCTGCGTCGCTTCTGATGGGGAGGCGCCCATGCTGTGGATGATGGCGGCGGGCGCGGCGCTGGCGGCTGACGGGTCGCTGGCGATGGGGGCCGAGTTCACCTGGAACGATCCCTACACGCGGACCTCGGGCCTGCGTCTGACGGCCGCCACCGAGCCGCTGCCCTGGCTGCGCGCGGGGGTGAGCGCGGGGGCCTACCTGAGCGGGGCTGAGCAGGTGCGGACGCGCCTCTCCGCGCAGCTCCTCGAAGAGCACGAGCTGGCGCTGCATGTGTCGCCCATGCTGGCCCGGGGGCTCGGTGAGGTGACCTGGATTCCGGTCCGCTCCCAGGGCGAGCGGCTGCGGGAGAGCCTGGGGTTCACCATGGGCTTCGGCGCGGTCTTCACGGATGACGACACGGAGGTGCTGGGCATCTACCCGGGGGACGCCGAGCACCGGAGCACCTACGAGGCGCACGATCGGGAGCTGCACCCGGCGACGCAGCTCGGGCTCGTCGGGGAGCTGCGCGGCGAGGTGTGGGGGCTGCGGCTGCGGCTGGAGCGCGTGCGCTACGTGGAGATCTTCGGGGCGGAGTACGCGCCGGACCGAGCCCCCACCTGGCTGGGCGTCGAGGCCGCCTGGTACCCGGGGTCGCGATGACGGCCGGGGTGCTGCTGCTGGCGCTGCTGGGCTCCCCCGCGTGGGGGATGCCCTGGTGGGTCGGCGACGAGGCGGAGGCGCGGGCGGTGCAGGTCGCGCTGGACACCCTCTGGCCGGGGCACCCCATGACGGTCCAGGTGGGCGCCCCCGACGGCTGGGAGGACGGGGTCTGGATGGACAGCGACACGTTCGTGCTCGCCAGCGACGGCCAGCTGCGCCGCGCGGACGCCGTGACCGATCCGGCGACCCAGGTGGCGCTGGCGCGGAGCTGGTCCCGGAAGCTGACGCTGTCCGCGCCCCCGGGGGAGCCGCCGCCCGGCGGGCTCCCGCTGCCAGGCGTCGCGGCGCCCACCGCGTCGGCGATCTCCGGGGATCCCGCCGCCCTGTCGCCCCTCGCGCCGGGGCCGCTGCTGACTGTCGGCCACGGTCCGGTGTGGCGCATGCCGGACCCGACGCCGGCCTACCGGCTGCTCTCTCAGGCCGGCTGGCGCTGGTCGGGCGGCTACGCGGCGGCGCTGGTCGGGCTCGACACGGTGGAGACGGTGATCACCAACAACAGCGTGGTCGGCACGTACCATCGGCTCGTCGTGGCCGTCACGCCCGGTGTCACCATCCCCGTCGGCGGGGGGCGCTACCTGGACGTGGAGATGGACTGGGGCCGCGCCATCGGCGTGCTCACCCGGGAGAACCAGGTCGCGCCCATCGTGGGCTCCTGGACGTCGGTGTACGCGCTGCGCGGGCGGGTGTGGGTGCGCATCAGCGACAAGACGTCGCTGGGCATCGGCGGCGCGGTGGGCGGCGACAGCGGCAGCAGCGTGCGCGAGACCGTCCCGCTGGAGAGCCAGCGGCCGCTCTTCGCGGCGATTGAGATGACGGCGTCCAGGGCGCCCCGCGGAGGAGACCAGCGATGACCGATTCGAGCTACATCGAGGCGCTGAAGGCCGGCGAGTCCGCGGCGGTGGACAGACTCTACCGGGAGAACGCGGCCCGGGTGCTGGGCTGGGTGATCCGCCTGGGCGGTCCGCGGCTGGACGCGGAGGACGTCGCCCAGGAGGTGTTCATCGTGGCGCTGAAGACGGCGCGTCGGTACCGTGGCGACGCGTCGGTCTCGAGCTGGCTCTTCGGCATCACCCGCAACGTGGTGTCCAACGCCCGCCGCCGGGCCGCCCTCCGCGGCTTCATGGGGCTGCCGGAGATCCCGGAGCCGGCGGCGGCGGGGCCGCGCTCGGATGAGGCGCTGGCGATCATGAGGCGGCGGCGACGGGTCCAGCAGGCGCTGGAGTCGCTGAACCGCAAGCAGCGCGAGGTGCTGGTGCTGGTGGAGCTCGAAGGTCGGACAGCGCCGGAGGCGGCGGCGCTGCTCGGCGTGCCCACGGGGACGATCCACAGCCGGCTGCACCACGCCCGCCGCGCCTTCGCGGCGCTGGCCACCAAGCGGGGGCTGCGCGCCGAGGTCGAGGGGCCCGGCGGGGGGCTGGCGCTGGTCTTCCCGCTGCGGGGTGAGCGATGAGCCAGTGGCCGGAGGAGTGGCGGGAGGCGCTCTCGCCGACGGACGCGGAGGTGGCGGCGGTGAGCCGGCCCCTGGCGTCGGCGCTGAGCCGTGACGCGGCGGCGGCGACCGCGCCGACCGGCGCCGAGGTGGCGCGGCTCGTCGCCCGGCGGCCGGTGGCCTCGCCAGCGGGGGCCGCGCGGTGGCGCTGGGCGGCGGGGCTCGCGGTCGCGGTGGCGCTGCTGATGAGCGTCGCGCTGTGGCCCCGATACGACGCGCCGTCGGTGCCGGTGGGCGAGCAGGTGTCGCTGGACGGCGCCTCCCTCGGGCCGTCCATCGTGGTCGACGGTGAGGCGGACGCGGTGGTGCTCGCCGCATCCGAAGATGGGACGGTGGTGGAGATCCTGGAGGGGGCGCTGACCTTCGACGTGGATCCGGGCGGGCGCTACCGGGATCTGCGGGTGCGCGCGGGCGCGGTCGAGGTCCAGGTGACGGGCACGCGCTTTACGGTGGCCCGCTGGGGGGACGTGGCGGAGGTGAGCGTCGAGCGCGGCTCGGTCGCGGTCACGGCGCCCGGGGAGTCACTGGCGCTCACCGCCGGGCAGCGCTGGCGGGGATCCGCGCTGATCGCCTCCCTCGGGGCGGCGCTGCCCCCGTCGGCGCGCGCCCGGTCGGCTGGCGAGCCTGACGTCCCAGAAGTGTCTGATGTCCCAGCGGTATCTGCTGTGTCTGTTGTTTCCGCTGTTTCCGTGGAGCTCCCTCCAGTCGCTGAGCGATCGCCGCTCACTGAGCGCCCGCCGACGCAGGCGAGGTCCGCCCTCGACGGCGCGCTCTCTTCGGCATCGCGGCCGGCATCGCGGCCGGCATCGCGGCCGGCGTCGCCGCGGGCTGCCTCGGCGGTCGAGGTGCACGCGACGGAGGCGCTCGCCGAGGTCGCGGCTGTCCTGGAGCCCGCGCCTCCGGTCCCGCTGACCGACGCCCAGAAGCTCGAGGCGGCGCTTGCGTGGACGCCTATCCAGGAGCGCCTCGAGAGCGGCGCGGTGGAGGAGCTGCTGCTCGAAGTGGACGCCTTCCTCGCCCGCTGGCCGAGCTCACCGCTGGCCGCGGAGGCTGGACTCGCCCGGGTCGAGCTGCTGGCTGATGGCCCGGTCGCGCCCGCCGTCGAGGCCGCCGCCGCGTGGCTGTCGCTGAACCCGATGGATCCCCGTCGACACGAGGTGCGCTTCCTCCTGGCCTCGCTCCAGCTGGAGGGCCCGGGGGGCTGCGCGCTGGCCTTGTCCGCCTTTGAGGCCGTCGCCGGGGAGGCTTCGCAGGCCGAGGCCGCGCTGGCGCAGGCCGCGCGGTCCGAGGCGGCGCGCTGTGAGGCGGCGCTGGCGTCAGAAGGGCAGGGGGAGCTCGACGAAGAGCTGTAGATCGCTCCATCCGTAGCCGTCGGTCCAGGAGCGCTGCTCGTCGGGCAGGTGGCCTCGGCCGAGCGCGCCCAGACGGGCCACGCCCCAGATCTGGTAGTTCACCTCGAGGCCCGGGTACAGCTCCCAGACCGGCGGCCCATCCACGGACCAGCGGCGCTCCACGCCAGCGATGACGCCGAGCTCCAGGGAGGGGCGCACGAGGGAGCCGACGGGGACGACCTGCGGCGCGCGGAGCACGAGCGCGGGGCGCAGCGCGGCGCCCATGGCCCAGGTTCCAGTCCGGCGCTCCAGGTAGCCCGTGGCCGCCAGGACCCCGCCGGGGATCGGCCGCGGGGTCACTCGGGGGGTGGTGTAGATGCGTTCGGTCAGGCCCAGCTGGTACGCGGGCTCGGTGACGGTCGCGGGCGCGCCGGAGAGGTGACCGGACGTGCGGCGGGTGGAGCCGAAGGCCACCCGATCCACGTAGCGGGTCAGGGCGGCGGTCCAGAGGGCGTCGCCGTCGAGGTCGCTGTCTCCCAGGCGCAGGACGAGGTCGTACATCCGGTTGCGGAAGAGCCGCCAGAAGGGCTGGCCGTCTTCCTCGCCGGGGCGCCTGGCGAGGTCGAGGGCCGAGAAGCGGTAGGGGGGGCAGGGCTCACCGGTGTCGCTCACGCAGGCCTGCGGTTCGGAGAGCGCGTGGGTGATCCAGGTGAGGCCGGCGAACTGCTCGGCGCCGCCTCGCGCCGGTCGCTGCCAGAGCACGCGGGTGAGCGACACCCAGGTCAGCGTGCGGAGGTTGTGCCACATCTCGACGCGCAGACGCTCCCACGCGGGATCCCGCAGCGCCGGACTCCGGGCCAGGGTGTCGCAGGCCGCCGGGGTCGCCTCGAGTGGCCCCCAGCAGGCGAAGGCCGCCTCCTCGGGGCGCCGCAGGAGGGGGATGGCCAGCAGGGCGTCCATGGGATCCCCGCCCGGTCCCGGGTCGGGGCGGACCCGGAAGGCGCCGTCCACGACCTGCGCGGCCAGCGCGCGAGCGGGCTCGGGATCGGCGTCGAAGCCCTGGGCGATGTGCTGCTGGACGCGCGGGTCCTCGAAGGCGGCGGCGACCGGGTGGTAGAGGCTCCCGGCGGCGACGGTCGGCGCGGCGAGCGCGGGCAGCCCCAGCGCCTCGCTCGAGTGAGCGAGGTAGCGGCGGGCGTCGAGCATGCCGGCGTAGAAGTCCCAGGCGCGAATGCTGCGCTCGAAGAACCCGAAGAAGGCGCCGAGCTCACCGCTCACCGGCGCGGTCGTCTGACAGACGGGCAGCAGCGACACCTCGCCCCGGTGGTCCCGGGCGAAGTCGGCGACGGACTGGACTCTGAAGGTGCCGCCGACGGTGCCGCCCAGCACCAGCGCCTGCTCGAGCGGGGTGTCGGGCTGCGGGCGCGACAGGGGGGCGCAGTCGGCGGGCGCGCTGGGTGAGCCCCGGAGATCGGGGTCGAGGTAGACAAAGGGCACCGGCGCGGCTTCGAGCGAGGCCGCCTCCAGGAGCGTCCAGGCGAGGGTGACCGGGTTGTTCTCATAGACGCCGCCGTCGAACATGAGCACGGCGTCGCGCCCGTCGGTGGTGCAGGGGCGATCGCGCCAGTAGGCCAGGGCCCGGTAGTCGGAGCAGTCCAGCCACACCGGCGAGAAGGCGATGGGGAAGGCGCTGGAGATGCGGGCGACGGCGGCGGCGTCGTTCAAGGTGGCGCGCTCGGCCTCGATCGTGTCGTCGCTGTAGAGCACGCGCGGGGCCGCGAGCCCCCCGAGGGCGTCGAACTCGAAGGCGAAGGCTTCGTTGACCTGGACCGTGGGGCCGTCGGCGTCGGGGACCGGGACCATCCGGGTCGTCTGCATGCCGAGGCGGATGGGGCCGGCCCAGGGGCGCGCTGGCGGCGGCGCCTTGCCCAGGGCCGGCAGCGCGTCGATGGCGCGATCCGCGACGACCCGGTTGAGCAGCCCGGTCTCCCCCTCGACCGTCGCGTCGAGCGACTCCGCGCCGGGGGTCAGGCCCATTGGCACCCAGGCGCGGAAGAACAGCGACGCCTCCGGGCTCGGCTGGGGCTCCAGGCCGTGGAGGCCGAGCTCGGCGGCCATCAGCACCGCCGAGATGCTGCCCGCGCTGGCGCCGGTGAGCACCAGGGGAGGGAAGTCCTCGGGGCGGGTCCACCCCTGCGCCCGCCCCGCGCCCTTCAGGTGCTCCACCAGCGCGTACATCTGGCCCGCGAGGTAAGCACCCTGAGAGATCCCCCCCGAGACCACGACCGCGATCGGTCCCCGGGCGACAGTCGGGGCCGCGGTCGCGCTCTCCGCGAGCGGCGGGGGCGGATCCGGCGGGCTCGGCGGCGGCGCCGGGGCGGCGAGCGCGAGGGCGCCGACGGTGGTGAGGAGGAGGTGCACGGCGGACTTCTTATCTCGGATCGAAAGAGGGAAGGAGTGCGGTGCGTTAGGGGAAGGGGGCACCCCCGCGACGGAGGCGACCGGTGTTTGAGTTGAGTGAGGACCAGCAGGCGTTGAAGGCCGCGGCCAGGGAATTCTGCGAGGCGGTCATCGCCCCCTCCTGCAAGGCGGATGATGAGTCCGAGACCTTCCAGAAGGCGCTGTTTCACCAGCTCGGAGAGTCGGGGTTCTGCGGGATACCGACCGCGGAGGCCTACGACGGGTTGGGCCTCGGCTACGTGGACTACTGCGTGGTGCTCGAGGAGATCGCCCGGGTGAGCGCGTCCTACGCGGTGACCGTGGCGGTGAACGGGCTGCCCCAGATCATCCTCCAGCAGTACGGGACGGAGGCTCAGCGCCAGCGCTACATGCCGCCGCTGGCGCGCGGTGAGGCGCTGGGCGCCTTCGCCCTCTCCGAGCCGGACAGCGGCTCGGACGCCGGCTCCATGAAGGCGACGGCGGTGCGTGACGGCGGGGACTACATCCTGAACGGCACCAAGTTCTGGATCACCCACGGCGGCTACGCCGACACCTACATGGTCATGGCCCGCACCAGCGGCGCCGGCCCCCGGGGGGTCTCGACCTTCATCGTCGAGGGCGACGCCGCGGGGCTGTCCTTCGGCAAGAAGGAAGAGAAGATGGGCCTCCGCGCCAGCCCCACGGTGGAGCTGATCATGGAGGACGTGCGCGTCCCCGCCGCCAACCTCGTCGGGGAGGAGGGGCAGGGCTTCAGCATCGCCATGGCGGCGCTCGACAGCGGCCGCATCACCATCGCCGCGACCTCGGTCGGCCTCTGCCAGGCCTCCCTGGATGTGGCGGCGGCCTACGCCTGCCAGCGACGCGCCTTCAAGAAGGCGATCATCGACTTCCAGGGTGTGGGCTTCATGCTGGCTGACATGGCCATGAAGACCGAGGCCGCGCGCCTGATGGTGCACAAGGCCGCCTGGCTGCGGGACAACGAGCGCCCCTACAGCTCGGTGGCCGCGATGGCCAAGTGCGTGGCCACCGACGCCAGCGTCGCGGTGACCACCGACGGCGTCCAGGTGCTCGGCGGCTACGGCTACACCCGGGAGTATCCGGTGGAGCGCTACATGCGCGACGCCAAGGTCATGCAGATCGTCGAGGGCACCAATCAGATCCAGCGGCTCGTGGTCGCGCGGTCGCTCAAGTCGGCGTACGAGGTATAATCGAGACATGAAGATCTGCAGCCTCTGCGGCTCGACCTACGGGGATCGCGTCGACTTCTGCTTCAAGGATGGTACGCCGCTGCTGCCGGTTCAGCCGGGGGAGGTCGCGGTCGAGCCCGCGGTCCCGCAGGCGCCGGATCCAACGGACGCGCCGTTCCCCTCGAACCTCGCCGGCGAGGACATGCCGGAGCCGCGTTTTCTCGGCTCGGATGCTCTGAGCCCGGGCGAGACGGTCGACAAGGCCAGCCGCTGGTCCCGCCCCTTTGCCGCCCCGGATCCCGACGACGAGGAGATCACCGCCTCCATCCCCCGCTCGGCGATCGAAGCCGCGCTGAAGGGGGAGGGGCTCCCCGCTCAGTCTCCTCAGGAGACGAGCCGGACGACGTCCGCGCTGCTCGCCGGCGGCATCGACGAGGTGGACTCGGGCCTCCGCAGCGCCCACACGCTCATCCCCGAGCGCTTCCCGGAGATGATGGAGCTGACGAGCCCGCGGGTGCTCCCGCCCCGGCCCCGACGCGATCTCGCCGAGGCCGCGCCCCCCGCGCAGCCGGTGCTGCCCGCCGACGATCCCGGTGACGTGACCCTCCCGCGCCCCATCCCCCGGGACCGCAGCCATCTGCGAGAGATGGAGCCGGTGATCGAACAGGATCACACGCTGCCGCGTGTCATCCCCCGGGAGCTGCGCCCGACCCGTGAGCCTGAGGAGGCCCCCGAACCTCACGTGGCTCCCGTGATCGCCGCGCCCGAGATCGAAGAGCACGCGGAGCCCGCGCCGATTGAGCCGCCGTTTGGTACACAGCCGGTGCTCTCTCAGCTTGCACCGGAGCCCGCGAGCGCCGCGCCGGTCCCGGCGCCGGTCCCGGCTCCGACGCTGGTGGCCCCCGCCGAGGAAGTCCGCGCCGCGCTTGAGGTCCCTGCGCCTGCCTCCGATATCGTGGGCGCGCCGATCATCTCCGCGCCCGACGATGTCGCGGGCGGACCGCTGCTGGGCGGCCCCGAGCCTGTGCTGGCCTCCGCGGAGGACGCCGGCGGGCTGTTCGACGATCCAGACGATGACTTCGCGGGCTTTGGTGCGCCACCGCCCACGGACGACCTCTACGAGGATCCACCGCCCCCGTCGCGCAGCAAGCTCCCGATGATCTTGATCGGGCTCTCGGTGCTGGTCGTTGGTGTGGGGGGCGCGATCTCCCTGACTGGTGGAGACGACCCTGAGGAGGAGACCGTCGCTACAACGACCGCGCAGCCGGTCGAAGACGACGGCGCGGCGGCCGCGGAGGCTGAGGCCCGCGCCAAGGCGGACGCCGAGCGCGAGGCTCGCGCCGCGAAGGCAGAGGCGAAGGCGAAGGCCGACGCAGAGGCCAGGGCTGAGCGAGAGGCCAAGGCGCGAGAGGCCGAAGAGAAGGAAGCCGAAGAAGAAGACGCCGCCGAGGCCGCCGTGGCCGCCGAGGCTGAGCGCGAGGCCGAGCGCGAGGCCGAGCGCCTCGCGGAAGAGGAGCGTCAGGCGGAAGCTGAGCGGGAGGCGGAGGCCAACCGCCAGGCTGAGGCCGATCGCCAGGCGGATGAGGCTCGTCAAGCTGAGGCCGCCCGCCAGGCGGAGGAGGCTGCCCAGGCCGAGACAGCTCGCCGCGCTGAGGAGGAGGCTGAGGCTGCTCGCCGCGCCGAGGAGGAGCGTCGGGCGGAAGAAGAGGCTGCGGCAGTCGCCGAAGCTGAGGTCGCGGAGGAGGCGCCCCCCGCGGACGCCGCCAGCGGGCTGGTCAATCTCTTTGGTATCACCGGCTCGGAGGTCTTCATCGACGGCAAGCGCGCCGGGGTGATCCCCTTCTCCATCATCCTGAACGCCGGCGGACACGCCTTCCTGGTCAAGCCCCCCGGTGACACCACCGGCTACGAGCGCCAGGTCGAGCTGGCGTTTGCGGGTGGGCTGCCGGTGAACCTGCCGCTCAACCCACAGTAGCGACCCATGAGCGCGAACAGCGGGTGGCGGCTTGTAGTCGCCGAGAAGCCCAGTGTTGCCCGGGATATTGCACGCGTTCTCGGCGTGCGTGGCGGGGGACGCGGGGTGATCGGCACCGGCAACGTGCGGGTGACGTGGTGCCTGGGGCACCTCGTCGAGCTCCAGGAGCCGGGCGCGTATGACGAGTCGTGGCGGGCCTGGCGTCTGGAGAGCCTGCCGATGTTGCCCGAGAAGTTCGGGCTGAAGCCCCGAAAGGGCAGCGTCGACCAGTGGAAGGTCGTCAGCGCGCTCCTGAAGGACCGCTCGCTCACCGAGGTGGTCAACGCCTGCGATGCGGGGCGGGAGGGCGAGCTCATCTTCGCCTACTCCTACGACCTCGCCGGCTGCAAGGCGCCGGTCCGCCGCCTGTGGATCTCCTCCATGACCGACACGGCGATCAACAAGGGCTTCCAGGCGCTGAAGCCCGGCGCCAGCTTCCATGACCTCGCCGACGCCGCGCGCTGTCGCTCGGAGGCTGACTGGCTCGTTGGCCTGAACGCGACCCGCGCGATGACAACCCGGATGCGCGCGGGCGGCCAGGGCGGTCTGCTCAGCATCGGGCGGGTCCAGACCCCGACGCTCTCGCTGATCGACAACCGCGAGGCGGCGATCGAGGGCTTCACGCCCCGGGACTTCTGGGAGGTCCGGGTCCGCTTCAAGGCGTCTCCCGACGAGCCCTGCCCGCCGGCCGCGGCCGATAAGGAGTGGGAGGCCCTCTGGGAGGGACTGGATCACCCTCCGAAGGACGTCAAGGACGCGTCGCCCACCAAGGTGGACAAGCGCATCTGGGACCACGCGCGGGCGCAGGCGATGCTGGCGCGCATCGCCGACAAGGCTGGCCTCGTCGCGGACGTCAAGCGCAAGACCGTCAAGGAGAAGCCCCCGCTCCTCTACGACCTGACGACGCTCCAGAAGGAAGCCAACCGCCGCTGGCGCTTCAGCGCGCAGAAGACCCTCGACATCGCCCAGGAGCTGTACGAGCGGTACAAGATCCTGACCTATCCGAGGACGGACTCCCGACACCTGGGCACCGATCAGGTGCCCGGACTGCCGGCGCTGGTGAAGGCGCTGGGCTTCGGGCCCTACCAGCAGACCAGCGCGGACATCCTCGGTCGCTGGCCCATCAAGCTCACCCGCCGGGTGGTGGACGACAACGAGGTCTCCGACCACCACGCCATCATCCCGACAGGGGTAGACCCCCGACCGCTGCGCCTGCAGCCAGATGAGAAGCGTGTCTTTGACCTGGTGGCGCGTCGCTTCCTCGCGGTGTTCATGCCCGACGCGGTCTTCGCGACCGTCGTGATCGACACCCACATACAGACGGCGCCGGAGGCGGTCGAGCGGTTCCTGGCGCGGGGGCGGAGCTGCCTGGATCCTGGCTGGCAGGTGATTGATCCCCCCCGGAGCAAGCGCAAGGAGACGCTCCTGCCGCCGCTGGTCAAGGGCGTCAAGGCGCCGCAGGTCAGCGCGCGGCTGCACCAGGGGCAGACAAAGCCGCCACGCCGCTACAACGAGGCGACCCTGCTCTCAGCGATGGAGCGCGCGGGCGACGAGGTGGATGACGCGGAGCTGAAGCGCGCGATGAAGCGCAACGGACTGGGCACCCCGGCGACCCGCGCGGCTGTCATCGAGACCCTCCTGCGGCGCAAGTTCATCGAGCGTCAGTCCGCCAACCTGGTACCCACCGAGCAGGGCAGGGCGCTGCTTCGGGCGCTGCCCGTCGAGGCGATGCGCTCACCCGCCCTGACGGGTGCCTGGGAGGCCCGGCTGGTCGCCATGGCCGAGGGGCGGGACGATCGGACCGCCTTCATGTCCGACATCCGAGCCTTCACCAGCGAGGTGGTGGAGACCATCCGGGCAGCGCCCGTTCCCGCGGACCTGGGGCGCATCATGGCCGCCGCCGAGGCGACCGGTGACGTGCTCGTGGGGTGCCCTCGCTGCGAGAGTGATCTGCGAGGCGGCCGGCGCGGCTGGAGCTGCGGGGGATGCGGTCTCAGGATCCCGGACAAGGTGGCGCAGCGGGAGGTGAGCGCTCGCATGGCCAAGCTGCTCGCGACGGCGGGCGCGACGAAGGTGGTCAAGGGCTTCAAGGCGAGGAGCGGCAAGACCTTCTCCGCGGCCCTCAAGCTGGACCTGGCGGAAGGCAAGATCGTCTTCGACTTCCCCGAGCCCGATGCGCTGGGAGACTGCCCCGCGTGCGGCACGCCGGTGCGCCCCCGCGGCAAGGTCTACACCTGTGAGACCGGCCGGGACTGCGCGTTCGTCGTCTTCGCGGAGATGAGCGGTCGAGAGATCCCCGCCGACGCGGTGACTGCCTTGCTCCGCGACGGGCAGAGCGGCTTCCTGACAGGCTTCTCCACACGGGACGGCGAGCCCTTTGATGGTGTCCTTCGCTGGATGGGTGACAGAGTCCGCGCGGTCGCAGTGGACGCTCGCGAGCTCGAGCCCCCGGCGGGAGCGTGCCCGCGATGCAGCGCGGGTCAGCTGGCCTTCGCCCGCAACCGCTGGCGGTGCGGGAGCTGTGACTTCAAGCTGGCCGGCACCATGGCGGGGCGCGCGCTGCGAAGAGACGAGATCGCTGGCCTGCTCAAGGACGGCAGGACGCCGAGGCTGCACGGCTTCCGTCAACAGAATGGGGCGGTGTTCAAGGCGGCGCTCGTCTTGAGTTCCGAGGGCTCGCTGGTCTTTGACTACTCGAAGCCCGCCGACGAGGCCCCGGCGTCTGTCCCGCCCGGGGGACCGCAGCCGGCCTTCGGCGGGCGAATGGATTGCCCGCTGTGTGTGCACCGCGCCGAGACAGACCCTGGCTATGTCATCGCCGGCCGAGCCGCCTGGGGGTGCTCGGAGTGGCGTCGCGGCTGCAAGCTTCGCGTGCCGTTCTCCGTCGAGGGGAGGACGCTCGCTGACGCCGAGGCGCAGCGGCTCTTTACCAAGACAAAGGCCACAAAGTACCTGAAGGGCTTTGTGCTGCCTGACGGCAAGCCGAGAAAGACCTGCCGCGTGGTGCTCCGGCTCGATGAAGCTCCTTGCTGGGCCGTGGAAGAGCGCGGAAGCAAGCCCCGAGTTTAACGAAACCATGCCTCGAAAGCGTAAAAAGCGCGGAACTGCTAACAGGATCCAGGATCCCGACAAGAAGAAGCATGACTCCGCCAAACCGCTGATAAATCAGCACTCCGAAAAAAGAACATCACTAACCAAATCTAGGATCCCTAAAACAGGTGCAAATCCCCAGAATAACAGGAAATCAACTGGACTGACCCTCGAAGTTCAGCTCTCCTACGCCGCTGGAACAATGGCAACCGCCGCCGCGGTCGCCTGGTACCTGTTCAGCTACATCAAGACCGTCGGCTTCGGCACGATCCCAGAGGTCATGGGGGCGCTCTATGTCCTCGTCATCCTGGAAGGCTTCGTCGCGGGACTCGCCCTCTTCCTGCTCTTCAGAGGCCTCGAGATCGCCGCGCGTCTGAAGGGGAGGGGAGCTCCCCCAAGCACCGAGCGCACGAAGACTCAAGCCGAGCTCGAGCAGCTCGCCAGGGTAGGGGAGCACACCTTCTACTACACCTTCCGATACCTCCTCAGGGCCGCGGCCCTCGGCGTCCCCCTGGCAGGGGTCCTGTTGTCCCTCGCGGGCTCACAGGGCACAAGAATCCTAGGAGGCGCGCTGCTGCTGCTCGGGGCTGCTCTACATACCCCCGGGCTCTTCGGCGAGCGTCCGGGATCCATCGCCCTCAGGCTTCGTGGTCTGCTGAGGAGCCTCGGCATGTGGTGGGTGGAGCCCGCTCGGATCCGGCCAGGTCGCTCACGTTATCGGATCCTGAGCATCGTTGGATCCCTGATGCTGTTTGGGTTTAACGCGGCCTCCACGTTTGAAGCCGAGCTGACGAGTGACGCCGCTGTGTACGCCATCAGCGACGGAAACCCCGTCATCCTCCGATACAACCAGGGCGGCCTGCGCGGTCACCGGGACTCGGAGACTGAGTGGTCGATCAGCAGCGACCCGGAGGCGGCGATCACCTTCCACCGCCTGGCGGTCAATGAGCACATCGCCGTCATCCCGATCAGCGAGCTCGAGGAGGGCGTCCACCACGTGAGCGCCAACATGCGAGTCGTCGAGAGCTACGGCGACGGAGGGCGCCTGACAGCACAAGCCGGCGGGAATCGAAGCTGGGAGATGCGCGGAGCAGGCGCGGAGGTGCGATTCCTGATCGTTCCGTGACCCGCTCAGCCGCCGTAGGTCGAGGTCAGATAGGCGATCAGATCCGCGAAGCTCTGGTTCGTCAGCTGACCCTCGTAGTCCGGCATTCCGTAGTCAGTGCCGTAGAGGATCACCTCCACCAACGCCTCGTCTGTCAGCGGAGGGACGACGTCATAGAGGCTCGGCGCCGAGATGCCCGTCCCATCCACACCGTGACAGTTGGAGCACCGCGCCCCGTACTCGAGCTCCCCCAGGAGCGCATCACCGGTGAGCGCCAGGATGCGCTCAACAGGATCGTCAGGGATCGACGTCAGGGCAGTGTCATCTGTCCCGGTACCGCCGGCATCCAGCCCCGAGTCATCGGTCTTGTCTTCACCGCCGTCGCAGCCGATCGCGAAGCCGAAGAGTGCGAGGGATCCAAAGAAAGAGGCGGCCTTCAAGCTCATCAAAACATCTCCAGTACACAGGGCAGGGACGCATCTTATCCAGGCGGAGGCTCGATCGTGGTTACAGGTTCACTACAAGATCACCGATTTAACATAATATACATTATCGGAGCCTACTTCTCTGGGGTTCTGAGCAGGGATATACTCCTACGCATGCTTACTCTACTGCTACCTCTTCTCGGATCCGGGTGCGGTCCCGGACATCAAGCAACACTCTCTCCGCGTGGTCTCCTCGAGCTGTCGGAGACTGCGGTGGACTTTGGTGAGATCCCCTATGGGACCGTCGGTGAGCAGGAGCTCGTGGTCACCAACGTCGGGACCGCTCAGCTTCGACTCTCAGTCGATGTGACCTCGCCGTTTACGGCGAGCAGCTCTTCCCTCGCGGTCGGTGCTGGTGACTCCGTGAGCCTGGTGGTTCAGTATGAGCCCACGGGCCGGGATCCAGTAGCGGGCACCCTCTCGCTGGCTGGTGATGACATCGCTGTTGACGTCACCGTTAATGGCCTTACGGATCCTGACTTCGATCAAGATGGCTATGATCACGAGGGTTTGGGGGGCGATGACTGCGACGACTCAGTGGCCTCTACCAACCCGGACGCCAGCGAGGTCTGGTACGACGGCGTCGACGCGGACTGCGCGGGTGACGACGACTACGACGCGGATGGGGACGGCTACAGCAGCGACGAGTACGGCGGCCAGGACTGCGAGGACGCGGTGGCGGTCGCCTACCCTGGCGGCGACGAGGTCTGGTATGACGGCGTGGACGGCGACTGCGACGGCGAGAGTGACTACGACGTCGACGGCGACGGTCACGACAGCGATGACTACGACGGTGACGACTGCGATGATGACAACCAGCGGGTGTCCCCCAGCGCCTCGGAGGTCTGGTACGACGACGTTGACGGTGACTGTGACGGCCTGAGTGACCACGACGCTGATCTTGACGGCTACGACGCCGCGAGCACGATCGGTGACGACTGCGACGACGGCGCGGCGTCCACCTACCCTGGCGCTGTTGAGGTGGATGACCTCGAGGACCAGGACTGCGACAACATCGCGGACGAAGACTACGTCGACGTCGGCGATGTGGTGCTGACGGAGGTGATGCGGGATCCCACAGTGGCTTCAATCTCCGCTGGGCAGTACGTCGAGATTTTCAATGCTTCAAGCAGAGATATCGCCCTCTCAGGGTGGAGAATTTCATCTTCTTCGGGATCCCAGATTGTATTAGCGGACTTGATTTTGGGTCCAACGGACATCGGCTTGCTTTGCGCTGATGAAGATATTTCGCCGAACGGCGGGCTGAACAACTGCGACGGCGAGTGGTCCCAGGCGTTCACCTTCGAGAGCAACGAGGACACCGCGAGCATCACTGTTGGCGAGCTGGTGGTTGACGAAGTCAGCTGGGACGGAACCTGGCCCGACGTCGAGGGCTCGACCCTCTCGCTGGACCCCGGCTCCTGGGATGCCGAGGACAACGACCTGCGGGCGAGGTGGTGCAACGCCACCTCCACCAGCATGACAGGCGATCTGGGAACGCCGGGCGAGCTGAACGACGTCTGCCTGTAGGCGGCTTGCCTACGGCAGCTGTCGCTCAGCAGCTCCGAGCTTGTTGGTGCTTCCTCTCAGAGAGGAGCGTCAGCAGGCATCTCGTAGGGCCGCGCCGGGTTCTCGGCCGGGGCCAACAGAGAGATGAGCTGACCGGCGTTGGTGATAGCCACGAGCTGGCGACCGATCACGAGGGGAGCCGCGGAGAAGCCGTCCAGGAGATGCAGGGGCTCATAGGTCCAGGTCAGCTCACCGCTGGCCTCGTCCACCAGATAGAGCCCGCCATCGCTGCTTCCGACGAGCAGACCACCGGCGACCGCCGCGGGCCGGGTGAGGGCGCCGGAGGTCTCGGAGTCCCACTCCCAGATGATCGCGCCGGTGAGCCTGTCGATGGCGCGGAGCTTGCCGTCGGTGCCGCCGTGGTAGATCAGCGGTCCATCGACCAGCGGCGCCGCGGCGCCGCCGACGTCGAGACGCCAGCGCACGTTGCGGGTGTCCAGATCAAGCGAGACGAGCGGCTCGGAGAAGCCGGCGATGAAGACATCACCGCCGTCCACCACCGGCTCGCCGATGAGGTCCGGATAGCGGCCTTCCCCTACCCTGCGCTCCCAGGCCTGCTCACCGCTCGAGCGGTCGATGGCCAGCAGCGCGCCGTCGGAGAAGCCCAGGAGGAGGAGGTCGTCCACCACCACGGGCGGCGGAGCGCCGTAGAGCGTGAGCTCCGACTCCCGGGAGGGGTCGGGCGGGCGCTCGAAGCGCCACAGCAGCTCGCCGGAGGCCATGTCGAGGGCGTAGACCACGTCGTCCACGTTGGCGACGTACACGACGCCGTCGTGCACCGTCGGGCGCGCAGCGACCGGCGCGCCGCCGTAGTGGCTCCAGCGCTCCGCGATGGCTCCCTTTCCATATCGCCAGGTGTAGCCCGCGGCGTCGGAGAACAGCACGCCATCGGCCAGCGGCACCGCCGGAGACTGGACCGGGGCGGCGGCGGGATACCGATGCTTGATGGTCCCGGCGCCTCGATCGAGCTCGAAGAGCTCGGCGCGAGCGGCGTAGCCGATGAAGAGGCTCTCACCGTTTGACACGGGCGCTGAGTGCTCCGTGTGGTTCGCGCTCTTGACGCGGGTGCCGGGGAGGCGGCGGGACCAGTGCGGGACCGGGGCCTGCTCGAAGCTGCCCGCCGATGGCGGCGGCAGCTCTTGTTGCTCGGGGAAGGGTTCGCCGAATGTGGCGAGCCAGGCGAGGGCCAGCTCAACCACCGGTCGCTCCCTCGACCGGCGCGGCGCCGGGCGCCGCCGGCGCGGTGAGGCCGGAGAGCGCGAACTCTTCCAGGCGCGGGCTGTTCGGGAAGCGCAGCTTGAACTCCTCGAGCACCACGGCGGCCCGGGAGAGGTCTCTGTCCTGCTCCACCCGGATGATCGCCATCAGCGCCTGCTCGGCGAAGAGGCCCTTTTCGGCGTCCGCGACGCTGCGCAGCAGCGCGACCGCGCCGTCGACGTCGTCAGCCTGCAGCTTGATCGCCGCGAGGCCGTTGCGGCCGGCGGTCGTAAAGAGGCCGCCCTCATTGACCAGCGCCTCGTAGATGCGGGCCGTCTCTTCAGTCTTCCCGAGGCGCTGCCAGGTCTCGGCGGCCTTCAGGAGCGCCTCACCAACGGCGGCGCCGGTGGTGTCTCCGGCGGCCTCTTCGTAGCGCCTGGCGAGCGCCTCGAGCTCGGCCATCCGGGCGGTGTCCGCCGGGTCGTCGATCGGGGCGAGCCCCATCATCGCGGCCTGGTTGATCTCCGGCTGGTCCTGATCGATCCGAGCGATGGCCTCGGAGCCCGCGCGCACGGTGTCCGTGACGTAGTTGAAGTAGAGACCGACGAAGAGCGCGACCAGCAGGCCCGCTCCCACGACGACGAGGACGTGCTTCCAGTACCCAAGCAGAAGATTCCGGGCCTGCATCTCAGCGCGGAAGACGAGGTCGACCTCTTCTTCTTCGTCCGGGATGTCCAGGATCTCGTTGGGTTCCTTGTTTTCGGCCACTGACGCATCCGGATAGACGGTTGAAGCGGCCACCTAACGTCGACCGACGACGCGCGCCAAGCGCTTGCCCACCTCGGATCGGGGCGCTACTCGAATCTGAAGGCGGTCTTGACGTGTCGATATCCCAAAACAATCCGGCCCTCGCCCCGCTCATCGCGGCGCTCACTCTGATGACCGGGTGCAGTTGGCCCCGGTACGCGAACCTCGACACCGACACCGCGGACGGCTGGCCCGCGGGCGCGACGCCCGTGGTTGAGGTCTCCTGGAGCGACGGCGCGCCCCTCACCCTCGCTCCCGGTGACGCTGCTGTGATGGCCCCCGGCGACGGTCTTCAGTGGTCGGGCATGCTGCTCGGCGCGGGCGTTGAGCCCGACGCCGATCCGGTTCGTGACAGCGATGAGACCTGCGGGGTCGTCTCCGACTTTCCGCCGGAGGAGCGCCGCGGCGACTACCGGGGTGAGACCCTGTGGGCCCTCGCCGCGCCAGCGACCGGGACCCTCTGCGCCTCAGTGAAGGTCGCCGGGGGAGCCGAGGTGGATCTCCTCCTCTACGATGTCACCTTCTGCAACATCCCCCGGGGACCGGCGCTCGATCCCGACAGCGGCGCCGCGCTCGGCTACGGCGAAGACGGGGCGGCCGCCTGGAGCGCGCCGGTCGTGGCCGGCGCCGTCTGGGGGGTTGTCCTCGCGGCACACAGCCCCGAGGACGCCGCGCTGGTGAGCGACTACGATCTCGCGCTCTCGCTGGTCGGGCGCGACGAAGACGGCGGCTCGGGCTCCTGCCCCGACGCCCCCTGGGAGGACCGCTGATGTTGTCCACAGTTGCCCTGGTGTTCCTCGCTCACGCCGGCGCCGCCGAGTACCGCGAGATCGCCCTCTCGGACGGACGGGTGGTCCGCGGTGAAGTCCTGGAGTCCACCGACACCGGGCTCCGACTCCGGCTGCAGCAGGGGATCACCTTCATCAGCTACCAGGATGTTCGCAAGATCGACAGCATCGACGCCGCGACGTGGCGCGCCCAGTCCCCCTGGCGGGCGGCCGTCCCGCCGTTCCAGGCCCGTGAGGAGCGCCTCGAAGCCAGCGCCAGAGAGGCCGTTGAGCTGGTGGGATCCGCCATCAACGGCTTCCCGAACGTCGAGACGGTGCGCCCCGGCGCCGGCCTGAGCGCCGACGCCGCGGAGGCCATCGCCAGCTGCGGCGCCGACCCGCGGTGTGTGCTGGAGCCCGCCCGGGACGCGGGCCTGGACCTCGTGATCCTCGGCGAGGTCGCCGCCCCTCCCGGCAGCGATGACACCCTGACGGTGACGGTGGTCTTCACATCCACCGATCGCGCCCGCCGCTCCGCGTCGATTCCCTGGCTGGAGGGAGATGACAGGGCGGCCGTGGTCGCGCTGAACGTGCTCTACCCCGCGCTCGACCTCGAGCCGGACGCCGAGCGCGTGGCCGCGCTCATTGAGTCAACCGCCCCCGCATCCAGCCGTCGGTCCGACCCGCCCGACGAGGAGCCGGACGCTCCCGCCGCGCAGCCCCCCGAGTCGGTCTCCGGCCTCACTCGAGGGCAGGTGCTCGGGCTCTCCTTCGTCCCCGTGCCCGGCTTCCCCAGCCTCTACCAGCGCGATCTCAAGCGCTTCGGCGCCAGCTGGATAGCGGTGGTGCCCGCGGCGTCCCTCTTCGTCGGCGCGAGCGGCGCCTCGGCGATTCGAAAGCGGCAGTTCGTCACGATGGGTGTGGCTGGCTACTACGTGACGACTGTGGCCGTGAATCAGGTGATGGGAATGAATACCCTCGAAGACCGTCCGCTCTTCTCCGTCCGCCCCACCGAGGGCGGCGGGGTCGCCGAGTTCACGATACCGCTGCGTTAGCCAGGAGTCATCCGTTGGGCACGAACCCTTTCATCGACGCTGAGGCCCCTCCCCCCCCGAGCCGCAAGTACCGCCTGACGTTGAAAAACTCCGGCGAGGTCATCGAGGTGGATCCCGCTGCTCTCCCAGACCACGACGGCCAGCCAGGCAGCGTCCTGAGCCTGCTGCTGGAGGCGGGGGTGGACATCGACCACGCCTGTGGCGGCGTGGTCGCCTGCTCGACCTGTCACATCTACGTCCGCGAGGGCTTCGACTCCGCGCCGGAGTCCATCGAGGAGGAGGAGGACATGCTGGACCTCGCCCCTGGCCTGGAGGAGGTCTCCCGCCTCGCATGCCAGTGCGTGCCCGATGGTTCAGTGGACGTGGTGGTGGAGATCCCCGCCTGGACCCGCAATGAGGTCAAGGAGGACCACTGAGCGGAGCACCATCGGGGCGCTGTTCCCGCCCTGTGGACCTCAGCGCATCCGGCTGTTGATGCCCGTAAAGACAGGCTCCAGCCGCTGCCCCCGCAGCCGGTAGACCGCCCAGATCGAGAGCTTGTAGCCGAGCTTCACTGCCCCCGCTCGGTTGAGCTCATCGGTCGCCACGCCAGGGATCTCCTCCCCCGCGCAGCGCAGCGTCACGGGACGCCAGGCGCGCCCGGACTGCGTGATCCGCTTCTCGACGTCCGCCCGCCCGCCCGCTCGGTCCTCCGGCGCCTCCCCCGGGCTCCAGGCGGGGATCACCCAGCCCGACGGCAGCGGCCCCTCAGCGGCTGTCGACCAGTCGGCCGCGGCCGCGCTCAGCGTCGTCAGCAGGGTGGGTGGGATGGGCACGGGGCGCTCCTGGCTCAGGCGTGAGATTCGCTCAAGTAGCACGGCTGTGCGATCATCCCAGCCATGAGTCCCAGGGCACGAAATACCTTCCTGGCGATCTTCCTGACCACTCAGATCGCCCTCCCCCTCCGCTACTACCTCCGCGCCGACGGTCCCGGCGTCGGCTACGACGAGCGCTTCTCGTGGCGCATGTTCTCGCCGGTCCGCATGGTGCGCTGCAAGGTGGTGTACGAGCACGACGGCCAGGAGGTGAAGCTCTCCGAGGAGGTCCACAGCGCGTGGAGCACGCTCCTCCAGCGAGGTCGACCGCACGTCATCGACGCGGTCAGCCGGCAGCTCTGTCGCGAGAAGGGACCGACGGTGACGGTCACGGTCACCTGCAAGGAGCTCGGTAACAAGCGGGTACAGCTGGAGGCGGGACACATCGACGTCTGCACGGGACGGGGGGTCCAGTGAGCGCCTGGAATCGCTTCTGGGATGGGTTCACCATCTCCACCGCGCGGCTGGCGGTCTTCCGCTTCTGCTTCTTCCTCATCCTCGGCTGGGACTGCTGGGATCAGATCTCCCACGCCCCCCGCTACGGCGCGGGCGGGCTGAACGTCTCGCACTTCCCGCTGCTCGACGATGTGCTGCCCATGCCCGAGCGGCTGTGGATGCTCGGCGCCTACGTGCTGATGAGCTACCTCTCGTTCCGGATCGCGCTCGGGGGGGCGACCCGGTTCGCGCTGCCCCTGCTCACCGGCCTGTGGGGCGCGACCTACTTCATCAGCCAGCTCGACTCCTACCAGCACCACTACCTGATCTTCCTGGTGCTGCTCATCTGCTGCTTCATCCCGTGGGACGCCCCGCGTGAGGATCCCAGGGAGGACGGCAGCGACGTGCGGGCGTCCTGGGCCGTGCGGCTCCTGACCGTCCAGATCTCCATCCTCTATTTCTGGACCACGATCACCAAGCTGGATCCCCTCTGGCTGAGCGGCGAGACCCTCTCCAGCCAGATCAAGGTGCCGTGGGTGAAGGCGTGGATGCTCTCGGCCGCGCAGACCCTGGACACGGACATCGCCGGCCTCTGGGCGCTGGCGGCCGTCGCTGTCGCGGCAGGTGAGCTCGCGGTCGCCGTGGGGTGGCAGCTCCGCCGCTTCTGGCTGCCGACGCTGCTGCTGGGGCTGAGCTTCCACGCCGGCGTGGAGCTCGTCGAGTTCAAGATCGGCCTCTTCTCCTACTTCATGTTCACCATCTACCTGCTGATCGTCCCCAGCTCGGTCATCAAGGTGCTCTACGGCTTCCGGGCCTTTGCGCCGCGCTTGCCCGGCGGCGCAGTCGGCACCCCGGCGCTGGCCGTCGCCCTCGTCGCGGGCGCGGCGATCCTGGCGCAGATCCCCTTCGAGTCCACCGCGCTGATCGTCGCGCTGATCACTGGAACCGCGCTCATCCTCGAGCCCCGCTCCGACGCCGAGTCCCGAGATCAGCGGGCGCTCACCCATGTGCTCGTCTGCCTGATGGTGCTCGGCCTCCACAGCCAGACCGATCAGATCCGGGACTACTTTCGCTACCTCGGGGGTGACACGCGCCGCCGGGGCGATCTCATTACGGCGACCATGGCCTACAGAAGCGTCACCGAAATCGACGAGACTTACGCCTCCGGCTTCTACCGCCTGGGGGATCTTCTCTACCGACAGAAGCAGTACGAGGCCGCCATCTCTCCGCTGGAGCGCGCGCGGGCGCTGGATCCCGGAGAGTGGCAGATGCACCTGCGTGCCGCGCAGGTCTACGATGCGCTCGACAGGGGCCCCGACGCCTACGCCGCCGCCAGCCGTGTGCTGGAGCTGAAGCCCGACCAGAGCACCGCTGAGAAGATCGCCTCACGTCACGGACCGTCCGACCCGTAGTCCACGTGGGTTGCCAGCCAGGGCTCGCCTCCTTAACATCGACCCACTTTGAGGCCGATCTCCGTCACTGCAGGCAGGCCGAAACGGAGGAAGTGGATGTCGGAGCAGGTCGATCTCCAGCAGCTGTTCAGAAAGTGGCGCTCAGGTGATGAGCGCTCTGGCCACGAGATGGCGCAGCGCTTTTCAGACTGGTACTACGCCGTCACCGCGTCGCGGCTCGGCGATCGCGACGGGCGGCCCCCGCTCGAGCGCTCATGCAGGCGGTTCCAGGAGGGGATCACCGAGCTGAGTGACCCCAACGCGCTGATGACCTGGGCCCACGGGATCCTGGTCGAGGAGCTACAGACGAGCGGAATGCGTCTGCACGGCGGCGATCAACCCAACGGGCTGACGGGCGCGCGGAGCCCCACCGAGCTCATCAAGCAGGCCTCCGCGCACATGGAGGCCCAGGACATCCGGCTCCTAGTGCACACCTACGACGCCGACTACCCCATCGACGACCTGAGTCGCGAGGCGGACGAGGCAGGCGGCTACCCGATGGCCGTCCTGAACGCCCGCTATGCGCTCAAGCGCGCGCTCAGGGAGCAGCTCGATATCGAGCTCGGAGTCGTGCCCACCAAGCCCAAGCTCGACCTCGCGCCCCTGCCGCTCTACGAAGCCGGCCGGATGACCGAGCCCGAGGAAGAGAAGGCCTTTGAGCTCTGGATGCTCAACGACATCGAGCTCTGCCGGGATCTGGCGGAGTTCGCGGCCTTCGCGCTGGCGCTTCGCGGGGGCGCCCTGACCGTCCCCAAGCCTGTCCCCGCGGACGGCCCCGCCCCGATCAATCCGATCAAGCCGACGGGAGAAGAGGTGGTGCCGCAGGAGCTCGCTCCGCCGCCCACCAGCGCCTCCCCCACGCCGAGCGGCGGCGGGAGCGTCATCCCGAAGGTCATCGGGGGGGTGGTCGTGCTGGCCGTCCTCGTTGCTGCCCTCGGCTTCATCGCCATGAAGTTCCTCTAGTCCGCCTGTGATCACCGAAGCAGGGGGCTGGACCCTCGCGCCGGGAATGCTGCGTGAGCTCCGCCTCAAGAAAGCCGGCCAGGCGCTCGCGGACGGCGATCCCGACCTCGCCACTGTCGAGGCCGAGGAGCTCCTGGACGAAGAGCCCGCCAACGTCGATGCGCTGCTCATTGTCGGCGACGCCAGCCTGGAGATCGGCGTCCCGGCCTGCGCCATCGAGGCGTTCAGCCAGGCCCTCGACCTCGTCGACGACGCTCCGAGGGCGCGCTCGGGCATCTGCATCGCGCGGTTCGAGCTCGGTGACCTGGAGGGCTGCGTCAGCGCCGCCGAGGCCGCTTGCGCGTCCCACCCTGCCCTCGTGGAGCCCTGGTACTACCGCGGGCTCGCCCTGGAGCGCCTGGGGCGCCGGGAAGAGGCCCAGGCGTCACTGGCGCGCGCCGCCGAGATGGCCCCCGACGTCTACCCCGTGGTCCCGGCCATGCCCGACGACACCTGGGCCGCGCAGATCCGCAGCGGCCTCGACGCGCTGCCCGGCTCGCTCCGGGGCTGGGCCTCCGGCGTGCCCATCGAGACCTCGTGGTTCCCGGACCTCGCGGCGCTCCGCGCCCTGGATCCCACCGCGTCACCGACCGTGCCCGCGGTCTGCGAGGGAGAGCCGCCGCCGCTCAGCGACGGCCCGGTGCCCTGGGAGAATCACCCCCGCTGCATCCGCCTCTACCGCGGCAACCTCGAGCGCATCGCCGGGGTCGAGCGGGTGAGCGTCGCCCGGCTGGTGACCGAGTCCGTCCGTATCGAGGCGCTGGACTGGCTCGGGCTGCCGGTGGATGCCTTCCCGCTGCCTGAGCGCTCCCAGTGAGGTCCAGATGAAGTTCACCGTGCTCGGCAGCGGCACCGCGCTCCCCTCCGCCGATCGCGGCCCCGCCGGCTTCCTGCTCCAGCACGAGCGCACCGCCCTCCTCATCGACGGCGGCTCGGGCGCCCTGCGTCAGATCGCGCGCCTGGGCATTGACGTGCGCGACCTGGACGGCGGCGTCTTCTCCCATCGACACGTGGATCACTGCGGCGACTTCGTCCCGCTCCTCTTCGCCCTCCGCGTCGGCGGCTCCAACCCGCGGCTCCGGGACTACCCTGTGTGGGCGGGTGAGGGCTTCAAGGGCTTCCACGCCGGCCTCGAGAGCGTGTACGGTCGCTGGATTCAGTCGGACGACTGGGCCGTCGACATCAATGAGCTCCCGCTGGATGGCCCGGGCCGCGCGGCGCTGCCTGGCGGCATCACCCTCGACACCCTCCCAGCGAAGCACAGCGCCGGCGCGCTCCACCTGCGCTTCTCGGCCGGCGGCAAGGTGGTCGTGTTCTCGGGGGACACCGGCCCCTCGAACAACCTCACCCGCCTCGCCGCGGGCGCCGACCTGCTCGTCTGCGAGTGCGCGCACGATGTCGCGGACCCCTGGGAGTGCCACCTCCACCCGGAGGGCGTCGCCGAGATCGTGGCGGCCGCGCGCCCCAAGCGGGTCGCGCTCACCCACCTGTACCCGAACACCGACCCCGCGCGGGCCGTCGCGGTCGTCAGCGCGGCCGGCGCGCCAGCGGAGCACGCCGCGGATCTACAGCTCTTCGAGCTGTAGCGGCCTCACTCCCACTCGATGGTCGCCGGCGGCTTGCTCGAGATGTCGTAGCAGACCCGGTTGATGCCGCGCACCTCGTTGATGATCCGCGAGGAGATGCGCCCCAGCACTTCGTAGGGCAGGTGCGCCCAGGTCGCCGTCATGCCGTCAGTGCTGGTCACCGCGCGGACCGCCGCGACCGCCTCATAGGTCCGCGCGTCGCCCATCACGCCGACGGTCTTCACCGGCAGCAGCACCGCGAAGGACTGCCAGAGGGACTCGTAGAGCCCCGCCGCGCGGATCTCCTCGTCCACGATGGCGTCCGCCTCCCGCAGGAGGTCACAGCGCTCCTTGCTGACGTCGCCCAGGATGCGGACGGCGAGGCCGGGGCCGGGGAAGGGCTGGCGCTGCACGCGGAGCTCCGAGAGGCCGAGCTCACGGCCGAGCGCGCGCACCTCATCCTTGAAGAGCTCACGCAGCGGCTCGATCAGGTCGAGGTCCATGTTCTCGGGCAGGCCGCCGACGTTGTGGTGGCTCTTGATGGTGGCGCTCGGGCCCTTGAAGGACACCGACTCGATGACGTCCGGGTACAGCGTGCCCTGGGCCAGCCACTTGACGTCGCCCATCTCCCGGGCGCGCTCCTCGAACACGCGGATGAAGGTCTCGCCGATGATCTTGCGCTTGCGCTCCGGATCCTCGACGCCAGCCAGCCCCTCGAGGAACCGGTCCTCCGCCCGCACGATCTGGAGCTGCAGCTCCGAGAACTCCGCCTCGATGGACTCGCGCTCCCCCTTGCGGGAGAGCCCGGTGTCCACAAACACGCACTGCAGCCGGTCGCCGATGGCCCGATGCAGCAGCGCCGCCACGACCGATGAGTCCACGCCGCCCGAGAGCGCGCAGAGCACCTGACCATCCCCCACCTGCTCCCGAATGGCCGCGACCTGCTCCTCGACGAAGCTGCCCATCGACCAGTCAGCGGCGCACTCGCAGATTCCAAAGAGGAAGTTTCGCAGCAGCGACACGCCCGCCTCGGTGTGAGTCACCTCCGGGTGGAACTGGATTCCGAACGCGCGCCCATCCGCGCCCTCCATGGCGGCCACGGGGCAGGTGTCGGTGGTGGCGGTGACGTGGAAGCCCGGCGGCGGGGTCTCTACATGGTCCCCGTGGCTCATCCAGACCTGGGAGTGATCGGGCAGCCCCTTGAAGAGCTCGCCGTGCTCGCGGGCGGTGTTCAGCTGGGCGGGGCCGTACTCGTGGCGCTCGCCGCCGCCGACCGTGCCGCCGCCGAGGTGCGCCAGGAGCTGCATCCCATAGCAGACCCCCAGCACCGGAACGTCCAGGTCCAGCCACTCCGGGTCGAAGGGCGGGGCGTCGTCCGAGAGCACCGACTCCGGACCGCCCGAGAGCACGAGGCCCTTCAGCGCGGCGGGCCTGTTGCCCGAGTCGGCCTTCACCGGCGCCGGCGAGTTGCAGGGGCGGATCTCGCAGTAGACACCCTGCTCCCGGATGCGCCGGGCGATGAGCTGGGTGTACTGAGATCCAAAGTCCAGGATCAGAATCGTCTCGTGGCCGACAGTCACAGATACCTCTCTACAGTTCGCCGGAGAACTGGCCGCCGGTGTAGGCGTCCAGCTCGGCCGTGAGCTCCATCAAGCGGAGCTGATCCTCGACCTGGCTCTTCAGATCCGACGGCGGCGACAGCAGCAGGTCGGTCTGGAGGCGGCGGCGATCGAAGTAGATGCGGGTCGCCTCACCCAGCACCTTGTCGCGGAGCTTCACGACGTCCTGAGCCTCGGAGATGACGCGGATGCGCTCGGAGCTCATCACCAGCTCGTCCAGACGCCAGCGCATCTCGACCCGGTAGTCCTGGCCCCAGTCCTGCCCGCCCTGATCGAACTCGAAGTCCTCGTCGTTGCCCGAGATGTAGGCGTAGTCGACGTCGCGATCGGTGTCGTAGGTGTAGCGGAGCTTCAGCTCCGGGAGGATGGCGGCGTTCTGGCTCGCTCGCAGCCAGCGCTCCACCTGATCCCGGTTGGTGTGGGTGTACTCCATGGCCATGCGCTGCACATCGAGCACCGTGGGCTCCGCCGAGAAGGCGGCCATCACGTCGTCCACCGTCTTGTAGGTCTTCGACGTGTCGGAGGCGGCGACGACCTCGATGGAGGTGCTCGAGCGGAGCGCGTCGAGGGTGGCGCCGTGGAGCCCCAGGGACCGCAGCTCCTCGACGGAGTTCAGCTGCCCACGGTCACCCCGCAGCTGAACGATGGCCGTCGCGGTCGCCTCATCGACGCCGGGCAGGCTGGAGAACTGCTCGGCCGTCGCGCTATTCAGCGGCAGCATCTGCGGCGCGGCCGAGGGCGCGGCCGAGGGCGCGGCGAGGCCTTGCGGGCTGCCGACGGTGGCGAGTGCCAGGAGGGTGGAGAGGTACATCATGGTCACTCCTGTAGGAGGTTCTGATAGCCCGTCAGGACAGCGTGCAGAGCGTTGTCCGTGTAGGCGTCGATTCGTGCGTCGATCTCCTGCAGCGCCAGCTCGTGCTGGACCTGCTCCAGGAGGTCTTCATCGGCGAGGGCTCCGCGCTCGGCGCTGAGCCGCATCCTGTCGGCGTAGAGGCCAGCCAGGTCGTCCGCCACCCGGGTGCGGTAGGTGGACGCCTTGCTGGTGACGTTGGCGGAGGCGCTGGAGATGAAGTTGCTGTCCTCCAGCCCCGAGTAGACCTGATCGCCCAGGATGAAGGGATCATCGATGGCGAAGCCTTCGTCCAGACTGGAGGCGTTCCAGCGCAGCTCGAGCTGGAACCACCAGCCGCTGTCGTCGCCGCCGACGTTGTAGCCCGACCAGTCCCCGGAGCTCAGCTCCGTGGTGTAGTGGGCATCCAGGTAGCGGTCGTCGTTGTACTGGGCCTTCACCACGAGCTGCGGCAGCAGCAGGCGGGCCGCCGTTCGACCGGCGCTGGCGCCGTAGGCCGCCGGGTCCATTCCGGGGCGCTCCAGGGCGCGATCCATGAGCATGAGGAAGCTCAACTTCACCGGCGCGGGCCCAGCCCCCTCGGGCTCGCCGGCCACCGCGGAGTCGTCGACCTCGGTGAGCAGGAAGAGCCCGGCGTCGCCCACCGCGACGGGCCCCACCGCGAGCATGGCGACCCCGTTCATCTGCGGATGCGGCAGCCCGGCGGAGACCGCCCGCCACCCGACGCCGCCGTCCCGGCTCTCCCAGACGCCGTCGGCGCCCACCCACATCAGCTGGCCGCGCTGTCCGGTCAGCACGACCTGGCTCAGCTCGCCGAGCGGGTGCGACCCCAGCAGCTCGGCCTCTCCGCGGTCGATGCGGTAGAGCCGCTTCTTGGCGGCGACCCACAGGGCGTCCTCAATGTTGGGATCCTCCAGCACCGCCTCCACCGGGGGGAGCATGGGATCCAGGGGCAGCACCTCCCAGGCCTCGGCGTCTGCGGAGGCGAACACCGCTCCGTCCGCGACCGCGTAGAGGAAGCCGCGCTCACCCTGGTGGAGCTGGCGGACCGACCGTCCGTCCAGGGCGTCGTCCTTATCGATCCAGGAGCGCCCGCCGTCCAGGGAGTAGAGGAGCCCCCGATCGGTGCCGGCGACTACCAGACCGCCAGGACCGGAGGCGAAGGCCGTATAGCGCCAGGGGGCGTCCACCTCCTCGAAGGTCCGCCCGCCGTCGCTGGAGCGCCAGAGGCCGTCCGACCGCGCGACCAGCGCGTCGTCGGGCCGGTCGAGGTTCACCCAGATCAGCGCGCCGCCAGCGCCGGACCGGGCGTCGGCCTCGTCCCACAGCAGATCGCTGACCCCCAGCGCGTCCGTCTGACCGCCGAGGTCATCATTCATCTCGTCGGTGGAGGTCTCCGCCGCCTCGCCGTCGCCCTCGGACTCCAAGAGCTCGCCGTCGCCCTCGTAGAAGTCCTCCATCACGCTCTCGACCTCGAGGAGCATCGCCTCCTCATCAGGTCCATCCAGGGACACCCCAGCCGACTCGAGCACCTGGTACCAGGTGTCCCCCGTGCGGCTCCGCCAGACGCCGCCGTCGGCGTCGAGCGCGAGCCCCCAGCCCTCGGCCGAGGCGTGCACCGCGACGAAGCGGGGGCGCGCTGAGCGCGGCGTCACGGGGCGCCAGGACCATCCGTCCGAGTAGCTGATGAGCTCCTGAATAGGGGCCGGGCCGCCCGCGTCGTCGGCCGCTTCAGGAGCGTCCGGGGTCTCTTCATCACCCGCCGGGATCCCGCGCTCGTCCGGCTGGGGAGAGCGCTCACGGGGAGCCTCTTGCGCGTGCGCTGTCCCAAGGAGGAACGCCGCAACCAGTGCTGTCGATAAACTCAAGACCGGCCCCGCGAAGCTCGGAACTCGGGCGATGCTATCCGCGCCAGCCCGGTCGGTCAACGGCCGTCGCCCGGGTTAGGCTGATCCGCCATGCATCGACTCTTTACAAACGGGACACTGATCACCTGTGATCCCGAGGATTCCGTACTGTCTGCTGACCTCCGTGTCCGCGATGGTCGGATCGCTGAGATCGGCGTCGATCTCCCCACCGGAGACGCCGAGGTCATCGATCTGCGGGGCGCGTGGCTGATGCCGGGCTTCGTGCAGACGCACATCCACCTCGTGCAGACGCTCTTCCGCGGCATGGCCGACGACCTGGCGCTGCTGGACTGGCTGCGCACCAGGGTGTGGCCGCTGGAGGCCGCCCACGATCTGGAGAGCGTCTACTGGAGCGCCAGGCTCGGGGTCAGCGAGCTGCTGCTCGGCGGCACCACCGCCATCCTCGACATGGGCACGGTGCACCACACCGACGCGACCTTCGAGGCCTGCGCCCAGGCCGGCATCCGCGCCCACATCGGGCGGGCCATGATGGATCGCCCCAACGAGGCCGGCCTCTCCCAGCCCACCGCGGACTCGCTGCGCGGCGCCTGCGATGAGGCGGACCGCTGGCACAACAAGCACCCGCGCCTGGCCTACGCCTTCGCCCCGCGCTTTGTGCCCTCCTGTACGGACGAGCTGCTGGAGGCCGTGGTGCGCGAAGCCCGCAGCCGCGGCTGCCTGATCCACACCCACGCCTCAGAGAACCTGGACGAGGTCGCGATGGTCCGGGAGATGACCGGCCGGGAGAACATCGAGCACCTGCACGCGCTCGGCATGACGGGCCCCGACGTCTGCCTCGCCCACTGCATCCACCTGACCGACAACGAGGAGGCCATCCTCGCCCAGACCGGCACCCGCGTGCTCCACTGCCCCAGCTCCAACCTGAAGCTCGGCAGCGGCATCGCGCGCATCCCCGAGCTCCTCGATCGCGGCGTGCATGTCTCCATCGGCGCCGACGGCGCCCCCTGCAACAACCGCCTGGACGCCTTCACCGAGCTGCGCACCGCCGCCCTCATCCAGAAGCCGCGCCTGGGACCGACGGCCATGCCCGCCGGCGTGGCGCTGCGGGCCGCGACCCGCTCCGGCGCGGAGGCGCTCGGCCTGAACACCGGCAGCCTCGAGCTCGGTCGCGAGGCCGATCTGGTGGCGCTGAACCCCGATCGCCTCTCCTCCCTCCCCTCCCCGGATCCCGTCGCCTCCGTGGTCTACGCCATGAGCCCGGCCAACGTCACCGACGTCTGGATCGGCGGAGAGCCGGTGGTCGCTGGCGGACGGGTGCTGGCGTGGCAAGCCGACGAGACGGTCGCCGGTGTGCGCGGCGCCTTCTCGCGGGTGCGTCAGCGAGCGGGCGTCTGATGGCGGCGACCTCGTGAGGGTTCTGAAGGCCGCCACCGCGGCGATGGAGGCGGGTGTCCCAGCCGCCCTGGTCACGGTCATCGGCGTCGGCGGCAGCGCCCCGAGGGACACCACCGCGCGCATGCTGGTCTACGCGGACGGCGAGATCGTCGGCACCATCGGCGGCGGCGAGTGGGAGCGGCGGGTCATCCTGCAGGCGATCACCTGCATCGAAGGCGGCCGCTCGCGGCGGTACGCCGCGCACCTGACCCGGGATCTGGGGATGTGCTGTGGAGGAGCCATGGAGGCATTTATCGAGCCCCTTCGCAGCCGGGAGCGGCTGCACATCTTCGGCGCGGGACACGTCGGCGGCGCCGTCGCCGGGCTCGCCCGCGCGCTGGAGTTCGAGGTGTCGGTCTACGACGATCGGGACGAGTGGCTGACGCCGGAGCGGTTCCCAGACTGCGAGCGGCTCGAAGGTGATCCCGTCGCCAACCTCCCCGAGACCGGCCCGCTGGACTACCTGCTCATCGTCACCCACTCCCACCAGCTCGATCAAGCTCTGCTCCAGCGGCTGATGGAGCGGCCCTGCGCCTACCTGGGCATGATCGGCTCGCGGGCGAAGGTGGCGAAGTTCTTCGTGCGCTTCCGCGCCGCTGAGCTGGACGAGGCGCTCTTTGAGCGGGTGAGCGCCCCCGTGGGCCTGGACATCGGCGCCGAGACGCCCATGGAGATCGCTGTCTCCATCTGCGCGGAGCTGGTGCGCGTGCGGCGAGAGCACAGCGGGCCGACGCTGGCGATGAGCGAGGCTCCCCTCCCCGCTCGCGGCGGCGACGGACGGGCCGTGCCGCCCCGGCTCAAGTCGGCGATCGCGGACGGCTGAGAGGCACCTGACAGCAGGCGCAGACAGACCGCGTCAGCTCTGGACGGAAGGCCCCACGGTCACCCGGATGAGCTCCATCAGCTGATCGAGCTTCAGCGGCTTCTGAATGTAGTCGTGGAAGGCGTCCTCGCGGATGCGGGCCTCCACGTCCGGATCCCGGTAGGCCGTGCAGGCGATGACCGGGATGTGTCGGGTGGTCTTGTCGCTGCGGAGCATGCGCAGCACCTCGAAGCCATCCATGTCGGGCATCATGATGTCCATCAGGATGACGTCCGGCTTGAAGCGCGCGATGGTGTAGCCCGCCGCGAACCCCGAGTCCGCGGACTCCACCTCGTAGCCGCCCTTGAGCACGAGGTAGTCCTTCACCATGTCGGCGAAGTCCTGCTCATCGTCCACGATGAGCACCCGCTTCTTGCCGGGGATATCCGAGAGGAAGTCCTCTGACAGAGGGTAGTTGTACTCCCGCGCGAAAGCGATCAGATCGTTTCGGGCAATGCGCCTGTGTCCACCGGGGGTGCGATGGGCGTCCAACATATTGGAGTTCACCCAGTTGACCACGGTCGGCAGGCTCACCCCCAGGACTTGTGAGACCTGGTAAGTGGTGTAGTAGGTCGGTCCGCTCTTCTTCTTCTTCCTGGCCAAACCACTGCCCTTCAGTTTGCCGCGTCAGGCGGCACTGCATCACCCGGCTCTCTCAATAACCGGGTTCCGCCAGAGAAGTCTTCAAAGCGAACGGAGATCTCCACTCGCTTCCGATGAGCGCCCAGCCGCGGCCGGGTCTCACGAGCCTCGGCTTCAAGCTGTTCGCCGATCGCCCGGGCCCGCTCCATGGACACGCCGGGTAAGACCAAGAGGAAGCTCGCGCCCTTGTAGCGAGAGATGACCGCGCCGGGATCGACCGCCTTCTTCAGCAGAGTCGAGGTCCAGAGCAGCAGCTGATCACCAGCGGCGTACCCCATGCGCTGGTTGACTTCGTGGAGCGAGTCGACGTCGACCCAGAGCGCCGGGAGGGCCTGCTTCGCGGCGCTCGACTCGGCGATGAGGCGACGAATACGAGGGTTCACCGCGGACGGTGTATCCAGCCCTGTGAGCGCATCGTGGGCTTGCCCCACCACGCCGACGCGGCTGCTCGCGCTGAGCTGCGCCGCGCGATCGAGGTGCTCCAGCAGCACCCTGCCATTCACCGGGCGCTCCACGACATCCAGCGCGCCGAGCGTGTGAGCCCGCTCGACGAGCCCGGGGCTCGCTGGCGGACAGATCATCAGCACCGGGATGACACCCAGCGCCGGATCCCCCTTGAGCTCGGCCAGCAGCTCGACGCCGTTGCGACCGCCCTGGAGCTTGGAGTCCAGCACCAGCAGGTCGGCGCTGCCCTCGCGCAGCTGCTTCAGGATCTCCTGGCTGTGGCTGGCGCCGCTGACGGACCAACCATCCGCAAGAATATCCACCAGCTCCTCGAGACGATCCATATCGCCACACCCGACGAGCACCCGCAGCTCCTCCGAGCGCGCCCCCGCCGCCGGCAGGACGACCCGGACGAGCGCCCCGCCCTCGGGAGGGTTCTCCAGAGTCATCTCGCCGTCCGAGCGACGCACGCTGCTCGCGGAGAGGCGCAGGCCCATGGAGGATCCCTCCCCCTCGGGCTTCTCAGTCAGGCGCGCCTCGACCCCCTCAGGGAAGCCAGGGCCGTCGTCGTGGACGAGCAGCACTCCCCGCTCGCTGCCCTCAATCGTCAGCGTGACGGACTCGCTGGCGTGCTTCATCGCGTTGTCGACGATGTTGCAGATGACCTCGCGCAGGGTCGTGGGGTTGGCGCGGACCGCCACCGGCGTGCGGACCCGGACCTCGAACACCAGCCCGGCGTCCCGGAACTGCTCCCGGTAGCCATGCATGGTGCGGCGCACCAGCTCGCCCAGCTCAACCTCTTCGGCGAACTCGGGCACCGCGCTCACCCCGGCGCGGTAGTTGTCCAGGAGCTCCTCGACCATGTTGGTCATCCGGGTGCTCTGCCGGAAGATCACCCCCACCGAGCGCTTCTGCCGGGCGTTCAGCTCGCCGGCGAGGCCCTCGTCGAGCACCTGACAGCTCGCGAGGATGACGGCGAGCGGCGAGCGCAGGTCGTGGGAGAGCATCGCCAGGAAGTGATCCCGGACCTGAGAGAGCTGCTCCAGACCAGCGGTCGCCCTGGCGAGCTGCCGGTGGCGCTCCAGATAGCCGCGCTCCAGGCGGAGCTGACGGCTCTTGGTGGACTCGAAGAGACGCGCCGAGGCGTAGGCGCTGCTCACCAACCCGGCGAGCGCCAGCGGCAGCGCTGGCGGCGCGCTGTCCTGGCGGGAGAGCCGCAGCGCCAGGAAGCCCATGGGGCCCGCTCCGAGCGGCACCACACACACCACATCCGTGCGCCGAATCCGTGTGAGCACCCGCCCAGCGGACAGGACCTGCTCAGCGGTCTCGGGATCCGGGGCGGCAGAGACCCCCATCTCCAGCTGAACCCGCAGCCCCTCATCGGCCCGCTCGCTGTGAGTCGCCGCGTAGACTCCGCGGACCTCGGGCAGGCTCATCAGCGCCCGGCCCACCCTCTGGAAGAGCTCCTCAGGGCTCAGGAAAGGGCCGAGGCCGCGAGAGAACTCCACGACCTGAGAGAGGATGCGCTGGCGCTCGCGCTGGCGCAGCGCCCGACGCTGCCGCACGCGCTCCAGACCACCGAAGATGCGCGCCTGCAGCTCCAACGCCGAGCTGGAGCGGAGCATGAAGTCGTCGTAGAGGGTTCCGGGCGCCCCGAAGTCCGAGAGCGACGCCGGATCGTCAACGAGCAGGATCACCAGCGCGTCGGTGACCTCCGCGCGGCAGGCCCGACAGAACGACAGCGCCTCGTTGGCGTCGCCGCCGACCGTGTCGACCACCGCGACGGCGTGCGGCAGCCGCGAGAGCGCTCTGGCCGCGTCATCACCGGCGATCACCGGGTCATGTCCCAGCTCGACCAGAGACTGACGCACCGACGCAGCGTAGGCCGCGTCGGTGGCTACCAGAAGAATAGAGAGGGCTTCGTTCACCCTACTCCATGATGCGGAAGCGGAAGAAGGTCTCGCCGATGACGATCTCTTCTCCACCGAACAGGCGACGCTCGGTGATCAGCTCACCGTTGACCAGCGAGCCATTGGAGGACTTGTTGTCCTCGATGTAGAAGTTGTCGCCCCGACGGAAGATCTTGCAGTGGTAGCGGCTGACCTTGGAGTCGTTCTTGATCTGGATGTCGTTCTCCCGACCGCGACCGATGGTGATCACGTCGGAGGTGAACGGGTAGATCTGCTCCTCGGGGGTGCCCTCCTGGTACAGCAGCAGGGCGCGGCGCGGGCCCTTGGCCTCACCGTTGTCGTCGAAGTCGACGCCGACCTCTTCCGGCTCACCGGAGAGGAGGTCAATCTCAACCTCCTCGGCGCCCTCGGAGAGGATGTCCAGGTCATCCTCCAGGGGCTCGTCCACGCCGATGTCGATGTCGACGCTGCCGTCATCGTCAGAGAGCTCGCCGACCTCAATGGCGGGGGCGTCGTCGGCGCCGGGTACGTCGTCGTCACCGAAGACCGCGGACATGTCCTCGACCATCCCGACCCGGGCGGCGTGCTCACCGGTCGACTCGTGGAGCACCGGCTCGTCGTCCTCGTCGTCGTCGAGTCCGAGAGAGACCTCCACCTCGTCGTCCAGATCACCGAAGAGATCGGGGATCTCCTCCTCGTCATCGGCGGGCGCCGCGAACAGCTCCTCTTCGATGCTGTCCCCGATGTCCTCTTCGATGCTGTCACCGATGTCCTCTTCGAGATCCGGCTCGGGCTCAGCCACGAAGGGATCAACGTCATGCTCGACGACCAGCTCCCCGTCATCGAAGCCGGGATCATCGTCGAAGCCGGGCTCCGAATCGAACAGCGCCTCGGGCTCGGGCTCGGGCTCGGGCTCGGGCTCGGGCTCGGGCTCGGGCTCGGGCTCGGGATCGGGCTCGGGCTCAGGCTCGGGCTCGGGCTCGGTACCAGTGGCGCCGGTCTCGTGTCCGGCGATGACCGCCATCTCGATCCAGCGGTCCAGCGCGACCTGGAAATCTCCCAGGTCACTCTCCAGTCCCTCGAGGCGTTCGTTGGCGGTTGAGAGCTCTTCCTGGAAGGAAGCGCTCTGCTCCTCGAACTCCTCATCGGTGAGCTCGCCGATCGCCGCGCGGAGCTGCAGCTCCTCCATGGCGGTGTCGGCCCCCGACTTGGTCTCGTTGATGTGCTCGCGATCGCTGACGAGGTCTCCGATCACACCCTCAATGCTCTCAATGAGCGGGCGGATCTCCTCAGCGGTCTCCTGGGAACGGAGTTCGTTATCCAGGCAGACCTTCTCGATGACGGCCTCTGAAAACTTTCCAACCTGGCCCTGCGCTTTCTCGATGTAGCTGCGGAACCGGGCGTAGTGTTCGACCTTCTCTGTGAAGGACTCGAGGAGTTCGGCCTTATCCATGGTGGCGGGTGCTCCAGTAGTAAGGGTGGGGTCTTGACGGTGCGAGAATCTAACACACACCGAGAGGTAGACGGGGTTGTAGCACAGGGGGCGGAACGTCAGGCGTAGCCGCCGGGAATGTCTTGATTGCGAGCCAGGTTCTCGAACCGCGTAAACTGACCAATGAAGGCGAGCTTTGCCGTACCGGTGGGTCCGTTGCGCTGCTTCGCGATGATCACCTCGGCGACACCTGGCTCCTCAGTCTCGGGATTGTAGTACTCATCCCGATAGATAAACATAATAATATCAGCGTCTTGCTCGATTGCGCCGGACTCGCGGAGGTCAGAGACCATCGGCCGCTTGTCGGGTCGGCCCTCGACACCACGGTTGAGCTGAGAGAGCGCAACGACCGGCAGATCCAGCTCCTTGGCGAGGCCCTTCAGGCCCCGGGAGATGGAGCTGATCGCCTGCTCGCGCGACTCCCGCGCGCCGCCGGCGCCCTGCATGAGCTGGAGGTAGTCGATGACGATAAGCCCCAGATTTGGATGCTCCGCCTTCAGACGCCTGGCCTTGGAGCGCACCTGGGTGATGGTGAGGCCCGGCGTATCTTCGATCCACATCGGCGCGTGGTACAGAGACTCGCTGGCTTCGATGAGCTTGGGCCAGTCCTTCTCCCTGGAGAGGAAACCTGTACGCACCTTGCCCGCGTCGACGCGGGCCTCGGCGCACAGCATACGAACGGCGAGCTGACCGCGCCCCATCTCCAGCGAGAAGACGCCGACGCCGACGCCGGCGCGGAGCGCCACGTTCTGCGCAATGTTCAGCGCCAGCGCGGTCTTGCCCATGGCGGGACGCGCGGCGATGATGAGCAGGTCTGTCTTCTGAAGGCCCGCGAGCATGCGATCGAGATCGATGAAGCCGGTGGGCACACCGGAGACCTCCGAGCGGTTCTCGGAGAGCTTCTCCAGCTTGACCCACTCAACGTCCAGGATCTGGCCGATGCTGGACCAGTCGCGCTGGGACTGCTGGGTCGAGACCTTGAAGATGCTGGACTCAGCGAAGTCCAGCAGCTCGGGGAGATCGGACATCTTGCCGTAGGCGACGTCGCCGATCTCCTGGACGGCGGTGAGGAGCCGCCGCCGGATCGCCTTCTCTTTGACGATCTTGGCGTAGTAGCCAAGGTTCTCGGTGACCGGAACCTTGTCCGGGAGGCTGGTGACGTACGCCACCCCGCCGAAGGCCTCCGCCTCACCAGAGGCGATGAGGAAGTCGGCGACCCCGAGGACATCCAAGGGGTCGCCTTTTCCGGAGCGGTCGATCATCAACTGGAAGAGCTTTCCGTGAGCCTCCCGGTAGAAATCATCCGCGTCCAGCACCTCGCCGACAGAGGGAATCGCTTCGTGATCCAGAAGGAGCCCGCCGAGCACAGCGCGCTCGGCTTCAAGGCTCTGGGGAAACTGACGAACCGGATTACTCACTGTCGGCACCTCAGCAGCGAGCTGTTACTCGCGGAGGACGTAGACCTTCACCTGGGCATCGACGCCACCATACAGCTTCACGGGCACCTGGAAGACGCCAATGTGCCGGATGGGCTCGTCGAGCACCACGTTGCGGCGGTCGACCTCGATCCCCTCGACACCGAGCGCCTCCGCGATGTCGCGGTTGGTGACCGAACCGAAGAGCTTGTCCTCTTCGCCGGCCGGACGCTTGATGGAGATGGGGGTCTCGGACAGCTTGGTCGCCAACACGGCGGCCTGCGCAACGAGCTTGTCCTTCTTGTGGGCGATGAGCCGCTTCTGGTGCTCCAAACGGGCCATGTTGCGCTCGTCAGCGAGCAGCGCCAGGCCGCGGGGGATCAGGTAGTTACGCCCGTACCCATCCTTGACGTCGACGATATCGCCGAGATCGCCCAGGTTAGGCACATTGGACTGCAGAATGACCTTCATGGGACTCTCCTCAGACGCCGGTGGGCGCGCCCTTGTCGGCGTCGGTGGGGCGCTCGTCCTGGGTGGCGGCCTGGGCCTCCTCCTCAGCGGCAACAGCGGCGGCGCGGACCTCGGCGCGGGTAGCAGCCTCAGCCGACAGCGTCGCGACATCGACGTCGTAGTTCATCTTGACCGTCAGGAAACGGATCAGGCTCTCGTCGTACCGGAGCTGACGCTCCAGCTCGGCGATCAGCGCCGTCGGGCCGACATAGTGAAAGCGGACGTAGTGGCCGCGGCTGTTGCGGGAGATGGGGTACGCGAGCTTGCGCTTGCCCCAGTCGTCCTCGTCGAGGAGCGTGCCCTCGAACTGGTTGACGATGCCAGTGACCTTCTCGGAGACGCCCTTGATGGCGTCCTCGGTCAGATCAGGCTTCAGGATGTAGATTGTCTCGTATTCGGTCAGGATCATCGGGATGCCTCCACGCGGTCCTTAGGAGGGGCAACAGAATGTCACCCCTCGGGAGGTGTTGATCAGAAGGTGAAGAGTGCGCCGTAGCTCGCCAACAGCGGGGCGATGACGAGCGAGATGACGCACATGAGCTTCACGAGGATGTTCAGGGACGGGCCGGCGGTGTCCTTGAAGGGGTCGCCGACGGTGTCGCCGACGACTGCGGCGTTGTGGGTGTCGCTGCCCTTCTTGTGGACGCTACCGTCCTCCATGGTGTAGCCGCCGCCCTCGAAGGACTTCTTGGCGTTGTCCCAGGCGCCGCCGGCGTTGGACATGAAGATGGCCATGCAGACACCGGAGACGGTGACACCAGCCAGCACACCACCCAGGGCCTCAGCGCCGAAGACGAAGCCGACCACCACGGGGGTGACGACGGCCATCATGCCGGGGAGCACCATGCGCTTGATGGCTGCGTCGGTGGAGATGGCCACGCACTTGGCGGTGTCGGGGCGGGCGGTGCCTTCCAGCAGACCGGGGATCTCCCGGAACTGACGACGGACCTCCTGAATCATCTCCATCGCCGCCTCACCCACGGCGTTCATCGCCATGGAGGAGAACAGGAACGGCAGCATGCCGCCGATGAACAGCCCCGCCATGACGATGGGGTTGGAGACGTCGATGCTGGCGACCTTCGCCTGCTGCATGAAGGCCGCGAACAGCGCCAGGGCGGTCATGGCCGCGGAGCCGATGGCGAAGCCCTTACCGATGGCCGCCGTGGTGTTACCCACCGCGTCCAGCTTGTCGGTGCGCTCGCGCACCTCGGCGGGCTGGTGGGACATCTCGGCGATGCCGCCGGCGTTGTCGGCGATCGGGCCGTAGGCATCCACCGCCAGCTGAATGCCGGTGGTGGAGAGCATGCCCAGGGCGGCGATGGCCACACCGTAGAGGTCGGCGAAGGAGTACGCGCCGACCACGCCGGCCGCGATGACCAGGACCGGCAGCGCCGTCGACTGCATGCCGACGCCGAGACCGGCGATGATGTTGGTCGCGGTGCCGGTCTTGGACTGCTCCACGATGGAGTTGACCGGCCCCTTGCCCATGGAGCAGTAGTAGGAGGTGATGAGCCCCACCAGGACGCCAGTGGCCAGGCCGATGACGGTGGCGATGCCAACATCCATGGCGGTGACCGTGGCGCCGGAGAACTCGTTCACCGCGTTGTCGGGCCAGAGAGCGAAGGCCAACCCGAAGGTCGCCACCGCCATCACGCCCGCGGCGCCGAAGGCGCCCGCGTCGAGCGCGTGCTGGGGGTTGCCCCCCTCCTTGGTGCGCACGAAGAGGGTGCCGACCATGGAGCAGATGATGCCCGCGGCGGCGATGATCAGGGGCAGGGTCACCGGGTTGAAGTCGGTGCCGCCCTTGGTGAAGCCCATGCCCAGGACCATGGCGCCGATGATGGCGCCCACGTAGGACTCGAAGAGGTCCGCGCCCATGCCCGCGACGTCGCCGACGTTGTCGCCGACGTTGTCGGCGATGACCGCCGGGTTGCGGGGGTCATCCTCGGGCAGACCGCTCTCGACCTTACCCACCAGGTCAGCGCCGACGTCGGCGGCCTTGGTGTAGATGCCGCCGCCGACCCGCGCGAAGAGCGCGATGGAGCTGGCGCCCATGGAGAAGCCGGTGATGACGTTCAGCGTGGTCGCCATCGAGTCGGGCCACAGCACGTTGGTGAAGAGCAGGAACAGCGAGCCGAGGCCCAGCATCGCCAGTCCAACGACCGTCATGCCCATGACCGCGCCGCCGTTGAAGGCGACAGCCAGCGCCGGCGCGAGGCCGGTCTTGGCGGCGTGGGTGGTGCGCACGTTGGCGTCGGTGGCGACCTTCATGCCGACGAAGCCGGCGAGACCGGAGGCGAAGGCCCCCAGCACGAAGGCGCCCGCGATGATGGGGCTCTGGTTCTCACCGCCGCCCGAGTTGGCGGCGGCCAGGATGATGGCGACGACCAGGACGAAGCCTGAGAGCACGGTGTACTCGCGCTTCAGGAAGGCCATGGCGCCCTCCTGGATGGCGGCGGCGATCTCCTGCATCTCTGCGTCGCCAGCGTCTTGCTTGCTGACCCACGAGGCCTTGATGAAGGCAAAGATCAGCGCGAGGATTCCCGCGGCTGGCACTGCCAGAAGGAGCGAATTCAAAGGGAACTCCTATGTGCTCGCCACGGATGGCGGCTCAGGGGGTTGGGGAACGGATGTTTCGGGAAGTTTTTCTTTCTTGGGGCGCACGTTGAAGCGGTTCATCGCGACGGTCAGTCCCTGCGTCAGGACCAGCTCGACCGCGTCCGCCGCCGCGTCTACCCGATCGGCGAGGCTCTCGCGCTGCTCAGCGTTCCAGCCGCCCAGCACGTAGTCCGCTCCCTTCAGCTCAGGAGGCGGCCGGCCGATACCGAACCGGACCCGGATGTAGTCCTTGTCCTGGAGGTGCGCGTCCAGGCTGCGCAGGCCGTTGTGCCCACCGGCCCCGCCGCCCCGCTTCAGCCGAAGCTGAGCAAAGGGCAGATCCAGATCATCGTGGATGACCACGACGTTGCTGGTTGGCGCCTTGTAGAACTCCACCAGTCCACGAGCCGGCTCACCCGAGCGGTTCATGTAGGTCTGCGGCTCCGCGAGGAAGGCCCGCTGACCTGCGATCTGACCATCGGCCATCAGCAGGCCCGGCCGCTTCTCGCTCAGGGAATACCCCCACCGCCCGGCGAGCCGGTCAATGACCAGCCAGCCGATGTTGTGTCGGGTCCCGGCGTACCGGGCCCCCGGGTTTCCGAGACCGAAGACGAACCACATGAGCGTTTATCCGGGGCTTATCAGGCCTCGGCCTCCGCTTCTTCCGCCTCGGCGGCCTCGGCGGCCGCTGCGGCCTGGGCGCGCTTGCCGTCGATGGAGAGGATGTTGTAGTCGTTGTCCCGCAGCAGCTTGACGTTCGCGATCTCGGGCAGGTCCGAGGCGCGCACGAAGTCGTCGATGTTCAGCGGGCTGATATCGATGACGATGTCCGCGGGGATGAACTCGGGCTTGCAGGTCACGCGGATCGTGCGACGGAGCATGCGGAGCTGACCGCCGAGCGTGGCGCCAGCGGAGCGGCCGACGGTGCGGACAGGCACCTCGACGGAGACCTCCACGCCCTCGACCACCTGGTAGAAGTCGACGTGCAGCAGCTGGCGCGAGACCGGGTGCTTGTCGGCTTCCTTCAGGATGGCGGTGATGGGGCTGCCATCGACGTCGATGGAGAGCACCATGTTCGGGTTCTCCGACTTCCGGTAGAGCAGAGTCAGCTCGCGGGCGTCGAAGGACAGATGCGCGGGGGCCTTGCCCTCGCGGTAGACGATGGCCGGGACGCGAGCCTGGGCGCGGAGCTTACGCGAGGCGCCCTTGCCGAAGTCGTCACGAGAGAGAGCGGAGATGGAAACGGTGTCCATGGTCGGATTCTTCCTGCCGGGGGAGTCCAGTGTGCCCGGCGGTAATCCATTGGATTTGGACGGCTAGCAAGTCCCGTTCGTCGCCCTGGACTCCGGAGCCCGCGAGGGCCCGACGACGAAGCGGGGGTGCATCGGCGGCGCTAACTATGGGAGCGCCCTACCCCTGTCAAGTCCCTGGACTCTTCAGAGGAAGAGGCGAGACACCGAGTCGGCATCGTGGATGCCGCGGATGGCCTTGCCGAGCAGGTCGGCGACCGAGACCACGGTGAACTTGCCGGTCTTGTGCGCCCGCGTCGAGAGCGGGATGGTGTCGGTGACGACAATCTCCGTGAGCACGCTCTCAGCGATGCGCTCGATGGCCGGACCGCTCAGCACCGCGTGGGTGGCGATGGCCATCACCTCGCGGGCGCCGCCCTTCTCGACAACCGCCTTGGCGGCCTTGGTGAGCGTGCCCGCGGTGTCGATCATGTCATCGACGATGATCGCCCGGCGGTCCTTGACGTCACCGACGATCTGCATCACCGACGACTCGTTGGGCCGCAGCCGACGCTTGTCGATGATGGCGAGGCCGGCGCCCAGGCGCTTGGCGTAGGCCCTGGCCCGCTCCACGCCGCCGGCGTCTGGGGAGACGACGACGATGTCGTCGGCGCCGCTCAGCGCCTTCTCCATGTGCGGCACCATGTTGCGCGACGCATAGAGGTTGTCGACCGGGATGTCGAAGAAGCCCTGGATCTGGCCCGCGTGGAGATCGATGGTGAGCACCCGATCGAAGCCAGCCGTGGAGATGAGGTCCGCGACGAGCTTGGCGGTGATGGGGGCCCGGGGGGCGACCTTCCGGTCCTGCCGCGCGTAGCCGTAGTAGGGAACCACCGCCGTGATGCGGCCAGCGCTCGCCCGCTTGCAGGCGTCCCCCATGATGAGCAGCTCCATCAGGTGGTCGTTGGCCGGGGAGCAGGTAGGCTGAATTACGAAGACGTCACGACCGCGGACGTTGTCCGCGATCTCGACCTGGACCTCGCCGTCGGAGAAGCGGGACACCTTCGCGTTCCCGAGCGCGAGTCCGAGATGGTGCGCGATGTCCAGCGCTTGTTTGGGGTTCGCTGTGCCGGTGAGGAGCTTGATTTCGCCGAAGAAGCTCATGGTGTTCGGTGCCGCCGCTTTCTTGAGTGTTGAGAGTGCGCGGCGCCGAGGGGGTTGGGGCGGCAGGGTTCGAACCTGCGAATGCCGGATCCAAAAACCGGTGACTTACCACTTGTCTACGCCCCAACAGCGCCCCTCGGAACACCGAGGTCTCATCGGCGGAATACCGCAGGCTCCCGCCGACGAGGGCCGGAGTGTAAGCGGTAGCGGGTGCGCCGTGCAACCCTTGCAACGTGACCGATTGGTGACAGCCGCGTGACGGTGACGCGCGCCCGGATCCTTTGGGGACTCAGGAGGGCTCAGGGGTTGGGGAAGCCCATGATCTCGTGATAGCGAACGAGCGCGCGCAGCGGCTCCAGATCGGGCTCCCGCACGGCCGCCTGGATGTACGGATCCCCGCCCATCCCGACCGCCCGAGCCAGCAGGTCCAGCGCCGCCTCAGCGTCGGTATCGGCGGTCAGCCGCGCGAGGAGGTAGGCCGCGGTCGCAGCGCACTCGGCGCTGCCGAGCTCGTCACAGCCGTCCAGCACGGCGGCAGCGATCTCAGCGGAGGTCTCCCGCTCTCCCGCCCGCAGCTCGATCCGGGCGAGCTCCACACCGAGCGCCAGCGCGTTCAGCGGCGCGGCGGCGCTGTGCTCCAGCGCCGCGCGGGCGTCGTCGAGCGCCCCCCGGGCCTCCAGGGTGCGGGCGAGGTTCATCCGCGGCGCGGGCTCCCCGGGGGCGAGCTCGATGGCGCCCCGCCACCAGCGCTCGGCCTCGTCCAGCTCCCCCTCCAGCTTCGCCATGCGCCCGAGGTCCGTGCGAACCCCCGCCCCCAGCCCCTCGACGCCCTGGAAGCGCCTGGACCATCGGCGGGCCCTCGCCATGGCCAGCTCCCTGGCCGGCCCCTCCTCCATTGCGGAGGCCTCATCCACAGCCATGGTGAGCAGCAGCGCGCTCGCGGGCAGGGACTCTGCTGGTGCTGCTGCTGCTGCTGCTGCCGCCTCGGTGAGGGGCTCCAGCAGCTCACGAGCGCGATCGATGTAGCCCGCGGCCGCGCACCAGCGCCCGGCGCTCAGCCGATTCGCCGGCACGTCGTCGCCGCGCACAGCCCACTGACAGGCCTGGTTGTAGTCCCCGGTCTCCGCCCAGACCTCCCCCAGGTAGAAGGCGACGGCCTCCTCGGGCGGCTCCCCGGCGTGGCGGGTGGCGGCGTAGAGCGCCTCAACGGCGGCGTCTGAGAGGCCCTCCCGGTTGGCGGCGCGGGCGAGGCCCAGGTAGGCGCTGGGGTCCAGCGGCGCCAGCTCCACCGCCTTCTGGCAGGCCTCCAGCGACGGCGCGCCCGGGGACTGCAGCGCCAGCCGCGCGGTGCAGACATTCACCGCGAGCTCGGGAGTGGCCTCCACCACCATGCCCTCCTCAAAGGCCGCCAGCGCCACGTCCAGCCGCCCGCCCTGGATGGCGAGCAGGCCGGCGACGAGGTGCCCCTCGGCGGTGCGCTCCGCTCCGGGCACGGCGTCGATGATGGCCCGCGCCTCGTCGGCCCGATCGAGCTTGTACAGCGCCCGCGCCAGGCGCTGCTGGTGCGCGGCGTCGAGGGCCTCGGCCTCGGCCCAGGCGGCCGCCGCGGCCTCGACGTCCCCCTCGGTCCAGGCGTCGTCGCCGCGCTCGACCGGGTCACAGCCCGTCAGCGCCAGCGCCAGAAGCAGCGCACTAACGAGGCGCTCGTAGCTTGCGGATGCTCGCACGCAGCCCCTCCAACGTCAGCGGATACATGGGGAAGGTGTTGCGGATAGCCGTGACCGTGGGGTGGTGCCAGAACCGCTCGGGATCCGGATTGAGCCACACCGCGGCGTCGCAGCGCTCCGAGAAGCGCTTGAGCCACTGGACGCCGGACAGGCCGGGGCCGCCGAAGTCCCCTGCCCCGCTGAACAGCTCCCACGGCGCCATGGCCGCGTCACCGACAAAGATCACCCGGTGCTGCGGTGTCAGCTCCCGGAGCACCGTGCCGGTCTCGACCCGATCCAGGTTCTCGTAGTCCCGGTAGAGCCAGTTGTAGACGCAGTTGTGGAAGAAGTAGTGGTCGAAGGTCTTGAAGGCCTTCGTCTCCTTGGCCGCGGTGAACAGGCGGCTCACGAGCTCGGTGTGGGGGTCCATGGAGCCGCCGGCGTCCATCAGCAGGATCAACCGCACCCGGTTCGCCCGCTCCCGCCGGTAGACGAGATCGATCTCGCCGGCGTTCTTGCCGGTCTTGTCGATGGTCTCGTCCAGGTCCAGCGCCTCAGGGCCCTCCCGCGCGAGGTTGCGCAGCGCCCGGAGGGCGACCTTGAAGTCCCGGACCTTGAGCTGCTGATCGGTGCGGTAGTTCTTCCAGTTGCGCTCGCTGGCGAGGCGAATGCCGGAGCGCCCTCCCCCGCCGTTGCCCATCTTGAGGCCCTGGTTCGCCTTGCCGTCCCGTCCGTAGGGGCTGGTGCCGCCGGTGCCGACAAAGCGGCTCCCCTTGGCGTGGCGCTCCTGCTGCTCCGCCAGCGTCTTGCGGTAGGCCTCCAGCAAGGCCTCGAGATCCTCGAAGTCGTGTTCGCCAGGCGCCATGCCCTCGAACATCTCCGGGTTGGACAGCCAGGCCTCCAGCGCCTCCTTCAGCTCGGGCTGAAGCGCCACCCCGGCGAAGGTCGCCTGGAAGGCCAGATCGTAGGCGTCGTAGTGGGCCTCGGTGTGGACGAGCAGCGATCGACCGAGCCCATAGAGCCCGTCCAGGTCACGGGCGAGCCCCAGCTTGAGGGCGTCCACCAGCGACAGCCACTCGCCCATCCCGACGCCGACGCCCTGGGAGCGCAGGTTGAACAAGAGCGGTGCCAGCACGGTCATGGTGTCTCCACGCTAGTAGTACCCGCGGCGCTTGCGGCGCTCGAGCATCTCCAGATCCTGCTCCTGCTTCACCAGCACGCCCAGGTACGGGAAGCTCTTGGTGATGACCTCCGGATCGACGCCGGCCCGGGAGAGCACCGTGAGCCAGTCCAGGAACTCCGAGGTCGACGGCCGCTTGCGCATGCCGTCGGTCTTGCGCAGGGCGTAGAAGCGCTGCATGGCCGCCGAGACGAGATCCTTGTCCAGCGTGGGGTGGTGGACCTGGACGATCTGGTTCAGGCGATCGGCATCCGGGAACTGGATGAAGTGGAAGACGCAGCGCCGCAGGAAAGCATCGGGCAGCTCCTTCTCGGCGTTGGAGGTGATGATCACCACCGGGCGCTCGATGGCCTCGAAGGTCTCGTCCAGCTCGGGGACGTAGAAGCGCATCTCGTCGAGCTCCCGCAGCAGGTCGTTGGGGAACTCGATGTCCGCCTTGTCGACCTCATCGATCAGGAACACCACCCGCTTCTCGGCGGTGAGGGCGCGGCCCATCGGGCCCATTTTGATGTAGCGCCGGATGTTGGAGATGTCGTGATCGCCGAACCGCGAGTCGTTCAGGCGCTGCACCACGTCGTAGGTGTAGAGCCCCTCAACGGCCTTCGTCGTGCTCTTCACGTGCCAGGTCAGCAGCGGCATACCCAGCGCCTCGCTGACCGCATGCGCGAGCAGCGTCTTGCCAGTTCCGGGCTCACCTTTTACCAACAGCGGACGCTCGAGCGCGATCGCCGCATCCACCGATGCCCGCAGGCCCTCGTCGGCGATATAGCGGGTGGCTCCGGTGAAACGTTGAAAACTCATTAGGGGCAACTCCGTGGCGCAGACGTTGGGACGTGCTAGGACGCCACTACCTACGTATTCAGGAAAGTCTGTTGGAACAGAATCTCGCAATATTGATCGACTTCGAGAACATCGCCACCGGCACGGATCGGGAAGGCATGGGGAAGTTCGATATCCGCCTCGTGATGAACCGCTTCAAGGACAAGGGGCGGATCCTGGTGGCCCGCTCCTACGCCGACTGGGGGCGCTACGCCAAGTTCAAGCAGGATCTGCTGATGCAGAACGTCAGCCTGTTTGAGCTCACCAGCCACGGCATGCAGGACAAGAACCGCGCAGACGTGGCGCTGGTCGTCGACTGCATGGAGCTGGCCTTCACCAAGGACTACGTCGACACCTTCGTGATCATCTCCGGTGACAGCGACTTCACGCCGCTGGTGCTGAAGCTCAAGGAGATGAACAAGCGGGTCATCGGCTGCGGCACCCGCCGCAGCACCAGCCGCTTGATCGTCGAGGCCTGCGACGAGTTCATCTTCTACGACACGCTGAAGAAGGCCCGCCGGGCCAGCTCCCGCGATCGCGACGACACGCGGAAGCCGGACACCAACTCCAGCCAGGGGATGACCCGTCCCCAGGCGTTCGACCTGATGGTCGACACGCTCGAGGGGCTGATGCGGGAGAGCACGGAGGCCGTGCCCGCCAGCGTGCTCAAGCAGGCGATGCTCCGCAAGGAGCCGGCCTTCAGCGAGAACGATCTGGGCTACAGCTCCTTCGGGCGCTTCCTGGAAGCCTGCCGCGATCGCGGCATGATCCGCCTCAGCCGGGACGGCAAGGCCGGCAGCTACCGGGTGGAGGCCCCCAACGGCGACGAGGAAGACACCAGCGCCAGCACCCGCCCGCAGGTGCATGAGCTGGAGGGCGCCCCCGCGGGCCTCTACGCTCAGCTCGCCGGCGTCGGGCTCGCGCCTCTGACCCCGGAGCTCCGCGAGCTCGTCCTGGCCGCGCTCATCGACGTGGTCGCCGACCGCGCCAAGCGCGGCCTGAAGTCGACGGTCCGCTATGTGCACCAGGACGTCTTCAAGTCGGTGATGGGGGCGAACCCCAAGCTCGCCAGCAGCCACGTGAAGTCCGTGGTGAAGGGCCTCCAGGTCGCTGGCCTCTTCCTGCACACGGCGGACGGGCGCCCGGTGCGCTCCCAGACGGCTGGCTTTGAGCTGGCCGAGGGGCTGACGCCGAGCAAGCTGATGGACAAGCTCGCCGCGGTCTACGTGAGCGCGCTTCGTGAGCTGAACGTGGACATGACCGCCGCCGCCGCGGATGCGGCCGAGGTGATCTACGACGATCGCGAGAAGGCCCGTCAGATCCAGGAGCTGGCGGCGTGGGACGCCCTGAACGACTCCCAGGGTCAGGAGACCGAAGACGTCGCCCCCCCGAGCGCTCCCGAGGCCCGGCCCAGCCGGCGCACCCGGCAGAAGCCCCGCGCGGAGGAGGTCGAGGCCGCCCCCGTCGAGGCGAAGTCGCCGGCCGGAGACGCGGTCACCGAGGCCCGCAAGGCTCCCGAAGTGGCCGCTGTGGCCCCGGTCGAAGAGCCGCCGAAGAAGACCACCCGGCGGCGCAAGCCCCGGCGGCGCAGCGCCGGGGCGGACACGCCCAGCGCTGCCCCGGCGACCAGCGCGGCTGCCACCCCGGCGCCGGCCGACGTCGCCCCCCCCGCTGAGGCGCCTGTCGAGGCCAAGGCGGCGCCTGCTGCCGCGCCCGTGGGAGCGGCTGCTGAGGCGACCGCGCAGGCCCCCGCTGAGGCGGCCGCCGTGGAGCCCGCGCCCAAGAAGCGCGCGACGCGGCGCCGGGTGACCACCAAGAAGGCCGATCCAAAGACCGAGACGGCTGAGAAGAAGCCCGCGGCGAAGACAACCAAGGCCCGGACCGCCGCCAAGAAGACGACGACCCGGAAGCCGGCCGCGAAGAAGACGACGACCGCGAAGAAGACGACGGCCGCGAAGAAGCCGGCTGCCAAGAAGACGACGACCCGGCGGAAGAGCGCGACCACCAAGGCCGCGAGCAAGACCACGGCCAGCAAGACCGCGGCGAAGAAGGCTGCTGATGGCGCGGACAGCGCCACGGGTGACGACAGCGCCAAGTAGCGGTGATGCCCCCGGCCCGCCGGGCTGTGGGCATTGATTGACCGACGAAGACCGTGCTCCCGCCTGACTCGCTGAGTCAGGCGGGAGTTCTGTTTCAGGCGCCCGTGTCCGAAGGTTCGGATGGCTCCGAGGTCGCGGCAGTCTCCCCGGTGTCCGCGGTCTCCCCGGTGTCCGCGGTCTCCCCGGTGTCCGCGGTCTCCCCGGTGTCCGCGGTCTCAGACGTATCCGAGGTGTCCTGAGCAGTATCCGAGGTGTCCTGAGCAGTATCCGAGGTGTCCTGAGCGGTGTCCCCGCTGGTGGCCGTGTCCGTCGCCGTGTCGGTCGTCGATGTGCCCGTGTCCCGATCCGGCCCCGGCCTGTCTTCATCCACGGCGTGATCGCAGTCGTTGTCCACCCCGTCCGTTGTGTCGCCGACCGTCTGCGGCCCCACCTCCGGATCGGTGTCGTCGCAGTCCTCGTCGTGACCGTAGCCGTCACCGTCGAGATCATCGTCCGGCGTCGCTGGATCACAGTCGTTGTCCACCCCGTCGTACGGCGTCTCCACCGCGTCCGGCCTCACCGCCGCGTCCGCGTCGTCGCAGTCCTCGCCGCCGTACAGCGTGGCCAGGTAACCATCCCCGTCCAGATCCTCCGACGCCGCGGGCTTCACCCCACACCCGACTACCAACAACGAAAGAAGACTCCAGACGACCACACGACCTCCGGCGGGGAAGATACTCTGTCACTGTGGACGCCCGCAGCCTCATCACCCAGGAATCCAGGAGACTGGGCTTCGCTCACCTCCGCGTCGCCGCCATCGGCGACGCCCCCGAGCCGTGCCCGCGCATCGAACACCTGGACAGCTGGCTGAGCGCGGGGCGTCACGCCGACATGGACTGGATCGTGCGCGGCCGCGACGTCCGCGCCAACCCGAGGCTCCGGGGAGAGGCCGCGCGATCGGCCGTGGTGCTCTCGTTCGAGCATCACCACCAGCGGCCGCCGGATCCTGGCGGGCTCACCGGCATGGTCGCCCGCTACGCCTGGGGCCGCGACTACCACAACCTCGTCGGCAAGCGCCTGCGCAAGCTGCTCAAGCGCCTCCGCGCGGCGGGCATTGCGTGCTGGGGTGGGATCGACACCGCCCCCATCTTCGAGCGGGCCTGGGCCGCTGAGGCCGGGCTGGGCTTCCAGGGCAAGAACGCCCTGCAGATCTGGCCCGCCGGCGGCAGCTGGATGTTCCTCGCGGTGATCTTCACCGAGGAGCCCCTCGTCCCTGACGCGCCGCTCGGCGATCACTGCGGCAGCTGCACCCGCTGCCTGGATGCCTGCCCCACCGGCGCCCTCGTCGGCCCGGGTCAGCTCGACGCCCGCGCCTGCATCGCGTACTGGACCATCGAGGCGCGAGGGGCGATCCCCGAGGCGCTGCGGCCCGGCTTCGGGCGCTGGGTCTTCGGCTGTGATGTGTGCCAGGAGGTCTGCCCTCACAACGTGAGCCCGCCGGAGCCTGACGAAGACGATCTGCTGCCCAGGAACGCCTGGCTCGATCTCGAGTGGCTGCTCACCGCCAGCGACGACGCCATCCTCGCTCGCTTCCTCGGCACTCCGATCCGCCGCCCCGGCCCCAACGGGCTGCGCCGAAACGCCGCGGTGGTGCTGGGGAACCTCGGCGATCCGGCGGCGGCGAGCGCGCTGCGGCGCGTCGCGGACAGCGGCGACCCCATGGTCGCGGAGCACGCGCGCTGGGCGCTCGATCGGCTCGGTGTGTGAAAGAAGAGGACGCCAGGGCGCTCCGGATGCTGGGGCGGGCCACCAGCCGCGTCACCGCCGGCTCCGCGCTGGTCGCGGCGGCGGGCCTGAACATCATCGTCGCCTGGAACGGTGAGTGGCTCGCGCTGGGCATGGCCTTCTACGGCGGGGCCATGGAGCCCAATGAGCCGTCGCTGCCCTATCCGGTGGTCGCCGCCGCCGCGCCGCTCGTGATGAGCCTCCTGTCTCTGGTAGCGGATCCGATCCTGAAGAAGTCCTGGCTGTCCTTGCTGGCGCTGGCGCTGGCGCTGGTCGCGGGCGGCGTCGGGATCACCCACCTGCTTGACCTCCTGGAGTTGACCGCCTGAGTGAGCGTCGAACTTGCCATCGACGGAAGCCTGGAGACCATCGCCTTCGAGGAGTTCGAGGATCGGGTCCGCGATGGCCTCGTCCCAGCGGACACCCCCGTCCGCTTCCCGGTGCTCACCGGCGATCGCTTCGTCCCCGTGGGCGACCTGGAGTTCTACCACCAGCTCGCGGACAGCGATCACCGCTACTACCGGGCGGCCTTCAAGCGGTTCGGGTTTCCCCTGGTCACCGCGGGGCTGGTCGGGCTGCAGATCCGGATCTACCTCTGGGCCAAGGCGCCCGGGGTGTCAGACTTCCTCGTCACCCACCTGACCAACTGGGTCCCCGCCACCCTCGAGCGCGGTGAGGTCTACCGGGTGCTGAGCTACGGCTTCCTGCACCTCGGCTTCACCCACCTGGCGCTGAACCTGACCTTCCTCGCCTACACCGGCTGGAACCTGGAGCGCGGCCTGGGTCGGCGGAACCTGCTCGCGCTGTTCCTGTTCTCGGTGTACTGCGGCGGCCTGCTCTCCATGCTGATGAGCCCGGGCCGCCCGAGCCTCGGCGCCAGCGGCGGGGACTTCGGCCTGCTGGCGGCCAGCGTGGTCTACGGCTGGAAGCACGAGGACGTGCTGCCCGACAGCGCCCGCATGTACTTCAACTGGAGCATCCTGCTCTACCTCGTCGTCCTGCTGGTGCTGGGCTGGGCCTCGCCGTCGGTCGACAACTGGGGGCACCTGGGCGGCCTCATCGGCGGGGCCATGCTGGTGACCTGGCTCGAGCCCGAGGCGTTCAAGAGCAACCGACCGCGCAACCGCCGGGTGCGGCGAACGGCGCTGCTGGTGTCCATGGCCGTCGCGACCGGGCTCCTGCTGCGCGGGCCCGCCCTCGTGCCGCTGAAGACCGTGCGCCCGGCGGTGGGGCTACAGACCGAGCGGCCGACCTACTGGGGCAAGGCCTGGTCCTTCACCGGCGACCAGGCCTGGACCTCGCCGGTGAGCGAGGCCTACTACGTGACGCGCACCGGCACCGGCAAGCCGGCGAGCCCGGAGGCCGCGGCGGATGTGTTCCTCGACCAGCTGAGCGGGCGGGCGCAGGCGGTCGAGCTGGCGGTGAACGTCCCCATCACCCTGGACGGCTGGGACGGCCGACGGCTGACAGTGCTCTACCGGGACAAGGGCGTCGACCGTCAGCTGGAGGCCCTCATCGTCCCCCACGGCGCCTACCAGCACCGCATCTACTTCCACGCCCGCGCCGACGAGTTCAGCCGCTACCGCCTGCTGGTCGAGAAGCTGTTCGGCTCCGCCAGGATCACGGAGCCAGCGGAGCTCTCGGAGGCCCGGGAGCGGGCGCAGGACAACCCGCGCTCCTTCAAGTCCATGTACGCCCTCGGAGAGGCCGCTGCCCTGGCTGGAGAGACGCGGGAGGCCGAGAGCGCCTTCGTCCGCGCCTACCAGATGGCGCGGACCGAGGAGCGCCGCGCCCAGTCGGCGGCCTCGCTGCTCTCGCTCTTCGCGGACTACCGCCTGCCCCGGCAGGATCGGGTTGACGCCATGATGCTGGCGCACCCGGGCTCCGTCGACGTCCTGATCGCAGCAGCCCGGGCCTACGCGTCCCAGGGCCTCCCAGGCGACGCGCGGCGCGCCCTCGCCGACGCGGAGACCCAGCTGCCGGGCGACTTCGCGGTCGAGCAGGCTCGCGGCGAGCTGGAGGCTCTGCGTCTGGAGGGATTGAGGATCGAGGAGAAGGGCCGATGAGAGAGAGAGAGAGCGGCACGCCCAAGCCGCCCGGAGGTGCGAGTTGTCCGACAAGCTGAGCTTCATTTGCGTCGATGCCATCGCGAACGGCCACCGGCTCCCCACCTTCCAGGAGGTGCGCGCGCTCGCGCAGGAGCTACTTGAGCAGCGACACAACAGCGCCGTGCTGGCCAAGGCGCTCCACATGGCGGAGAGCGATCTGGTGGCGCAGCGGGAGGCCTCACGGGCGCTGATCGGCCGCGAGCGCGTCTGGCGCAGCTACCTGGAGCCGGAGACCTGGACCATGCTCGACAGGCTCGCGCGGACGAACAACTACGCCGAGCACGTGGACGCCGGCGAAGCGTAGCGGGGGTGACGGCGTTAATGGCGCTCTCATGTCCGATGAAACACGCAAGCGACGCACCCGGGGCTGGCGCGCGGTGGAACAGATCCGCCGCCGCGGCGACGAGGCCTTCTCAGAGATGCTGGAGGCCGCGCTCGTCCACCAGGGCCGCGAGGATCGACTGACCCACGGCTTCCACACCTACCCAGCGGGCCTGCACCCCGACGCGGCGAGGGATCTGCTGAAGGTCGTCGACGGCGAGAGCCTGCTGGATCCCTTCTCCGGCGGCGGCACGACGCTGGTGGAGGGGCTCGTCGCCGGCCGCAAGGTCATCGGCGCGGATCTCTCGCCGATCGCCTGCCTGGTCTCGGCGACCCGCACCCGGCTCAACAGCCCCGAGCAGATCACCGCCATCCGCTCGGCGGCCCGCAAGATCACGGTCCGCGCCCGGGAGTCCGATGAGCCCACGCCCCGGCCGGAGGTGATCGCTGACTGGTACTCGCCGGCCGCGATCCGCGAGCTCGTCCTGATCCGTCGAGGCATCGAAGAGGTGGACAAGGCGATCGCCGAGCCCCTCTGGTGTGCCTTCTCTTCGATCCTCATCAAGACCTCCTACCGGGAGTCGGACACCTCCATGAATCGGCGGGTCGAGCAGCGCCCGGACGGCACCACGGCGGTGCTCTTCCACAAGAAGGTGCGCGAGCTGGGCCGGCGCCTGGAGGCGCTGGCTCAGGCGGTCCCGGCGGGCACCCCGCCCGCGCGGGTGCTGCGACGCGACGTCCGCAAGCTCACCCTGACCGAGCAGGTCGACGGGGTGATCACCTCGCCGCCCTACCCCGGCGTCTACGACTACCTCCCGCTGCAGGCGCTCCGGGTGGCCTGGCTCGGCATGGACGACTCCGACGCCAGGCGCAAGGAGATCGCCGCCCGTCGGAGCTTCCGCGCGGACCGGAGGGCGGCCGCGCGGCGCTGGCGCGAGCAGACCCGCGACTGGATGAAGCAGGTGGGCAAGCTGATGAAGCCCCAGGCCCGCATGGTGATCGTCATCGGCGACGGCCTCGTCGGCGACAAGATGATCGACGCCTACGAGCCCACGCTCGAGAGCGCCGACGCCAGCGGCTTCATACCGGTGGCTGGCGCCAGCGGCGCCCGGCGCGAGGAGGGCCGCGACGCCCTCCGCTGGGAGCACGTCATCCTGATGGAGCGAAAGTAGCGCCAGGAGCGAGCTGCGCTCACAAGACGGCGCGGTACGCGGCCTCCGTGCCGGCGACCATCACCGGCACCGAGAACCCGGCCCGCATCCGCGCCCGACCGTCGGCGACGGGCGGGTGCTCCCCGCGCAGCGCCTGCTGGATCCCCGCTCTGAGCGCCTCCGCGTCTCCCACCGGCACCAGGATCCCGCAGCCACCGACGACCTCGGGCACGCCCCCGGCGCGCGTCGCCACGACGGGCACCCCGGCGAACATGGCCTCCGCCACGGACTGGCCCATGCCCTCCTCCTTGGAGCTGTGGACGAAGACATCCGCGCGGCTCAGCAGCGCCGGCACGTCTCCCCGCTGGCCCAGCAGCTCCAGCGCCGTGCCAGCCAGCGCGCCTCGCAGCGGCCCCTCGCCCGCGACGAGGATCCGCGCGTCCAGCCCCTCCGCGGCGCGCGCCAGGGTCGCGTGGTCCTTGTGGTCCACCAGCGCGCCGACCGCCAGCGCGACGCGGCCGGGACCGACGTCCGCCGGCACGGCCTTCGGCGGCGGCTCCACCCCGTCGTGGACGACGATGAGGCGGCGCTCATCCACGCCACCGGACACCAGCACGCCGGCGACCGCGCTGGAGACACAGACGAAGGCGTCGGGGACCCGGTACTTCATGCGCCCGATCCAGCCCCGCCCCACGGCGAAGTCCACCCGCCGGTGGACCACGAGCGGTCGGTCCACCGCCAGGCACGCCTGGTGAGCGTGCGAGGTGTGCGCTGCCACCACCTCGAAGCCCCGGGCGACCGACCGCAGCCGAGGCCACCCCGTCGGCGCTCCGCCGGCGGGCACGTCGATCACCTCGACGCCCTCAGGCAGCGCCGCCCGCAGCGGCGCGCCCTCCGGGCAGGCCACCGCCTGGTGATGACCGCGCCGGGCGAGGCCCGCCGCCAGCAGCACGAGCTGGCGCTGGCCGCCGCGGAACTCGGTGGCCGTGTCCACATGAAGGATCCTCACCGCAGGCGCTCCGCCTCCTCGGGGACCATCCGCGGGATGCCGTCGCGCACGGGGTACCGCAGCGCGCAGGCAGGGCAGCTCAGCGCCGCCTCAGAGCGCTCCAGCGCTCCCCGACAGGCTGGGCAGACCAGCAGGATGAGCAGCCGCTCCAGGCGCTCGTCAGCGGGCCTGGGCATCGCCGTCCCCCTCCACCGCGGCGGGCGTCCAGGCGGTGAGCTCGGCGTGCACGCTGCCGATGCCGTTGGACTTCCACAGCACCTTCACCGGCAGACGCGTCGGGTCATCGGTGACCCAGACCCAGATGCGGCCCTTGCCCTTCAGCTCGTCGTCGCGCTGGGAGCTGATGCGCACCCGGATGGTGTCGACCTCGCCGATGGCGCACTCGATGCGCTCCCGCCCCTCGACGGAGATCTGCACCTTGGTCACCCGCTTGCCGCTGAAGAGCGGGATCGTGGTGGCGCCGCCGTCCGGGAGCTGCAGCCCGCGCAGGTGGTAGAAGGCCGTGACCGGATCCTCCATGGGGTAGCCAGGGCCCGTGTAGTCGTCCTCCCAGCTGCGCCACCCCTCGTCCTTGAAGAGCTGCCGGCGGTCCACGTGGATGCCAGCCGGGTCGATCTGCATGTCCTGATCCTGCTTGAAGCCGCCCTCCCGGAACACGGTCTGGTAGCGGCTGGAGCCCACCCCCGGCGTCCAGTAGCTGGTGGTGTGATCGTCGACGTTGTAGATGCGGCTGTACCAGGGCGCGCTCCAGGAGCGGGCCCGGATCACCCACTCGTCGCCGCCGCCGGCGTGCACCTCGACCCTGGCGTTGCCGACGTGCATGCCGAGGTAGTGGACCTTCCAGTCCATGGACTCGCCCACGCCCCCGGGGGCGCCAGCCAGCGCGCCCGAGACCAGCAGTGCGGTGAGGCCCGTGATCATGGCTTCTTCCATCGGTTGTGGAGCCAGAGCCAGTTGTGCGGCCGCTCCCGGATACGAGTCTCATAGAAGCACTGGAAGCGCCGGGTGTCTTCCCCGATCTCGCCGGTCAGCGCCAGCGGCGGATGGATCGCCACCGCGTGTCGCCCGATCCCGGTGCGGTAGTAGTGCAGCGGGAACACCGGACAGCCTGTTCGAGCAGCCGCGGCGGCCAGGGCCGGGCTCGTCCAGGCGGGGCGACCGAAGAACTCCGAGGGGATGCCCTTGTTGTGCCGCTGGTCGAGCAGGAACACCAGCAGGCGGCCCTCCCCGAGCTGCTCGTAGATCCTGGGCATGCTGCCCTTCGGCGGCAGCAGCTCCATGGTCATGGCCAGCCGGATCCGCTCCATCAGGGCGGCGATGTCCGGCTGGGAGGGGATCTTCACGATGGTGGTCGCCGGCAGCGAGAGATCGCGGTTGGTCATCGGGCCCAGCAGATCCCAGGAGCCGTAGTGCGCCGCCAGGAAGAAGGCCCCCCGGCCCGTCTCCAGGTGCTCCAGCAGCGCCCGCTGACCGCTGTACTCGACGCTCACGCTGCCCGGGGCGCGGATCTCCCGCAGCAGCTCGAAGTAGCCCAGCACCAGCCCGGCCATCATGCGCCGCAGCACCGGCCCGGGCGCCAGCTGCGGGAAGGCCCCGCGCAGGTTCTCCACGGCCGTCGCCTTGCGCACGGGCAGCACAAGCCACCACGTCCAGGCCAGCGCCCAGCCGACCGCCCAGGCGATCCGGAGCGGCGTCCGCGACACCAGCCAGGCGAGCACGCGGACGATCACTGTCCCTCCACGGCGGCCATGAGCAAGCGCTTGAGCGCCTCGCCGCCGGCCTCAGGCACGCAGCGCACCCGCAGGCCCCAGGCTCCGAGGCCCGGCGGCAGGCGGGTGAGATCCTTCTCGGTCGTCACCAGCGGCGCGGGCAGCGCGGCGAGCCGCGCCAGCTCCGCCTCGGTGAAGCGGTGGTGATCGGGGAAGGCCGTCCAGCTGCCGATGGTCAGCCCCAGCTCCAGCAGCGACTGGAGGAAGCGGCCCGGTCGGGCGATGCCGGCGAACGCCTGCACCTCGCCGGCGAGGGCGCCGATCGCGCGCTCCTCCTGCCCCCGCACCCAGCAGATCGGTCGGTAGCTCGCCTCGACCACGACGGCGCCGGGGCGCAGGTGCGGGCGCAGCGCCTCCGGCAGCGGGCCGTGGTTGACCCAGACGGCGTGGGCCCGCGCCAGCGCCGGCAGGCCCTCCCGGAGCTCCCCGGCGGGGATCACCCCGCCCGCCAGCGGCCGGATGGCGTCCACGACGACGATGTCGACGTCGCGAGCGAGGCGCCGGTGCTGGAAGCCGTCGTCCATGACCACGACATCCGCCCCCGCCGCCGCCGCCGCGCGCGCCCCGGCCCGCCGATCGGGGCAGGAGACCACCAGCCGGCCGCCGCGCGCCAGCTCGGCGGGCTCGTCCCCCAGCCACGCGCCATCGGGCGGCGGATCCCCGGGGCGACCGGCGACACGCAGCGCGGGCCCGTCGCCCCGCCCGTAGCCTCTGGAGAGCACGGCCGGCCGACGCCCGGCGTCCTCCAGCGCGCCCAGCACCCAGGCGACGACCGGGGTCTTCCCCGTGCCGCCGCTGGCGAGGTTGCCGACGGAGACGACCGGCGTGGCGGCGCGCTCGGGCGTGAGGGCCGCCCCCCGCGTCCGGGCCAGCGCAGCCCAGACAGCCGAGAGCGGCGCCAGCAGCGGGCGGTGGACCCGCTCCGGCGGGACGGGGCTGTCCAGCAGGGGCGCGACCCTGGCGGCGATGCGCGCCGTCGGCCGCCCGCCGTGCTCGGGTGTGCCCTCGCCCGCCCGATCCGCCAGCGCCGCCGTCAGCGCCGGGCCGACCTGAGCGGGGCTGGCCGCCTCGAACAGCCGGGCGCTCGCCCAGGCCGCCGCGTTGGCCGCCCGCGCGGGGCCGGCGACCACCGGCAGCCCGGCCGCGCTGGCTTCGGCCGGTGAGTGCCCGCCGATCGCGTCGTCGAACGTGCCGCCCACGAACGCCGCCGCCGCGCCGGGGTAGTAGCCAGCCAGCTCTCCCACCGTGTCCAGCAGCAGCACATCCACCTCGGGCTCGACGCGCCCATCAGCGGTCTCGGAGCGCTTGATCCAGCGCTCCCCGCGCTCTATCAGCAGGCCGGCCACCGCGTCAAAGCGCTCCCGGTGCCGGGGCGCGAGCACCACCACCGGCCGCGGCGCCAGCCCGGCGGCGGCCGAGAGCAGCGCGGCCTCGTCCCCCGGTCGGGTGGAGCCCGCGACCACCCAGGGCCGGGAGAAGGTGAGCCCGGCGAGGCCGAGGGGGGCGTCCGCCTTGGGCTCGCCCGCGACGACCACCTCACCGGAGACCCGCTCCCGGAGCGCGACGGCGCCGGCCTCATCCTTGGCGAGCCACACCGACACCGCGCCGTCCATGCGCGCCCACAGGCCGGGGGTGAGCGAGGAGAAGCGGGCCATCCCCGCCCCGGCCCTGGCGCCGGCCACCGCCACCGGGATGCCCCGTGCCGCGCAGCCCGCGAGCAGCGCCGGCCAGAGCTCACTCTCCACCAGCACCAGGGCGCGGGGGCGCACCCGATCCAGCCACCGCCGCACCGCCCAGGGCGCGTCGAACGGCAGCGCGGCCAGCGCGTCGTGTCCGCGCGCCGTCGCCAGCCCGGTGTCGGTGAACGCGCAGCGGAGCAGCGTCCGGCGCGGCCGGTGGGCCCGCAGCGCCAGCAGGATCGCCTGCGCCGCGCGCCCCTCACCCACCGAGGCCCCGTGCACGACCACGCAGCCGGGCTCCACGGCCGGCAGCGCGAGCGTCCAGCGCTCACGCCACCGGACGCGCAGGCGCGGGTGCAGCGCGCTCACCACCGCCAGCGCGGGGGTGAGCGCCCACCAGAGCATCCGATAGAGGGTCCAGGCGATCACAGAGTGGGGTCTAACCGCCGCCCTTGTAGACCAGCACGGGGTTCAGCCGACGGACCACCCGCGTGAGCGCCTTCTGCGCCCGCATCACCCGCCGGATGTCTCTGTAGACCTGCGGCGCCTCCTCCACCAGCTCGCCGGCCCTGGCGCGGTCGTAGATCACACCGCCCATGCGCCTCTCCAGCGCCTGGGGCGAGACCCGGCGGCGGGCCTCGCCGCGGGACATGCGGCGCCCGGCGCCGTGAGAGCTGCTGGACAGCGCGGCCTCCTCGCCGCGGCCCGCGACGTGGAAGGTCAGGCTGCCCATGGAGCCCGGGATGATCCCCGGCTCCCCCGCCCGCGCGGAGATCGCCCCCTTGCGGTGCACCCAGCGCAGACGACCGTCGACGCGCTCGCGCCGAACGTGGTTGTGATCGCAGCTCACCAGGCTCGCCTCGTCGGGCGCGTACCCCAGCCGCCGCTGAAGCAGCGCGGCGGCGGCGGCCAGCAGGGCCCCCCGGTTGGCCTCGGCGTAGGACACGCACAGCCGCACATCAGCGAGGTACGCGCGGCCGCCGTCGCTGTCGGCCTCCAGCGCCAGCAGCCCCGAGCGGCTGCGGCTGGCGCCGGCGAGGGCGGCGTCCCGCGCGGCGGGGCCGAGCGCCCTGGAGCCGCTGTGCACGGCCACCCAGAGCATGCCGTCTTCATCCTCCTGGAGCTCCAGGAAGTGATTCCCGCGACCGAGGGTGCCGAACTGGAGCCGGCCCTCCCGGCGCCACAGCCTCGCCAGCGCCCCGGTGGGCGGGTCGCCCGGCGGCGTCAGCGCCGTCGCCGGCGGGCGCTTCACGATCGGGATGAGCCGCGAGAGATCCCGCAGGATCGCCGGCGCCTGGGCGCGAACGGCGTCGGCGGGGCCCATCATCCGCAGCGTCGAGACGCCGCAGCCGATGTCTCCGCCGACGGCCTCTGGATAGAGGAGCGCCTCCGTCGCCACCGCGCAGCCCACGCAGACCGCCCCCGCGAGGTGTACATCCGGCATCACCGCGACCCGCACGGCCCCGTCGGCGCGGCCGAGCCGCTCGACCGCCCGGCGCACCTCCGGCGCGAGGGGCGCGACCAGCCAGGTGTTGATGTCAGCGCTCATGCGCGCACCTCCGAGATCAGCACGAGGTAGCGCAGCTCGGGCACCCGCTTCCGCCGGATGGCGTGGGCGACCTCCTCGCGCAGCCAGCCGCGCGCGGCCGAGAGCCTCGCCTGCGCCTCCTCCGGCGAGAGGTCATCAGGGGCGGCCACCTCGACGAGGAAGCGGCCGTCATCGGGCATGTCCTTGACGGTGGTGACCAGCAGCCGGCGCAGCGTCTCGTCGTCCGCGGCTGCCAGGGTGAGGTTGAGGGCGCGGGCGATCTGCCCGCAGAGCTGTCGGGTCTTCCGGTCGTGACTGCGCGGTCGCTGATAGCGCCGCCGCAGCGTGTTCTCATCCATCCCGTCGTCGGGATCAATCTCAGCGCAGAGCTCGCGCATCTGCGCCAGCGTGTTCTTGTCGAGTTTCAAGCAGGATCCAGGATCGGAACGCGCGGCCCGTCGCGCGGTGAGCGCGGGGTTCAAGGGGGCGACGCGTAAGGAGGGGGGTCGGTGACGTCGTGTCACCGATGGGGTCAGCCGTTGGATCCTGGTCTGATGAGCTGCACGTCACCCTCCTTCGCTGGAGCTACCTCCAGTCTCACTCAGAGATAGGCGCTTCGAATTCGTCCGTCAACCACGGATCCAGCCACTCCTCGGGCTCCGGGCGCCAGCGGTACACGGTCATCGGCACCTTGTCCTCCACCAGGCGCACCCCCTCGTCCTCCAGCAGCGCGCGCCAGCGCCGCCGCTGCTCGGGCTCCCCCTGCGACGGCAGCTCACCGCCCATCTTGATGACCCGTTGCCAGGGGACCGGCGGCCCGTCCGGCTCGAAGCGCCCCAGCGCCGCCAGCGCGCGGCCGACCTGCCGCGCCGCCCTGGGCGATCCCATGGCCGCGGCCACGTCGCCGTAGGCGACCACCTTGCCGCGCGGCACCTGCCGCACCAGCGCATACACCCGCTCGTTGAAGTTCATGCGCGCAACGATACCTCGTCGAGGGCATTAGATTGAGCGCCTGATCGCACCGGGAGAGAGCCATGAGCCGCATCTGGATGAGCGCCACCGTCCTCGCACTGGTGAGCACCTGGGGCTGCTCCAAAGAGGGAGACACCGGCGAAGACACCGGCGAGGCGCCGCCGCCCCCCCGGCTCAGCGGCGCGCTCAGCATGGCGGACGCCGACGCCAGCCTCCTCCCCGTCGTCCCCCCGGACACGCTGGAGGACGAGGAGATCGTCACCAACCTCGGGATCGCCGTGTCCGGCGCCGGCGACGTCAACGGCGACGGCCACCGGGACGTGCTGGTGGGCGCGGACGGCGGCTACGGCGCGGTCTATCTGTTCCAGGGCCCCTTCGAGGCGGGCCAGCGCAGCGTGGATGAGGCCGACGCCACAGTGATCGGCGTGGAGGAGGGCGAGGTGTCGTCGCTGTTCGGGCTCACCGCCCGCGGCGCCGGCGACCTGAACCAGGACGGCTACGACGACATCCTGATGACCGACGCGGACTACAGCGGGGATCTGCGCGCGGTCTTCATCCTGCACGGGCCCGTCTCGGACAGGGAGGCCCACGAGGACTTCTACGACGTCCGTCTCATGGGGACCGAGGTGCCCTACGCGGGGATCGAGGCGGTGCCGGTCGGGGACGTCGATGGTGACGGCGCCGGCGATCTGCTCGTCGGTTCGGACAAGGAGCCCGCCAACGGCGAGGACTCCGGCGCGGCCTGGCTCATCCTGGGACCGGCGATCGCGTCGGGCGATCTCGACAGCCAGGCGGCGGCGGTGCTCATGGGCGCGAGCGGCTACGATCTCGCCGGCGCGGAGGTGGCCGGGGCCGGCGATGTCGACGGCGACGGGCTGGCGGATCTGCTGGTGGGCGCCACCATGGCCAGCTCGGGGTCCACCGAGGCCGGGGCCGCCTATCTGGTGCTGGCGCCGGTGACCGGCGATCTGGATCTGGACGACGCCCACGCCAAGTTCGTCGGCCTGGATGAGAAGGATGAGGCGGGCGCCGCGGTCGCGGGGGTCGGCGACGTCGACGGCGACGGGCTGGACGACTTCCTGATCGGGGCCCCTGGCATCGACAGCGCCGATCCCAACGCTGGCGGGGCCTACCTCGTGCTCGATGACGACGACAAGAACCGGTACCTCGACGACCTCATCGCCTTCACCGGGGCCGCTCAGGGCGATGGCGCCGGCGAGGTCCTCACCGGCGCGGGCGATCTGGACGGCGACGGCTTCGCGGATCTGCTGATCGGCGCCCCGCGTGAGTCCAGCGGCGGCGAGGACACAGGCGCCGCCTACCTCATCTATGGGGGCCCCGACATGGCCAGCCTGAGCCTGGGCGACGCGGGCGCGGCGCTGGTGGGCGCCCAGGGTGGCGACGACGCGGGCGGCGCGGTGGCCGGCCTGGGTGACATCGACGGGGACGGCTTCGACGACATCGCGGTCGGCGCCAACAGCGAGCCCAGCGTGCTCACCAACGGCGGCGCGGTCTACCTGTTCTTCGGCGGCCCGCCGGACGCTTCAGCCAGATGAGAGAGGGTGATCAGGAAGCGCGGGTCGGTGAGAGCAAGGCAGGGAACCCCATCGACGCCAGGAACGACTGCGAGCTGCTCTCAGGCGCCGCAAGGCGCGTCTGGTCGACCTTTCAGCGCTCCTGAGTCGCTGCCTCTGAAGTTCTCTCCATGTCTTCTGGCGGCTTGCGCCGCGAGGGTGCGAGCCCCCTGTGCCCCCCATCAATCCACCAGCACGCGCCGCATGGCGCGCGCCAACTGCGAAGAGGCCCCTCTGTGGAACGCCACGTCCCAGCGTCTCAGGCGAGAGGGTGTTGCGACGTCAGATGCCTCGCCGCAAGGCGACATCAGGAGGCAAGACCTTGCGAACACGTGGACGGTTTTCGACGGAGCCCAGCTGTTGTTGTTCTGCGAACCCACTCTGTAAAACCGGCCAGGTTTCGCAATGGATGCAAACCCAGGTGGGCATGCCACACGACCCGAGAGTCACTGCACAGGGGTCCTCCTCCGGAGCGGCTCCGACCGGGTGGCAAGGCGACGACGAGGAGCTTGCGACGAGGAGACTTGCCTGAGAGGGGAAGCGCAGGTTCCCCTTTAGAGACAACGCTGGTTGGCGGCGGCGAATCCGTCAAAGTGGCCGAAAGCCCGCAGTAACGATCACGATCCATGCGGCAGCCGCACTCCCGTTGACCTCCACGATCCATGCGGCAGCCCAAGCCCACCCGAACTCAACCCAGCCGGGCTGGGTTCAGCCGGGCTGGGTTCAGCCGGGCCGGGTTCAGCCGGGCTGGTGCTGCCGCATGGATTGTGGAACTTGATGGGGGCACGGCTGCCGCATGGATCGTGACGGTTACCGCGGGCTCTTGGCCACTTTGACGGATTCGCGGCTGCCAACCAGCGTTGCTTGCTGGGGGGAACCTGCGCTTCCCCCCCATTTCAAGTCTCCTCGTTCCTCGTCGTCGAAATTCACCCCCTGTGCTCTGACTCTCGAGTCGTCTGGCAAGCCCACTTGGGGTTGCATCCA
>Ga0316204_10000823_pt1 | contig 100147 bp, 88 predicted proteins | sample 6monrhotite_MG_2_FD_205661 | JGI IMG/M metagenome (GOLD analysis project Ga0316204, IMG submission 205661) | Microbial mat bacterial communities from mineral coupon in-situ incubated in ocean water Damariscotta River, Maine, United States -... | ecosystem: Environmental > Aquatic > Marine >... | reverse complement strand
AAGTCGGGATTTAGCCCCAAGAAGGGGTGAAATCCTGAGAAAAGGGGATTAGGAGAGGTTGGCATGAATTAAAAAATCCTGTCCAACAAGGTCAATCATGGAAAACTAGATTTGTTCAGAGGTCTTAACCTACAAAAGCCTTCAAAATTTGGGCAAAAAAAAAGGGCCTTGCGGCCCTTCTTTTTTATTTATGCGTTCAACGCTGCTCGTTGAGCATCGTAGTCCTCGTTAGGAATACCAGCCATACTTTGCAGTAATCGCCAGTTTTTCCGTCGCTCTACACAGAACAGAACCATCTGCCGGCTGACGCCCATTGGAACCATCTTGCCCTTCTTTTCTATCATGATGTAAACACCTTTGAGTGGAACAAAAGATCGATGCTCTTCATCGAGGTATCGTCGGTAAACCACATCGTCTTGAGTGATCCTTGCCAGAACATCATCCAAGTGGACCAAGTTCGTTTCTTCCCCTGGCTTCACACTAAAGAGGTGTTTCCTGAAACGAGCCTCAGTAGTCGCCCAGTGAGCAACAGTATAGTTGTATGTTTCGCCTTCAGGTCCTTTTTTCTGGAACCAGTCACGTTTCACATTTGGGTTACCTTTGAGTGATAAAGCATCATGGTACATCTCACCCTTCGATGGGTTAAAGACCAGTTCAGCCATCCCTCGTGAGTCCCGAACTAATTGCGCTTGCTGGGTTGATGCATCATCTGGCACACCATGTTCAGGCTGGCAAGTAGTGAAACTCTGGATATAAGCGGTCCCTCGATAAGAAACCGCATCCAAGATCGCTTTGAGCATGTTCGCCGCATTAGCCATCGAGACCTGTGCAACATAAGGGCTTCCGTGTCCAGCCATCAAGATAGAGGTCAACTCTTTTCGCTCAACCATCTTCCCTTCAGTCGCTTGGCCATACTGGTTCATATCAAACCCTCCAGGCATCACGGAAGAATCAGAGTTCTGACCCCCAGTATTTGAGTAGACCTGGGTATCGAGCATCAAGGCCTTTACGTTAGGCCGGTTCTGCAAGATCACCTTAGAAAGGTTTTGGAAACCGATGTCACCCATCGCACCGTCACCACCAATCGCCCAGACTTTAGGCAACTCAAGAATCTCTTGATCGGTCATCAGAGTGTCAGTGAAGTGAGTCAAATTCCAGTAATCTTTTTTGGTGAGCCCTTTTCCGTTCAACAACGCGTCGGTTAAACGCTCTGGCAAAACGGAGTGACGGGCATGATCCATGATCATGGTTTCACCAAAGGCCCAAGCGATGGTCGGGCTATCTTGGAACAAGCTGTTCATCCAAGGGTACTGGTGTGGATTCGCTGGGTGGGTTGAGCCATACACCGAGTTACAACCCGTTGAACTGGTCATCATCATGACAGACATCCCGTTGGCATATCGACCGTCAATCGCTCGTAAGTCACGATGATTGAACGCATCTTGGCGAAGGACTAGGTCTAAGGCATCAACCAGTTCTTGGTCAGTCGAATTGACTGCGCTTGTACGGGCTAAGCTATCTTTCTCGTTTTCTCCGCCATGGCCAAGAATCAAGTGTTTGATCCCAGTAACCAACCATCCGTAGGCCTCTGAGTCGCTAGCCTTCAATTCAGCTAATTTCGCCACACCACCAGAAACTAACTGTTTGGCTTTTTCTTCAAAACGATCCGCTTTCCTGTGGTACATCGGCCGCATCAATGATTCGGTGATGGTTGCAACGCCACGCAGAACAGTTTTCTCACCACAACCTGCACAGGCACCGTCACCGGAAACCAAGGCGTCGTAGTGGCTCCGAACCAACAGGTGGTTTTGCAGGGCGACCGCTTTGGTGTCCATCATATTATCCACATCACACTTACCTAGGTATTGGCTTGTAGTGTCTGGTAGCAAGTCCAAGAAGGCCATGCTGCTGTCATGCTCGGCGTTGAGGTCTTCATCTTCTACAACCATTTTCAAGGCCTGATGATCACCACACTCAACCACACATTCCCCACAACCTTTACAAAGGTCAGAAATGAAAATCGAGAAAACACCACCAGTTCCTGGGGCTTTTTTCTCAAGCATTTCAAAAATGGTTCGGCTTTTTGCGTAGGCCAAAGGAACAAGAGCGATTGCTTGAAGGAATTCAACTTTCGCTTGTTCAGCCACATCAACCGATTTCAACTCTTCTTTCAACAAGTCAGTGAAAGAGATGGCGTTGTTCTTATTCGTTTTGATTTGCTCAAGCATCTTGGCTCGCAAGTTTGCATCTAAACTTGCAATCTGGCCGTTCAATGTACCCTGAGCTACTGAGTCAGTGACATAATGCTTCACCGCAGTCGCCAAAATTGTGCTGATCTCTTGGGCTGTGTTCGGCATCGCCGTATCCGGACAAGAAACGATACAAGCCATACACTGGGTACAGTTTTCTGGATAAAACACCGGGGTTTTACGTCGAGAAACATACTTGCTGATGGTCGCCGCAGTTGCTGCCGCCATCACACCGGTAGAAGCCAACGCTGAGGATGGCTGATCGTAACCTAAGCCTGCTCTAAACTCAGAGTTGTATTTATCCAAGGTCAAGTAAGGGGCTTTAGCGACCCCTGTCTGGGCAACTTTATCATCGGCGTCAAACCGTTTCACACCTGTCGCAGGCGTCAAAAGCGCTGAACGCATGGAGCTGCAATCTGGGGCGTCAACGGGGCCGTACTCAGCTTGCCAAACCCCTTGGAAGCCTTCGGTCATTACGGTCATGTTCGAATTCACAACTGCGTCACCAAATCGACCAAACTTTTTGTTGTACTGTGCGTTAACGATTTTCAAGAACTCGTCTTCAGGGATGTTGTAATCCCCCAAAATTGGAGAGACCTTAAAGAAGGCACCCAAGAAGCTGTTTCCTTGCATCCGGAACTGTAAGTCTACCCGGTCCGTAGCCGCTGCAGCGACTTGAAAGCCTGCAAGACCATACACTCGAATTTTTTTATCGATAATGTTTTGGCGATGTCGCTTTGGGATTCGAGACCACAAGCCTTCCGAAGTTGTTTCGTCAGACTCGATAATCAAGGCTCCACCGGGCTTCATGCCATCAAGCGGGTTGGTGTGTGTGAAAGCTTTCGGGTCACAGCAAAGAACCACGTCAACGTGTTTCAAGTCGCAGTTAACACGAATTCGTTCAGGAGCAGCTACCAAGAAATAGTTGGTTGGAGCCCCTTTCTTCTCTGAACCATATTTTGGGTTCGCACTGATGTGGAAAACCTCTTCGGCCTGTCCATTCTCGTCTTTGCGTCCATCACGATCAGAGATAAACTCAGAAATCGACCCGATCACCTCGCCCAGGTTTTTCCCGGTTGTGATCGCTCCCCATCCACCGATGGAATGGAACCGAATGGCTACCGCACCGTCTGGTAAAAGACTCGGAGTCTCGTCGCTTGTCACACCGTATGGGTGGTCCACGCCAACATAAAAGAAGCTGACGCCGTCAGATGATTTTTTGCCATCGTTTCTAGCTCGCTTACCGGTAGCAAATTCGTAAGAGCCGATCACCCCTTCAGGGCGGAAGTCTCGACTACCTAAACCGTACACACCAGTGAATAACCGCGGCATTTCAGCATCAGTCATCGGCGGAAGTTCTGCAAACGCGTTGGTTTTTGAATTGGTCAACGCTTTAGAAAGAGCGGTACGAATATCCCGGGCCATCGGGTTATCCCCTGCCGTCTGATCATCCATTCGTTCAAGGACAATCACAGTTTTTTTGCCTCGCAAAGCGTTAATGATCGCTTTTTCAGGGAAAGGCCGAATCACGTTTAAGTGAATCACCCCAACGTCTTCACCACGAGTTTCCTTGATGTAGTCTGAAGCAGCTTCGATATTCTCTGCAGAAGAACCTAAAGAAACAAATACAGTGTCAGCGTTTTCACAGTTATACTCGCTGATCAGGCCGTACTGCCGACCGGTGAGTTCAGCAAACTCGTCGTAGGCTTTTTCTAAAAAGTCTAAGATTGGCTCAACAAAGTTGTTTCGCCGTGCAACCACACCGTTCATGTAGTGCTCTTGATTTTGTACAGGACCCATCAACGCTGGATTCTTCAAGTCCATTCCCGCTGGGACACGTCGACGTTTCGCACCAAACAACTCACGTTGAGCTTCGGTCGGGGTGTCGATCATGTCTTCTGGCCGCCCCATGAACTCGCGGATCAAGTCAGCTTCAGGAATCAAAAAGGTTCGTTCCAAGTGGCTGGTCAAGAAGCCATCTTGGATGTTGATCCCTGGGTTTAAAGTCAACTCGTTGACCTTACGTAAAATCATCGATTGATCGGAAGCCTGCTGAGCATCTTTTGCAAACAACATGGTCCATCCGGTATCCAAGACCGAGTACACATCATCGTGACCACAGTGAACGTTTAACGCTGACTTGGTCAAAGCTCGGGCTGAAACGTTTAGCACCATGGTACTGAACTTCGAAGGGGCGTGGTAGTAAGGCTCACTACCGTAAGGGATCCCCTGGCCTGAAGTAAAGTTTGCCACCCGCTTGCCAGTCACCGAAGCCGCAATCGACCCCGACTGAGCAGCATGCTCACCTTCAGTTTCCAAAGCAATTTTTGGCTGACCAAAAACGTTCAGTTCACCATTAGCAAAAGACTGCTGAAAGTTCTCACCCATCTCAGTAGAAGGAGTGATCGGGTAGAAAATCCCCGCTTCAGCGATCCTCGCCTCAGTGTAATAGGAAACAAGGATGTTTCCGTTGGAAGTAATGCGAGTACCGGGATATTTTGGCTGTTTGCTCATGGGATACCTAGATCGAATGCGGTGAATTAAAAAGCATGGGAACCCTAACGAAATCGGTTGAACCTAGTCTATGAACTAGCCTAGGTTTCGTCAAACCAATTCCGGCAGGAGTAAACTACTGAAAAAGCGTGGCCTTACCAGCCCATTCAAGCAGTGGCACCCAATAGATGCCAAAAAGTACTAAAGGAACGGCGCAAGTTGCAACAAAGACAATCGGGATTTTCGCCTCAGCCACATTTGCAGGCTGTTCTTGTTTATCGATTACCATCGTCTTGAGGATATTAACATAATAGTACAAACCGACCACAGAGTTGATACCTGCAACGGCAACCAAGAGGTACAATCCTTCCTCAATCGCGACTTTAAACAAGTAGAACTTACCGATAAAACCAGCGAAGGGCGGTATGCCAGCTAACGAAAATACGCACATTGCTAACCCTACTACAACCAAAGGGTTGGTTCGAATCATCCCCTTGAACGACGAGAGTTCATAGTTGTTATCTTTTGAAAGTAACATCAGCGCCATGAACGCCCCTAGATTCATCAACAAGTATATCGGGACGTAAAAGAACACCGCTTGGCGGCCTGCTTCATTTAACACTGCAATACCAATCAGCAGGAATCCTGCATGACTGATCGAAGAGTAGGCAAGAAGCCGTTTTAAATCGGTTTGTTTTAGCGCTGCGAAATTCCCTAAGGTCATGGTCACCATAGCAATCACTGACAGCATCGAAGTCAAAGCCTCACCTTGAACCGCCAGGATCTCTCCGAAGAAACGAATCATCAAGGTTAAGCCTGCAACTTTTGGGGCTACACTTAAAAAAGCGGTCACCGGCGTCGGAGCGGCTTGATAAGCGTCGGGGCACCAAAAATGGAACGGAACCGCCGCCACTTTAAACACCATCCCCGCTAAGGTCATCCCGATGGCCACATAGAACACAGGTTGATTGATCGACTCAGCACCGAGACCGTTCCAGATTTCAGAGAACCCTAAGGCCCCTGTCAGCCCGAAAAGTAGTGACATCCCGTAGAGCATCACCCCGGTCGCAAAAGAACCAAACAAAACATACTTCAGGCTAGCCTCTTTCGAAGCGGCATTCTTTCGGTTGAGCCCAACAAGCAGATAACTTGGCAAGGAGGCCAACTCGATAGCAATCACCGCCATCAATAAGTTTCCTGCCGTTGACATAAACATCATGCCAAGTAGCAAACAGCTCATCAACGCGAAGTTTTCCCAATCATTGTCTCGGTCCAATTCATAAGAATAGGCCATCATCAGGACAAAAATAGCAGAAACGATATAGTAAATCTGGTCATATAACCGAGAAAAACTATCGACCACCATCATCCCAAAGAAAATTTCATGGGAGCCGGAACCTTGGGTTTCCAAGAAAAACGCAACCGCCAAAACCGCCAGAAAGATCGGCAACGCAGGCAACTTTTTTAATCCCGGCGTTGCTTTAGCCAGAATAAAAAAGAGCATTGCCAAGCCTATCAAGACGTGTGCTGGCATGAGCCCTAGAAAGGGTAACGTATTATACATCCTTATTCCTTACCTAACGTCCGGTTACCGAAGTAATAATCCACTGACATGGTTCATTGAAGCTTCAAAGAAGACGATCAAGTGATTAGGGAAAATCCCTAAATACACGACAATCACCAACAAAGGTAAAATCGAAGCCAGTTCAACGAAATTCATATCCGCCATTTCTTGATACTTCTCATTGACCTTACCAAAGAAGACTCGTTGGTAAGCCCAAAGCATATAACCGGCACCGAAAATAATCCCTAAACCAGAGATAATGGTGGCGGTTTGGTAAACTTTAAAGCTTCCTGAAAGAACCAGAAGCTCCGAAATAAAGCCTGAGAGTCCTGGCAAGCCGATCGCTGCCATGAAGGCAACACTGGTGATCGCCGCATATACAGGGGTCACACTAGCCAAGCCGCCAAACCCATTGATTTGCCTGTGATGTGCTCGGTCGTAGACCACGCCAACCAGCAAGAAGAGCATCGCTGTGATGGTTCCGTGGTTAAACATTTGTAGCATCGCACCATTGATCCCTTGTGGGGTGGCCGCTGCAATCCCGAGTAGAATAAAGCCCATGTGACTCACTGAAGAGTAGGCGATCATCTTTTTTAAGTCGGTCTGAGCCAAGGCACACAAAGCACCATAGACTATATTGATCACCGCTAAGACAACGAGAGCGTCCCGGAACCACATGAAGGTATCGGGGAACATCGTAAAGTTAATCCGAATGAATCCGTAGGTACCCATTTTAAGTAAAACACCGGCTAAGATCACAGAAATCGCCGTTGGTGCTTCAACGTGTGCATCTGGGAGCCATGTGTGAAACGGAAAGATAGGGACTTTAATCGCGAAACCAATAAATAGAGCCACGAAGATCACTTTAGTGAATTCGATACCAAAGATCATTGGGCCATCAAAATGGCCCCCGGCAGAGACTCGCTGGACCAGTTCAATCATATCCCAGGTTCGTTCACCTGGAGAATAATACCACATTGCGATAAAGCAAAGCAGCATGGCGATACCGCCTAACAAGGTATAGAGGAAGAATTTAATCGCCGCATAAACCCGTCGAGGTCCACCCCAAATTCCGATCAGGAAATACATAGGGAACAACATGATTTCCCAGAAGAAGAAAAACAAGATCAAGTCCAAGCTGACAAACACACCCAACATGGCCGTTTGAAGCAACAGATACATTGACCAATATCCTCTAGTGAAGGTTTCAACCCTCCAGGAAGCCAGGACCGCCAAAACTCCAATGATTAGAGTCAGCAGCACCATGGTGATACTCACGCCATCAACGCCGATATTGTAGTTAACCCCTAGACTTGGAATCCAAGAGACTTTTTCGACAAACTGCATCTGGTTGGGGTCACTGACACCCACCACAGCTCGATCAAAACCAAAAATCACCGGCATTCCGATAACTAGATCCGCAAGGGTGACCACCAAGGCAACCCATTTACCCTTTTCTCTTGGCAATGCAAAGAGAGCAGGTATTGCGAGCAAGGGTAAAAATACGACCCAGGACAGTATGTGACTCATCATAACCTCAGTTGCGTTAAAAGATCTCTGGCCAAGTGCCTAGAGATAAAACACTAACAGCGCAAAAACGCCGGTGAACAAAATAAGCGTGCTGGCGATCAGCACTTGAATACGACCACTTTGCATCAGGCTAAAGCCCTTACCAGTTGTCTGGGATGCCCAAGCAAGTTCATTGACAACACCGTCAACAATTCCTGAGTCAAACAGGCCAGCGATTTGCGCCAACCCTCGACTCAGATAACCAGATAGGTTGACCAAACCGTCAACCACCCAACGATCAAAGCTATAAAGTAAGATGAACAAACGCTTTAGCGGATTAACAATCGCCATATCGTAAAATTCATCTACATAATACTTTTCGCTTAAGACCTTAAAAATAGATCGCGCCAATCCGCCTGACATCAAAGATTCTCTAAGGTCAGGCCTTAAGATATAGAAGAAGTAGGCTAACCATGCGGTAAAAATCGATAAGGTGGTTGAGCTAAGCATCAACACCCATTCTACCCATTCTCCATCTTCCGCCGAGGCAGAGTGTTCAACCACTGCTTTATGGGAATCAATATCAGTGACCACGGGGCTCAAATATTGAGAAAAGCCGTAACTCCCCCCGAGTACGTCTGGGATGTTTAAATACCCCAGAGTCAAGGCAGCAAAAGCCAAGATCGCAATCGGAACGACAGTCCGCTTAGGCCCTTCGTGGCACTGTTCCCAGGTGTGGTCATCGCCCCGGTAGGTGCCGAAGAAAGTCATAAAGACCAAACGCCACATGTAAAAGCTAGTGATCCCGGCAGCGGCGATCCCAAACACCCAAAGGGCTGGTGCATGTTCAAAGGCTTGTTCAAGGATTTCATCTTTTGAAAAGAACCCTGACGTGCCGGGGAATCCCATGATGGCGAAAGTGGCAGCAATAAAGGAGTAGCTTGTGATCGGCATCTTTTTTAAGAGACCACCCATTTTGCGCATGTCTTGCTCATGGTGAAGTGCGACAATCACTGCACCGGCTCCCATGAATAAGGTGGCCTTAAAAGCGGCGTGGGTGAGCAGGTGAAAAATACCCGCTGAATAAGCACCCATGCCCATAGCCAAGAACATATAGCCCAGCTGACTGACCGTCGAGTATGCCAGGACTTTCTTGATGTCGTACTGAGCCATCCCGATGGTTGCAGAAAGAAAACAGGTCAAAGCGGCAATGATCGAGATAAACTGCAAGGTCATTGGCGCCATGGTGTACATGAAATACATCCGCCCAATCATGTAGACACCAGCGGTGACCATGGTTGCGGCGTGAATCAAGGCAGAAACGGGCGTCGGGCCTGCCATCGCGTCAGGCAGCCAAACATACAAAGGAATCTGGGCTGATTTACCCATCGCACCAATAAAGAAGGCGAACGCAGCGACTTCCAACACAGGGAAGCCCCACATTTTATACATCGACAAGACTTGCATCCGGCCACCGAGTTCTCCGAAGCTCAAGGTCACGACCTCGAAATTCATGGCAGAGAAGTAAATCAAGGTGAACATTCCGACCAAAAAGCCTAAGTCACCCACTCGGTTCACAATAAAAGCCTTTCGCCCTGCGTAGGCATTTTCGTCGACGTTAAACCAGAAGCCAATCAAAAGATAAGAGCAAAGTCCAACCCCTTCCCAGCCGAGGAACATAACCAGCAGGTTATTTCCCAAGACTAAGAGCAGCATCGCCCCTAGGAACATGTTGATGTAGGCAAAGAACCGCCAGAAGCTTTCGTCCTTGGTCATATACCCCATCGAATAGATATGGATCAGGGTACCAATCCCCGTGATGATCATGATCATCACAGCAGAAAGCGGGTCGTACAAAAAGGACCAGGAAACCTGGAACTCTGCAACACTCACCCAAGGGGCGAGAGTCATCACGACGACACGTTCGGACTCAGGGCGTCCGATCAGTTCAAAGAAGCTGCCGAAGGAAATCAATGCTGCCAAAGCAGGCATCAAGCAGCCGATAATTCCAGTAGCGGCCTCACCTAAAGCGGCTTGGATTCGCTTTCCAAAAAGACCTAGCACCAAAGCCCCCACAAAAGGGAGGATGGGTACCAAGGGTATCAAGGTTTCAATCATTGTATCTCACGGTCTTGATTCGGTTGACTAACATCTAACCTTCTAACTGATTTAACCGGTCCGCTTGGACGTGGTTGTATTCTTTATAAACCGCTATCGCGATCCCAAGAGCAACCACCGCCTCAGCCACAGCTACCATGATAATAAAGAGGGCAAACACCTGCCCGTCCAGCAAGTTATTCCGTGCTGGGCTAAAATATCCAAAGGCCACAAAGTTCAACGCCGCGGCGTTCATGATCAATTCGATCCCCATCAAAATAGCGATGCTATTTTTACGGGAAAGAAACATCACGGTGCCCAAAGCAAATAAAGCGGTTGAAACCGCCAATAACGAATGGAGCGTCATGTTCGGTCTCCCTTTTCAACAAAAAACACCGCACCCACCATAGCGATCAACAACAAAAAGGAGATCACTTCGAAGGGCAGTAAGTAGTCGGTCAATAGTAATTTTCCAATCGTCCCAGTGGTTGGTTCAATGAAGGTAGCCGATTTCTCGGGCCACTTGGTCTCAACGAGCACGTAATAAATCAAGCTGAAGAACGAAATCCCGCTAACAAAGGCCAAAAACCCATTAAACAAGGGGTTTGAATCATTTGGATCTTCCACGTCATGGGTCAACATAGCACCAAAAGTAAGCAAGACCGCCACGCCGCCTGCATAAACCATCAACTGGATCATCGAAATGAAATCACCCCCGAGCAACACATACAGCCCAGCAACCCCAGTCAGGGTGAAAAACAACGCAAAGGCCGCTCGGATCAGGTTTTGCCCTAAAGTCACATATAAAGCTGTGCCCAGGGTCAAGAACACAAACAGCCCGTAAAAAATATCTTGAACCATCAGGATTCCTCACTGGTTTTAGGTTCGTCCGCCTCTTTTGGAGCCTCAGCACTTTCCTTGGCCGCCTTTTCAGCTTCTTCTTTCTCTTTCGCCGCCGCCTTAGCGGCCTTAGCAATTTTATCTTCTTCCGCAATTTCGGCGGCCCGCTTTTCGGCGGCTTCTGCTTCTTCAGGGGTCACGTACCGATGAATCAACCCTTCTAAGCTGTCGGGGGTAGCGTCAAACTCTTTGGTGTGAAAAATCGCTCCCGTAGGGCAAGGGATACTGCACAATCCGCAGAACATACATTTGCCCATGTCAATATCAAACCGTGTGGCTGCTCTTGTCTTCACCGCTTTCTTGCCACTTGCACCTAAAAAGGTTTCCTTGTCGCATTTCACATTGGTGATCACGATACAATCAATCGGGCAAGCCCGCATACAGATCAAGCAGGCGGTACAAGTCGCCATATCGACATCGAGAATCCCTCGGTAATTATCAGGGATTCCACGCAGGTTTCCTTTGTAATCTTCGATCAATGCCTCGTGGCTACTGACGTCGACATCTGGAAACTGAACAGTCTGGGCTCGAAAAAAGCAGCTCGCTAAGGTGATACTCATCCCTTCGAACATGCTGGTGATCCCATTGATCATGTTCCGGAAATAAGCCTTCGGCGTGCTACGTTGAGGGATCATATTCATTTTTCTTCCTCCGATTCCGCAGCGTCTTCAACGACCGCAGGCTTAATTTTTCCAATCTTTTCTAAGTAAGCAATTTCGGTTTGCGGCGAATTCACCACCACACCCTGATGCTTCACGTTGATTGCCACTCGGTTGATAAACAAGAAGAAGACCCCCAAAAAGGCCAACACCATCACATGAGAAACAACAATTTGGATTCCAGGCTGGTCCCATGTCCCTAAGAAATAGATCGCTTGACCAAAGAATGCGACCAACGCCAAGGGAAGCATATACTTCCAGGAGAAGTCCATCATCTGGTCAATCCTAAACCGAGGAAGGGTCCATCTGAACCACATCAAGATCAAGACAACAAAAAAGGTTTTGGCGACAAAGACGACCACAGCCGCACCAGGCAAAGCGGCCAACATTGGCGGCACATGCCCTGCTCCAAAGAAAATGGCGGCACTGACTGCACCGACCACCCAAGTGTTAGCGAATTCAGCCAAGGTAAAGACAGCGAACCGGAAACCAGAGTACTCTGTTGCGTAACCTGCAACCAACTCGGATTCGGCCTCAGTCAGGTCAAAAGGGGTTCGGTTGGACTCTGCGACGCTACCGGTCAAAAAGAGTAAAAAGCCCAGCATGGCAAATGGGTTGTTAAATACAATCCAATCCCATGGGGCCCAACCTTGGGCGTCTGCTAAGGTGCTCATTTGTAGGGAGCCAGCAATCATAATGGCAGGCAACAAGCCCATAGCCACGGGGATTTCGTAGCTGACGATCATCGCCGCAGCTCGCATCCCACCTAACAAAGACCATTTATTGTTCGAAGCCCAAGCGGCCATCAAGGTGGCAATCACCACCAAGGCGGTGACCGAAATCAAATACAACACACCGACGTTCAAGTCCGCAGCGATCGCATTTGATGGCCCCCATGGCAACACCGCAAAGGTTGCGGTGACACCTGCCGCCATCAAGAATGGAGCCAATTTAAAGAGGAACCGGTCGGCCCCGTCGGGGATCAAATCCTCTTTTAGGATCAGCTTGATTCCGTCTGCCAACCATTGGAGGGAACCCTGAGGTCCGACCCGGTTTGGCCCAACACGTGATTGCATCTTTGCAGCAACTCGGCGTTCCACAACTGAGATTACACCAGCATAGACCGCAATGAAGTTGATCGACAAAAAAGCCACCAACAATGCAAAAACAAATTTTGCCAGGAGTTCAGGAACCCCGAGGCTTGTCATGGTTTCAATTATCATGTCTCAGCGGCCTTAGCGGTCCAGTTCAGGTGCAACTACGTCAAGAGAGCCAATCACAGCAATCAGGTCAGCGATAAACATACCTGGTGCAATTTTCGGGATGATCGACATAGCGGTGAAGCTTCCGGTTCGAATTTTGATCCGGTAGGCTGAGGTTTTTCCGTCTGATTCAATCAAGTAGCCGGTCTCTCCTCGAGGAGTTTCCGTTTTAGAGTGGAATACGCCCACAGGTGGCTTGATTGAATTCTTCACTTTCGCCTTCACGTCCCCCTCAGGGATCATTTTGATACACTGGCGAATGATCTTGATCGACTCTCGAATTTCTTCGAGTCGAACATAGTAGCGGTCATAACTATCCCCGACCTCTCCTTCTCGGCCTTGACCGTAGGGAACGTCGAATTCTAGTTCTGGGTACACTGAATAAGGATGATTGCGACGTAGGTCAAATTGAACCCCAGAGCCCCGAAGATTCGGTCCCACCAGGTTATAGCCAATCGCATCTTCTCTCGTAACCGTTCCGACTTTCGCCATCCGGTTGATAAAAATCCGGTTGTAGCTGATCAGCCGGTTCATCTGTTCCATCGCCAATTCAAAATGGGTCAAGAACTCAGCGACTTTTTCATTCCAGTTTTGGGGAACATCATAATGAACCCCACCGATGCACATGTAGTTATAGGTTAACCGTGCGCCACAGGCCAATTCAAGGAGATCATTGATATATTCTCGTTCTCGGAGCAGTTGGATAAAGGGGGTAAACCCGCCAAGATCCATTGCAGTCGCTCCAATCGCAATCAGGTGCGAGGAAATTCGGTTCAGTTCGCCGACCATCACTCGAAGAAACTCAGCTCGTCGAGGGACCTCAGTACCAATCATTTGTTCAACACCCAGGCAAAAGGCCCAGTTGGCGTTCATTGCAGCTAAGTAGTCGACACGATCCGTAAAAGGAACAAAACCCTGCCAAGTCATTTGTTCGCCAATTTTTTCAATCGAACGATGCAGGTAACCGACATCTGGTTCACATTCATGAACAATCTCGCCGTCTGTTTTAATGATGAACCGAATCACTCCGTGTGTGGAGGGATGTTGAGGACCCATGTTGATGGTCATCAGTTCGGTTCGTAGTTGTTTTCCCATTAACCGGCTCCCTATTTCAGCTGAAAGCTTTTGGTGATTTCAGACGGTCGATTATCGATTCCCTGGTAAAATTCAGGGAAGACATAATCTTTACGTAAAGGATGGCCTTCCCAGTCTTCAGGTAGCATGATTCGTTTCAAATCAGGGTGGCCAGTAAACTGAACACCCAATAAATCGTATGTTTCTCGTTCCAACCAGTCAGCACCAGGCCACAGTTCAACCACCGAAGGGGCTTTCCCGCCTTCTAAGGGAACTTCGCAGTTAACAATCAGTTCATGGTGGTGAGCGTAGGAGTACAATACATAGTACAGTTGGATGGCTTCATCGACATGAATGCCCGTTTGGTTTGTCAGGGCGTCACAAGCCAATTCAGGGTTTTGTTGACAAGCCTTCAGCACATCAAAAAGCCCTTCGGGCTTCACTTTAAACTTCACACCGTAGCTGTCTTCGACTTGCTCGATCTCGTGATCCACAGCCCCTTGGAGCGCTTCAAAAATTTGTTTGCTGTCCAAAGCCGCTCCTTTATACTTGTTTACGAAGATAACGTTCCGCTTTGATCTTTTTCTGAATCGCGATCAAGGCAGCGGTCAAAGCTTCTGGCCGAGGCGGGCACCCAGGCAAATACACGTCCACCGGAATCACCCGATCAACACCATGCAAAACCGAATAACCAGGTTGAAACAAACCACCGGTATTCGAACAGCTTCCCATAGAAATTACATATTTCGGTTCAGGCATCTGGTCGTACAAAGTTTTCACCCTGCTAGCCATTTTTAATGTCACCGTGCCAGCGACAATCATCAGGTCCGACTGACGAGGCGAAGCCCGTGGAACCGCACCAAACCGGTCTAAATCCCCTCGGGGGCCACCGGTTTGCATCATCTCAATACCACAGCAAGCCAAGCCAAACAGCATATAAAATAAGCTATTCGCTCGGGTCCAATTTAGTGCTGTATCGACCGTAGTCAGGACAATCCCGTCATTATCAAACTTGTTGAGTAGGTTGTTCATCGTTCCTCGTTTGGCGTATTTAACTGTTCTCGAACCCAATCCAAGCCACCAACGCTCCAAGCGTAGACAAATCCAACGGTGAGGATCAGAACAAAGATCGCAATTTCCACAAAGGCCATCACACCCCAACCGTCCAAGGTCAACTCTCGGAACACCGCTGTCACAGGGTACATAAAGGCGATTTCCACATCAAAAATCACAAACACCAAAGCGACAAGGTAAAAACGGAGGTTGAATTGCCGGTAACCGCTACCGACCGGCGGTTCTCCACAGTCATAAGGAACCGATTTTTCGGCACTCGGGGCACTCGGGCTCAAGAAGTGAGCTGCCACTAAATTCAACGCAATAAACGCTGCCATGAACAGCATGAACGTTAAGGCAACCCCAAAATTTTGCAGCATACGAAGCTCTTCGATCAGGTTACTTCAGTTTTTGGCTCACGTGGATGGGTGAAAAGTCCAAGACTGAAGACGCAATTTGACCCAAACCTAACGAAAAAAAAACTCTTTGGCAAACTTAAGAGAACCTTTCATAAAAAAAAAGTTCCTCTGACGCCCAAAGAAAAGTCCCGCTTGATTCCAGGGAAAATAAAACGCTGTTATATTTTCAAAATTTAAGGAGGGAAAACAGGCGAATAATCCCTTGACCCAGCACTTAGATATACCGGGATTGCAAGAGAACCAACACTGCTGGAAAGAACAGTTTCCTAGGTTTCGAAGGGAGTGATGCCAGAAAGGCATTCATCACAGAAAAGGCTTTGTTCTAGCTTAATGGCTTTATACAAACCCTCCAGACTGAGGTAGTACAAAGAATGGGCACCGAGAGCGTCGCAAATTTCTTGACTGGTGCGGCCATGACTGATCAAAGACTTTGGGTCTTTAGTCTCGATCCCATAATGACAAGGCCAGTTATAAGGCGGGCATGGGATCCTAAGGTGGACTTCTTTGGCACCGTTTTCATATAAACTTTTCACCAACAATTTAGCGGTGGTCCCCCTGACGATCGAATCATCCACCACAACCACACGCTGGCCTTCGACCTTGTCACGTAAAATGCTATATTTCATCTTCGCCAAAGCCTTGCGGTCCGATGAATTGGTGGTAAAGCTGCGGAGACCACCAGTGGAAGGCTCTTCTAAGATCGCAACCGAATAAGGAAGGCCTGAGGCACTAGCGTAACCAATGGCAGCGGGGATCCCGCCCTTAGGGACGGCGGTCACAATGTCTGCTTCAACAGGGGCTTCTTCAAAAAGCTGCTGACCCATCCGTTCCCGAAGGACCTGAAACGATTCCCCTCGTTGCAAGCTGTCTGGGCGAGAAAAGTAGATCGATTCAAAGACACATCCAATCTTCGGACGTTCCGTGACAACAAACTGCTCACTTTCTGGTGGCATATTCTGCTCGAAGGAAAGAATCTCCCCAGGGAGCACCTCCCGAGAACGATACACCAGCGCATCGGGGTACTTCACTGAATCATACCGATGAATCACGTCAAAGGCGCAGGTTTCTGAACTCACCGCACGGCAAGCCTGACCATCGACCTCAAATTCTCCAAAGTGCAGGGGTCGAATTCCCCATGGATCACGAAAAGCGTATATTTTAGGGTCGTCTTCGGTCATCACAATCGCAGCATAACCGCCCTTAACGAGCAGCATCACTTCTTTGATCGCATTCACCATCGTCAAACCACGCAGCCGGATCTGGATGTTGATCAACGCAGCGATAATTTCAGCGTCGTTTTGTGAGTAGACCTTTACTTTACGGTTTTCTATATAGGCCCGAAGTTCGTCGATGTTTAGGATGTCACCATTTGTAACAATAACCATCCGCCCCTGCATACTCTGAGCCCAGTGGGGGTGCATTTCCCGGACTGAGTTGGAAGAATTTCGGGTGCAATACCGAGCATGGGCAATGAAACTTGTGCCAATATATCGCTCTAGTGCTTCAACATCGATGATCCGAGAGGCACGGCCGACTTCTTTGACCGTATCAATACAGTTCGGTTCCTCTGCAACAAACCCAGCAACACCTGCTGAGTCATGCCCACGATGTTGTAACGAAGCTAAGACTGTTGGTAAAATTTGTTTTGCTTCCGGATGGCCGGTAAACCCAAAGACGCCGCACATATGCCCTCTTGATCATTGAAAAACGTTATTTTGTCATACCCGGCGAACAAAGCAACCCTAATATTTTAATATTTTTATTCTTTTTTTTCATATACTTATCCACTTGTCTATTCAAGCTGAGCTGAGAGAGGACCTAGGCAGAACCAACAGAAGCTTTTATAGTCAACTCTCACTCTAAACCAAGGAAACTGTGTCCACATCCCCTTTTGAGCAACGCTCTCTTTTGATAACAGCCGGAGCCACCCGTACCGGTGCGGCCATCGCCCAGTATTGTTTGAGCCAGGGGGCACGGGTTTTTTTAAATTTTCATTCAAATGTTGAGGGAGCAACTCAAATCGCTGGTGAATTTCCTCCCGGGCAAGTCACCTTACTCCAAGGAGACGTCACGGACCCAGAAAAGGTCAAACAGCTCTTTGAACAAATATCTCACAGCGGCCAGGGCTTAGATGGGGTGATCAATGTGGTGGGGGATTATCACGAAGAGCCGGTGATGCAGACAAGCCTCGATAGCTTTCATCATGTATTACATAACAACCTAGACTCCGCTTTTTTGCTCGCCAAAAACGCTTACCCTCTTCTGAAAACAGCGGCATCCCCTCGGTTCGTCAATTTTGCCTACGCAAAAGGAGACCATGTCACCAGCGCGAGGGCCTGGGCCTATCATATCGCAAAAATGGGGGTGATCAGCCTGTCTAAAACACTCGCGAAAGAGTGGGGGCCTGATCAAATTGCGGTACACAGCATAAGTCCCGGCACCCTTTTCAATTCGATCGTCACTGAATCCGACGACCCGAAAGACTATATCCCCCAAGGTCGGTTTGGGCAGTATGCAGACCTTTGGCCGGTCCTCGATTTAATTTTTGATCCCCGCTCGACATACCAAACAGGGAACAACTTCATTCTTAGTGGGGGGTATAATGTCTAATGACTCAATTTAAACTTAGGAAACCCCTGATCACTTAAATGTTCTTGGGCCTGAGCTGTGATTAACGCTGCCTGCCGGCAATCGGTAAATATACAGCGTTCACATTGAGTCATGCTGATTTCCCCTTCCTGATGGCAAGGGGGGTGTAGCCGAATTTCTTGGGCATTGAATAATTTTGTCAGCCAATAATCTTCGGTATGCTGTTGCGGTTGCTGCATCTGACTCCTCCAAATTTATTCCTTTTAAGAAACAATCTAGAACAAGTATAGGGTATCCCCCCCTAGGCTTAACAACCTATTTTCTTCAAAAAAATATTTCTTCTTTTATTTTAGTAAGCTAAGACCAATTCAAAGTTTCTCCAGCCTGAAAAGGAACCAGAGAATCTGTTCCAAACTCAAGCGTTTCTGGCACCACTTGAGGGCGGCGGTTCAAGGTCACCTCTCGGGTTCCTCGAGGGAGTCCATAAAACTGGGCTCCAAAGACCCCAACAAAATCCTGTAGTTGATTTAAAGCCCCATGCTGTTCAAAGACCTCGGCGTAATACGCCAAGGGAGCAAAACCAGTATAGACCCCAGCACAACCACAGGCAGACTCCTTGTCACCCTTCAAGTGTGGGGCCGAGTCCGTTCCCATAAAAAACTTCGGGGACCCTGAAACAGCGGCTTTTACTAGCGCCTGCTGATGGCTTTGCCGCTTTACAATCGGGAGACAGTACAAATGGGGCTTCACCCCACCAACCAATAGGTGATTCCGGTTGATTTGCAAGTGATGAGCAGTCAAAGTACCGGCGACCTGAGGCCCCTCTGACAAAATGAAATCAACTCCATCGGAGGTAGTGACATGCTCTAAAACAATTTTCAAACCAGGAAATTGCCTCACGATAGGGGATAGGACCTTTTCTAAAAAAACCGCTTCCCGATCAAAAATATCGACATCAGGATCAGTGACTTCTCCATGAACTTCTAACACCAAGCCGAGTTTTTCCATCTCCGCCAACAGAGGGTAGACACTGGGCACATCATGAACACCGGATGAGGACAACGTCGTTGCCCCTTGAGGATAGAGCTTCACCCCATGAACGATTCCAGAGACCTTCGCTCTTTTGAGTTCAGCCACCGTGGTCTCTTGGGTAAGGTACAATGTCATCAAGGGCTCAAAGCCAGACCCTTTGGTGGCGTCAAGGATTTCTTGCCGGTAGGCTAGGGCTAACTCGGTGGTGGTCACCGGGGTTTGCAAGTTTGGCATGATCAACGCCCGGCCGAGGGTTCGTGCCGCATCTCTCGCCACCGACACCATCCGGCCACCTTCTCTAAGGTGTAAATGGAAGTCATCGACCCCCAGGAGCTTAATTGAATCTGTCATTTTTGACCCTTAGCTATCACTTGATTCGCCTTTTCAATTTGATCCTCTAAAACATACAATTGAGTGATCATGATTCGGCGTTGTTGAGAAAAATCTAACAAGGCGGAGCACTCCGCCAAAGGAACCAGTCGTTTTTGACCAAACTCTTTCTGGATCACCATCACGGTCTCGGGCCCGATGGCTTTCGAGCGTATTTGACTGGTGTAACGATTTGAGGAACGGGTCACGAAAAAAGGAACCTTAGCCTGATCCAATACCTCACTCGCCCAGGCCAGTTTATCTTGCCCAGTTGCCGACTCATCGTTAAGCCGCAGCAAAGTCTTCGCCCGTTGGCGACGAACAATCAGCCCGGACCATTTTTTGTCCGCTGATGCAGCCAAAGAGTGGCGCAGGCTGGCTTCATGGCACCCAGCAAATTCATCGATATCCCCAGTGATTCCAAACTCCAGTTCCTTTTCTAAAAACGCTTGTTTCAAATAGTAAGAAAAGGCGCCCAAGGTTTTATGAAAATAAATTTGATGAAACATATGGATGCGAGACAACAAGAAATTCTCGTAGGTCGGGACATCCTCTTGCCGAATGGACAGCAACATCTGGCCATCCACAGAGGCTATCGAGAAGGCCCCTACCAAACGGTCTAAATCGAACCGACCATAGGGAACCCCTGCGAAGTACGCGTCTCGGTGCAAATAATCCATCCGATCAACATCCATTTCACCGTTGATCAACTGACCTAACAAGGTGAAAATCGAAGGAAAGCCTGCCTTAGGATTCAATCGATCACTCGGTTGCAGACCTTTCGATAGAATAGCCACCACATCATGCGCTTCTTCAGCACTGAAAAGCCCCAGGTCCCCTAGCCGGTAGATCACGGCGTAACTGAAATCTTCATGACTCGCCTGGGTTAACGGATCGGTCCCAAGAGCCTCGGGCAAACCCAAGGTCTTGCGTAGCGGTAAAATCGCTTCGGCAGCATGAGAAAAGGGCGGGTGCCCCAAGTCATGGGCTAAGGCAGCAAATCTCAGGATCTGCCGCGCGTAGGCTAGTTGATCCGCAGTATATGCCTGCTGTAGGTCAAAGAGTTGGCTCTGCCGAATCTGGTCAAACACCTTCCCAGCCAAATGGGCAACCCCTAAAGAGTGAGCAAACCGAGTGTGGGTGGCCCCGGGAAATACCAAGGACGCAAAACCCAACTGGCTCACAAGCCGGAGCCGCTGAAAAAACGGGTGATCGATCAGTGCCACTTCCCTCGGGTTAAAGGGCATTGAACCATGGATCGGGCACCTGATGTTGTAGGTTTTAAGGTCAACCATGTTCAACGTGGGTATCGGTTAACCGGTCGTGCAGCGGTCGTTGCCCCATCAGGCTTAATAAAACGAAGGGAGCCAAAGCCCAAAGAATGAGTTCTCGGCAAACCAACCGAAAAGGACGAGCAGGCACCACAGTCAATCCGCAAAGGGCCTTCCCTAGACTTTGGCCCAGTAAAATCGAGCAGATGGGATACAAAACCAGACAGCTGAATTCGGTGAAGGGAGGTTCACCGGCTAATGACAGGGTTTCAAACACGAGCAAGGATACCGAGCAGTCAATCCCCCGGGCTAAAAGCCTTGGGCCAAGATCGAGGTTCACAAAAACTCCCCGGCAATCAAAATTGCCTCTTGCCCAGCCTTTTTTGTAGACTGGCAGATCGATTGCAAATCCCCCGACAAATCGGCATTCCCCAGGTACAGCAACATCGACAAATTCACTCCCGTAATGATTTCAACCCTCCCAGGAGACAAGTAACCCAAAATCATATTCGAAGGAGTTCCCCCGAAGGAATCAGTCAAAGCGATCACCTGTTCATCTTCCTCTAACGCGGCAAACAAGGCCCTGAGGAACAAAATTTTATCCTCGTTTGGCTTCTCCCACTCGAGAGAAACAAGGGTGACCTCGAGGTCCTTCTCCAAGATCGTTTGCGCAACTTGAACCAGTTCTTGCCCGAGTTGACCGTGAGTTAACAGTAGGAGGCGGGTCATTTCAAGAAACCTGTTTATCTTGTTCTAAAATATACTCAAATAAACCTTCGGACCCCTCGCACTTCAACAGCCCTTCGCGAATCGCCGGATCTTTCGCAAACCGGGCGATCTTCCCCAGGGCTTTCAGGTGGCTGTTCGCCGCAGATTTAGGGGCGATGAGCAAAAAGAAAAGGCTCACCGGGGAGCCATCGACCGAACCAAAGTCGATGGGTTCTTTGAAGCGGCCCACCGCAATGAGAAGTTGGTCTGCTTGAGGAGTCTTGCAATGGGGAACGGCAATCGAGTGCCCAATTCCTGTACTCACTAAAGCCTCACGCTCCATCAGAGCATCGACAATCTCCGAGGTTCCCTCAAAAGACACGCTCCTTGAAGCAAGTTCCACCAAGGCGGCTAAAGCCGAAGGTTTATCGGTTGCTTGAAGGTCAACAGCGACCGATCGCTGGTCTAGAAATTCAGCTAATTCCACTCAGACTCCCTATCTAAATTGGAGATAATTGCTTTGGGTACAACCCTTGTCCATGCTTCTGCTTTAAACTTAAAATGACAGCTTCCCGATCCGCTTTGTGGGTAACCCCAAGCCAATGTTCTTGGCAATCTAACAGCTTCACTCGAATTTCTTGAGATTGGATCGCACGATCAATCGGAGTGGTGATATAATATTCCGAACCTGGCTCATCCAGCCTTTGACTTAAAAACTCTGTGAACCCAGACTTTAATATCGGGAAAATCTTTGGGGTGAACCCCCAGAAATTCATCGAAACCGGCTGATCGGGAGGTAAAACCACAGGTTGCTCTGAAGAAGAGTCAACAATCTCTCCTTCGATTTTGCATATTTTAGTGTGCTCAACCAATGAAGTCATGAAGCCTTCTTGGGCACCGATCACTCCCCGAGACACTGTGCCGTTCTCCGACAACGTATTGTCTAGACGAAACCCATTTATAAAGCACTCTGTCCCTTCAACATCAACAGAAAACAGAGCATCTGCCATTTTCTGGTAGCTTCCGGCCCCATAGAAATCGTCGGCATTGATAACAGCAAAAGGCTGGTGGATTTTATCTGCACACAACGAAATTGCATGCCCAGTACCCCAAGGTTTTTTGCGTTCTTGTGGGGCATGAACCCCGACCGGTAGGCTGTCAATTTCCTGGCAAATATAATCCATTCCAAACCAGCCTTGGTAAGGGTGAATGATCTTTTCAACCAACAAGGCTTCAATTTCATGGCGAATAATAAACAAGACATTGGTGAACCCTGCCTTTTTAGCATCAAACAGGGCATACTCCATCAAGCTTTCACCAGCGGGCCCAAATTGATCTAATTGTTTATTGCCTCCATACCGGCTGCCTATGCCCGCCGCTAGAATCACTAAAGTAATTGGCTGCCTCATTTTGCCCCCTGTTCGCTAGGTAGAATACAGTGACCAATCGAGCGGGCCTTACAGACCTCTCCGTTGGTCCAGGTCGCTCCTGAGAGATCAGCCCCGTCAAAGTCAGCCCCTTTCAGGCTAGCTCCCTTGAGGTCCGCAGAGAGCAGTCTTGCGTTTTTAAAATTTGCCTTCGCTAGATTGGTATGGGCCAAAAAGACCCCAGTCAGATTGCTTTTTTCGAAATTTGCACCGATCAAGCTTGAACCGTTTAAGTTATACCAAGCCAGAGATTGCCCGGAAAAATCACTATAAGGAAGGCTACACCGTTTACATTTCTTTTCTGCAAGCAATCGTTGTTGCGTCTTAGATTGGCAAAACCCGATGGAACCGGTCCCGCAGATTTTCCCATCCGGCCATCGCGCTCCGGTGAAATCGGCCTTTTGATAGTTCACAAAGGAAAGGTCGGCGTTGGCAAGATTCGCTTGCACCAAACTGACTCCCTGCAAATCGGCTCCTCTCAAATTAGAGCGCGACAAATCGGCCCGATACATCTGCGCCCCTTTGAGTTTCACCGACTCCAACTTCTTAGAAGCCAGTTTTGCGTAGATCAAATTGCAGTTTTCACATTTTTTCTGACGTTCCGCTTTCAACACAGAGCCCGTGACACAATGCCCAAAGCTACCACCGACACATTTTTGCCCGTTGATCCAAGTCGCCCCGACCAAGCGTACATTCGAGAAATCTACTCTTTCAAACTTTGCCCCTTTGAGGTTGGAGCCAGAAAAGTCCACATTATTAAAACTAAGATTAAAAAACGTGCTGCCGCTCAGGTCAGAAGTGGTCAGGGCTGCACCACGCAATTTGGTCTCATTAAATATAGATCCCGCCAATTTTGCATCGTAAATCCGTACGTCACTTAAATTTGCTTGTTTAAAATCGGTTTTCCCAAAAGAAACTTTTTCAAACCTTGCGTCTTTTAAAATCGCCGAAGGAAACTTGGAGCCTGTAAGGTCGGTCCCAAAAAAATCAGTCGAAGTTAGATCAGCGCCTGTGAAGTTAGTATTTAAAAACTGCCCTTCTTTCAGGGTCGACTTGGTCAACACGACGGAACTGAGGTCTAAATTCGGTTTCTTGATTAAATTTAGGGAGCAGTCGAGACACTCCCGTTTGTCAAGCAACCGATGCCATGATGGGGTCAAGCACATGCCGAGGGAACCTTCTAAACATTTCTCACCGTTGATCCAAATCGCTCCGACCAAATCGGCCTTTTCGATTTTCACACCTTTGATCTCTGCGCCCGTTAAATTCGAATGTTTTAAGTTTGCCGAGGTAAGGTTCGCATCGATCATGTTGGCATTAACCAACACCGAACGCTCTAAATTGGCGCCACGAAAATCGACTCCCCTTAAAAAGGCTCCCTGTAGATAAGACGATTTTAAATACATAAAGGGCAGGCTACAGTCACCGCAGTTTTTGGTAGACAGCAGCTTTTCTAAGTCTGAAGTGATACATTTACCAAAGGAGCCTGTTTTACACACTTCACCGTTGGTCCAGGTGGTGTGATCAAAAAAAGTTTGCTCATAATTCACAGCGCTCAGGTCCCCACCCGTCAGATCAGCACCCATCAAGTTGCTACGGGAAAGGTTTGCACCCTGGAGTTTGACCCCAGCCAAATTCTCTTCTCGCAAAATCGCTTTGCTGAGATCGCAGCCGACACAAGACTTAGTGGACTTTAATTGTGTTAGTTGTGCCGGTTTAAAACCAAAGGATGGTGTAGCACTTAGCAGTAACAACCCGAGAACCAAAAACACGAGAGGTACACGGCGCAAAACCAGCAAGTGATGTTTCATGTGTGCAGTCCGTTCATCGCTGTGAATACCAAAGGTTGTTGAGGACTAGCCGCCGCAATCGCCAAAGCAGATTCAGCCTGTCCTTTTAGACCAACTTGACCCGCTTCGAGCGCCGCTGCCCCTGCGATTTGTTGTTCCAAGTCCGCTCCAGGTAACTGAGACAAACCTTCGATCGCTCGTTCGCAGGATTGTTGAAACTCTTCGGGGCTACAGGCCTCCATCAAGACAGCCACACTCTGGGAATCCCGTTGAACAAGAAGCCCATGAGGCCCAAAAGCAGCCTCGATTTTTTCTATATGCATTGCTGTAAATCCCAACTCCCCGGTACCCATGGGCTCCCCTGAGTCGCCCAACTTTTTGAACTGGATGATCAACAAGGCTGCATTCGGCAGCTCACCGGTTTGAACCCGAGATTCTAGGGAGCTTACAAAGGAAAGAAAGCACTCCGACAAATAGCAGTTTGTATCACCCAACAGGTATTGAGCCTTTTGCTGTTCTCTAACTTCAGTCCCATGTTCTAATTTGTCAACCAGAGACAGTATATCGCAAGGTTTTGGCAAAAAGCAATCCACCCCAGCAGCAAACGCTTTTTCCTGGTCCTCCTCAGAGGTGTAACCGGTCAATAAAAGAGTGTACATTAAGGGGTATACCCCAGCGATTTTCAAGAGAGAAACCACTTCAAGACCACTCCGTTGTGGCATGGATTGGTCAATGAGCAGAAAATCAGGCCGATGTCTTCTTACTTGCTCCACCGCTTCACGGCCGTCTTCAGCGAGATAAACCTGGTATCCCCGTTTCGACAAAAAAGGCCCAAGCAACAACCGAGTGCTCGCTTCGTCATCGGCGATCAATATGCTCGGGCTGTGGGGTGAAAGGCTCATCGAGGTACGTTTGGGTCTCAAGTCTTCAGGAAAGTTGATTCCCCAAGGATTAGCAAGGTTTGATCAAAACCTCAACCAAACATTCACCAAAGACATTAGTCTTTAGGGCCAGCAACTAAGGCATTCAATAGGAAAATGAATTCCCCTGCCTCTGCAATCACCCGGTTTAAATGAGTATTTCGCTCAATGAACTTTCGAATTTGGCTTTTACTCACTCCAACCTCAATGGCCACCGCAGAATAATCAGATTGATGAGCTAGAAACCGATCTAAGAACCAACCTAAAAAGAGAGGATAAACCGGATTTTTCTGGTTAATCCGTAACTCACCAATCCCCAAATAGGGCAAAATCTCTTTCGGAGGGTCGACCATCAAAGGGCGAAACTCATTACCCACCAGGTAATCCAAGGCAATGGAGACTTTCATCTTCGCCAAGGCACCTTTAATGTTTGACTCCTTAGACCGAGAGCTGGTTTCGGTGACTTGCAGGCGCCCCAGACTCAACCGAATCGCATTTTCAACTTTATTTTTTTTCTGCCCCCCTTTCCCGCTGCCTTTATAAACATCGCAGTCACAAAGTTTAAGCAACTCAGCGTCAGTCAATCGAAGGAATTCTAGCCAACGGGCTGAACTATAAGATAATGGTTTCATTTTGATTCCGTGGTCGTTTCTAAAAAATCTTTGACCGCAAGATAGGCTGAGTCAAACGTTCCTGGGGTAACCCAGTGGATTTGTGGCATTTTTTTAATCCATGTCAATTGTTTTTTCGCATACCTACGAGTAAATCGCTGAATTTGTTCGATCATCTCGTCGTGAGATAACTCTCCCTTAAGGTAAGACACCGCTTGTTTATAGCCTATAGAGTTGAGACTCGGTAAATCCGCAGAAAACCCACGGTCTAGTAACCCTTGGGTTTCGGCGACCAACCCAGACGCCACCATCTCTTCGACTCGCCGGTTAATGCGGCGGTAGAGCTCTTCTCGTTCATGATTCACACAAAGATAAAAGGGTTGATATCTTTGCTCAGAAAAGTCGTGCTCTTGGTGCCACTGACTGATGGAGCGGCCGGTAGAATGTTGGACTCCCAGGGCTCTAGTGATCCGTGCCCCATCGTTGGGGTCTAACCGTGCTGCGGTTTCCGGGTCCAGTGCGCTGAGTTCCTCATACAGACAAGGCGCTCCTTCGGTTGCCAATCGGTCGTATAAAGATTGTTTTAACGAGGGCTCTATTTCGGGAGTGGGGATCAAGCCATGAACCAAAGCCTTTAGGTAGAGGTGGGTCCCACCGACGAAAACGGGCAAGCCCCCCTCGGCCTGAACCTTAGCAATCGCCTGGTCAGCATCGGCGACAAAACGACCGGCATCATAGGGTTGGTCTGGATCTGAAATATCCAGTAAGTGGTGGGTTACCAGTAGCTGGTCAGCGGCACTGGCCTTGGCCGTGCCAATATCCATGTGCCGGTAGATTTGCACCGAGTCCGCTGAAATAATTTGCCCAGAAAACCGGGCTGCTAATTCCATCCCCAACGAGCTCTTCCCACTTGCTGTAGGACCGACAATCGCAATGATTCGACCTGGCACCTTAGTGAGGGCTCGGAGCCAAGTCCGCCCCAAAGCGATGTTTTGGCTCTAAAGAACTCTGAGATTCCTCACCGGCGAGTTCCTTGTCATCAACCGTCTCTGGTCGTCGTTCCAACGCCATTTCTAGCACGTCTCGGACATGTTTCATCGGCAAGATATTCAACCCTTCGGTCACTTCATCTTCTAATTCCAGCAAGTCTTTTGCATTTTCTTGGGGAATCAGAATTTGATAAATTTTATTACGTTTTGCTGCCAACAACTTTTCCTTCAGCCCACCAATCGGCAAAACTTTGCCTCGCAAGGTGATTTCTCCGGTCATTGCAACTGATCGTTGGATCGGGATGCCAGTCAGGGCAGACACCAAAGCGCTCGTGATCGCCACACCCGCTGAGGGGCCATCTTTAGGAGTCGCCCCTTCGGGAACGTGAACGTGGATATCCAAATCGGCAAAGACTTTTGAGTAAATCCCCAGGCTGTTCGCATTGGCCCGAATGAAGCTAAGGCTTGCAGCGGCGGACTCTTTCATCACATCGCCCAGTTTTCCGGTCAATTGGATCTTGCCCGAACCTTTCATACAGTTCACTTCAATGGTCAACACTTCCCCACCAACGCTGGTCCAAGCCAAGCCGTTAACCACACCCACTTCGTTGGTCAAATCCACTGAGTCGGTGTCAAACTTCCTCACACCTAGATAATCGGCGATCAGCTCAGGGTTTGCTTGCAAAGGCTCTGTTTTTTTCCCTTTGACCCATGTGGTCACTGCTTTTCGGCAAACCTTCGCAATCTTGCGCTCTAAATTTCGGACCCCAGCCTCTTTGGTGTGGTGCCGAATGATCTCGTAAATCCCTTGATCGTCAAAGATCAGTTTTTCCGAGTCGAGCCCATGTTCTTTGGATTGGCGAGGAACCAAATAGTTTTTTGCAATGTTAAACTTCTCCACTTCCGTATAGCCGGAAAGTTCGATCACTTCCAGTCGGTCTCGCAAAGGGCCCGGGATGTCACTAAAACTGTTTGCCGTGCAGATAAACATCACCTGGGAAAGGTCGTATTCAACTTCCAAGTAATGATCCATAAATTCCTTGTTTTGCTCTGGATCTAGCACTTCAAGCAGCGCCGAAGCAGGGTCACCCATATGGCTTTGGCCCAACTTGTCAATTTCATCAAGCAACATCACCGGGTTATTCACCTTGGCTTTTTTCATAGACTGAACAATTTTTCCAGGCATCGCCCCGATATAGGTTCGTCGATGACCTCGAATTTCGGCTTCATCACGTACTCCCCCTAAAGAAAGCCGGACAAACTTACGCTCCAAGGCCCGGCCAATGCTCCGAGCGAGGCTCGTTTTGCCGACCCCAGGAGGCCCAACTAGGCATAAGATCGGCCCTCTCAAGCCACCAACCATATTGGCCACAGCCAAATACTCTACGATACGTTCCTTAATTTTCACTAACCCATAGTGGTCTTCATCCAAGACTTCTTGGGCGTGATCCACCGAAAGATTATCGGTCGAGGCCTCTGACCAAGGCACGCTGGTCAACCAGTCAATGAAGGTACGAACAATGTTCGCCTCTGATGACATCGGCTGCATTTGCTTGAGTTTCCCCAACTCTTTCAGAGCAAAGGCCTGGGCAGATTCGGTCATCCCACAAGCTTTGATTTTATCTTCGTATTCGTCGTTTTCAGCTTTTGCGTCTTCAGCGCCCAGTTCTTTTTGGATCGCCTTCATCTGTTCGTTCAAGTAATATTCTTTTTGAGTCCGCCCAATTTGGCCTTGGACTCGTTCCTTCAACTTAAGTTCAAGCTTTTTATTTTCCTTTTCTTCCATCATCCGGCTGTAGACTAATTCCAGCCGACGTTTGCTTGAAACCTCATCAAGCAATTCTTGTTGCTTCGCAATATCCAAGGTGAGTAGGGGAGCGATCAAATCAGCAATATCGCCCGGTCCGTTTTCTGGAGATAGAATCTTTTCTGTCGAGTCCACCCCTTTTGAGACACGCTTCAAAAAAGATTTCAGCTCGTCTTTCACCGATTTGGTGATGGTCAGGGATTCAAGGTCTTCTTGGTTGTCTTGTTCAATCACTTCCACTTCAGCGTGGTAAGCTGAAACGTCTAAGCCAAGTTTATCACAACGGCCTCGGCCTTGTGCTTCAAACAGTGCCTTGATGGTGCCGTTTGGAAGCCGCATAATCTGCAAGATATTGCCGATCGTCCCAATCTCATAGAGGTCGTCTGCCCTGGGCTGTTCCACCATCGGGTCTTTTTGGGCGATCACAAAAATCCTGCGATCGTTCGCCAACGCTTCTTCTAGAGCTTCAATTGACTGAGGTCGGCCGATAAAAAAGGGGGTGGTCATGTGAGGAAACACCACGATGTTACGCATCGGGAGCATCGGGAGACGAATGATTTTTTTATCCGAAAACTGGGTCATGAGACTCGGTCAAATTTGGTTGCAGAAAAGCAGAACGTCCCCAGGGTAACAGTTTTACCCTGGGCTGGCTAGACTTGAGTTATTCAGCCAGTCGATCAGCCTTATTGTGTTTAATCGCTTCGAGGCGGTTGAGCGCATCAACAAAGGCATTGGCGCTAGCCACTAAAATATCGGTTTCAGAACCTCGACCAGAGGTCGATAACGCTTGGTCCTCTACTCCGATAGAGACAATCCCCTGAGCATCTGTCCCACCGGTGATCGACTGGACAGAAAACTTGGTTAAGGTGCACTCGCTATCCAAAATTTCACGGATGCTGTTTAAGGCAGCATCAATGGGTCCGGCGCCTAAGGCCGAGTGGGGGTCTAAAAGCTTGCCATCGACTTCCATTTGTACCGTAGCGGTCGGTGGTGCGTCTGTACCAGAAAATACATTCAAACTGATCAGTTTAAACCGCTGCGCCTTTTCCCCTCGGCCCCCGGTCACAATCAACTCGATGTCTTCATCGTACACGACTTTTTTCTTATCAGCGAGCCGTTTGAACTCCTCAAAAATCCGCACAATTTCTTGGTCAGAGACCTGATACCCAAGGTCCTTGACTCGCTCTGCGAGCGCCGCCCGGCCAGAATGCTTCCCTAAAACCATGCTGTTTGAGGTCAATCCAACCGATTCGGGAGTCATGATTTCGTAGGTCATTCGGTTTTTCAACACCCCATCTTGGTGAATCCCTGATTCATGAGCAAAGGCATTGTCACCGACAATGGCTTTATTGGCTTGAACCAACGAACCGGTCAACTTGGTGAGCAACTTGGAGGTGTGCATCAACTGGGTGCTGTCAACCTCCACCTTCTTTTGGTAGTAGGACTCTCGCACATGTAAATTCATCACTAATTCCTCTAAGGCTGCGTTACCAGCCCGTTCCCCAATCCCATTCACAGAGCACTCCACTTGCCGGGCACCCCCTTGAATTGCGGCCAAACTGTTCGCAACCGCTAAGCCAAGATCATTGTGACAATGAGCCGAAAAAATCACTTGATCCGCCCCCTTCACTTCTTGATTCATCCGGTCGAACAATTCGTAGATTTCGTTCGGCGAGGTATAACCTACAGTGTCAGGGAGGTTGATGATAGTCGCACCTGCGGCAATCACTGCGTTGCAGATTTCCACCAAAAACTTTGGATCTGACCGAGTGGCGTCTTCACAGGAAAACTCAATATCACTGGTGGACTTCGCCGCTCTTTCAACGGCCCGAACCGCCCGTTCAATCGCCGTTTTACGGTCCATGCGTAACTTGGCTTTCAAATGTAGGTCACTGGTCGAGATAAAACAATGAATCCCCCAACGGTCACTTCCCTTAAGCGCATTGACTCCTGCGTCAATATCAGAGTCCAACACACGACACAAACTAACAACTTTAGGACCTTTTAATTCATGACCGATCATCTGCACAGATTCAAAGTCACCAGGGCTCGAAGCCGCAAATCCGGCTTCGATTGAGTCCACCCCGAGACGTTGCAGTTGCCGAGCAAATAACATTTTCTCTTCTTTGTTCATGCTGCACCCTGGAGACTGTTCTCCATCTCGCAAAGTGGTATCGAAAATATAAATTCGGTTACTGTCCATCGGTTTGGCCTCGATCATGATAAAAACATGTTTAATTGAATATCTAACGATTATATTATCTTGGCTACTCATTGAAAAGGCTAATTTGCAAAACCGTCAAAAATGACATACCACTTTTAAAAGATACAAAAAAGTTGTTCTCTGTTAGAGTAGCCTCCCTAGAGAATTTTAAGCTCATACCCATTTGTTTTAACAACTTTATTCGCTCAAACAAACGAAAGTCAGTTCGATTTCAGGCGATTCAAAGCCCCTCAAAGTATATGAACGGTTTGCTTTTGACGGTGAAACAAAAATTTCGCCAGCACATCATTATCCCCCTGACTGAAAGCTATTCTCCGGTCAGAGAAGCTGCTTTAGGCTGCGCCGTGGGAATGTTTTTAGGCATGACCCCTACGGTAGGCATCCAAATGTGGATGGTCTTTATGGCGTGGGTCTTCGCTAAATACGTCTTTCGGGCTCGGTTTGATTTGATGATCGGCACCGCAATGGTGTGGCTTTCAAACCCAATCACTGTTGGCCCCCTGTACTACGGGTTCTTAGTCACCGGCGCTTGGTTCTTTCACCTGATGGGCCTCGGTGAAGTCACCATGACCTACACCGCCTTTAACGAAAAGCTAGGCGCTATCACGGGGGACCCTGTGATGTCGACGATTGACAAGTTCCTCGCCGGGGTTCGGTTCCTTATTGTTGATTTAGGTTACCCCATGGTGATCGGGAGCCTCTTTTGGGCTGTGCCTCTATCCATCGCTTCTTATTTTGTAACCGCACGGTATTTGCGGGCCTATCGGGTAAAAAAGGCCAATGAACTCGGTTTGAGTTACGAGGAATGGAAAGAGAAATTCGAACGCAGCGCATAGTCGAGGCGGAACATACCGACCCAAATATGGTTGAAATCCAGGCCAATATCGACGATATGAACCCGGAACTTTGGCCTCCTATTTTCGAGCATTTGCTCCAAGCAGGAGCCAAAGACGTTTGGCTAGTCCCCATCACAATGAAGCAAGGCCGACCTGGGGTCACGCTTCATGTTCTCTGCCCGCACCCTGTTCAAGACGCCGCCGAAACCGTCATTTTCAAACACACCACAACCCTTGGTTTGCGCTACGCTTCGACTACAGTTCACCGGCTTGAAAAACGGATGATGACCGTCGACACTTCCTTTGGACCCATTGACGTTAAGCTAGGTTTTTTTCAAGGCGAATTGACTCAAATGAGCCCCGAAATTTCACAGTGTCACCAACGGGCCCTTGAACAAGGCAAAAGTGGAAAGGAGGCTTTTCAAGAGGCCCTCTTTGCAGCCCAAAAGCTCTTAGAGCCTTAGCCTGAAACCGAAACTTTCAACATAATATCATATGATAAAAGACAGTTAGATCATCAATATTATTTTTGATCAAACGCCCCTTTTTACCCTATTTTGACCAAAAGTTTCTTTTTACTTTCAAACTTTTCCTGGTATCGTCAACGAAATACAACTTAGGTTTCCGCCGGACTTTGTTTTTTCCCGGTGACCGCCGAACCGTCCTTTCTTTGAGCCAGTTTATGTTACACTTCGAATATTGGTCTCTTTGGCTGATCGGCGGATTTGCCTTGTTGATTTTGGAGATATTCCTCCCTCCCTTCCTCATGGCAAGCTTCGCCATCGCAACGTTTTTTTCTGCTTTTGCCGGCGCCGTTCAGCTTTCTTTCCCCCTACAAGTTGCCCTTTTTATAGGGGTCTCAATTTCAGGCTTATGGATCGTTAGACCCTATTTATTAACACTCGAACGAACCGCCCTATTTGGTGCGGTCAGAAACGATGACTTGCCACTACGAAATTATGGAGTTGTTACTGAGGTCATCTCTCCTGAGACAAACCAAGGAACCCTGATGATCGACACCCAAACATGGCCTTTTCAGCTGCACAAAGGGAGCAATCCAGATTTGGGGGACACCGTGAAGATTATTCGATCTTTAGATGGGGTGCTGGCGGTGGAGCTATTTTATTTTGGGAAGGTTTGATCCCCTACAGGGATTCAAACCGCCCCTCTCTCACGGCCTCTACATATTCTTTTGCCGCCTGTTGGATTTCCAATCCCAAGCTGCGGAAGGCGGTCGCATGTTTCGGGCTGAATTCTGGGTCTAAACCCATCAGATCATGAAAAACTTGGACTTGGCCATCGGTCTGGGAACCGGCCCCAATCCCAATGGTTGGGATCGTCAAAGCTTCTGTGACCTCAGCGGCGAGAGGGTGGGGGATATTTTCAAGCACCAACATGGAAACCCCTGCAGATTCCACCGCAAGGGCTTCCTCTAGAAGGGCTTCACGACCTTCAGCTTCCTTGGCCTGTTTTGCGTAATTTCCATATTGCAAAAGCTTCTGGGGCTCCATCCCCAAATGACCAACCACGGGGATACCAACAGAAACAATTTTTTCAATCTGCTTTAAGATGTGCAATCCGCCTTCAAGCTTCACCGCTTGAACATGACCTTCTTGGATCAATCTCCCGGCGGCTCGAAGGGCCTCCTCTGGGTTCACCTGATAACTCAGAAAGGGCATATCCCCAATCAACAAGGACTGTTTTGATCCCCGAGCGACCATTTGGCAATGATAGACCATCTGGTCCAAGGTCACTTCCAGGGTGCTATCCAACCCGGCAACGACCATCCCCAGTGAGTCACCAATCAAGATTGCGTCCACAATCCCATCGATCAACTTCGCTTGAGTGAAGTCATAGGCCGTAGCCACCGCAATCGGCCGAAGCTTTTTTAGCTTGACCAATCCGGGCATCAGGACACGTTGCATCTTAATGTTTGAGCAGGTGAGCGATCATAAAGGCAATGTCCAAACTCTGCTGGCCATTGAGCCTTGGGTCGCAACTGGTCGCATAATTTTGCGCCAATTGCTCTTCACTGATTTTATCGGCACCTCCAATACATTCTGTAACCGCAGAACCTGTGAGTTCGAAATGAATCCCACCGGGGATCGTCCCTTCGTCACGGTGAGCCATAAAGAAACTACCAATTTCGCTCAAAATATCCTCAAAGTTCCGGGTTTTGTATTTCCCCGAAACAAAGGTGTTTCCATGCATCGGGTCGCAGGACCACAGGATGTTAAAGCCTTCGCTTTTCAACTCTCGAATGACTTTCGGCAGGTGATCCTTGACTTTATCTGCCCCAAAACGAGTGATCAAAGTCATTCGCCCTGGCTCGTTGGTCGGGTTCAACCGCTCAATGATCCGCTTGACTTCGTCCATGTCATGTTTCGGCCCCAATTTCATACCAATCGGGTTCCCAACACCTCGCAAGAACTCAATATGCCCACCGTCCCACTGTCGGGTTCGGTCACCAATCCAAAGCATATGGGCAGAACAATCGTACCACTCACCGGTCATGCTATCTTTTCGAGTCAATGCAGCCTCATAACCGAGAAGCAACGCTTCATGACTGGTATAAAAATCGACTTCGTTCAAAGACTTGTTGCTGTCTAACCCAATCACCTTGATAAAATTCAAAGCCTTTTCAATTTCCTGGGCCAGTTTTTCGTAACTTTTCCCTTCTTTTGACTGGCTAACAAACTCATTGTTCCAGGCATGCACCTTATCCAAAGCAGCAAAACCACCTTTGGTGAAACCTCTTAGGATATTTAACGTCGTCGCTGCATGGAAATAGGCTTCAGTCAACCGACCTGCATCAGGCTTCCTAGCAGCAGCAAAAGATTCGGAGCCGTTAACGATATCACCTCGGTAACTCGGGAGTTCGACCCCATCAACCATTTCAAATGGGCTGGAGCGTGGCTTTGCGTACTGCCCTGCGATCCGCCCAACCTTGATGACTGGTTTTTCCCCGGCATAAGACAGGATAACCGCCATCTGCAGGATAACCTTTAGAGTGTCTCGAATGTCAGGAGCACGGCACCTTGAAAACTCTTCCGCACAATCGCCGCCTTGTAGTAAAAAGGCTTCGCCTCGTTGCGCTTTCGCAATTTCGGATTTCAGCGTGCGAATTTCGCCAGCGAAAACTAAGGGTGGAAGCTTGCCTAAGTGGTCCAGAGTGTCTTGGTAAGCCTTTGCATCGGGCCATTCCACCTGTTGGGCGGTTGGATGTGCTACCCAAGATTCTTTATGCCACTTTTTTCCTTGATTCATTGATCTAACTCCTTATCTACAGTGCGGGGTTTATCAGCAACCCTAGGTTGTTTCAGAGACCTTGGCAAGTTAGCTTCCCATAGAAATGCGGGGTTTTTTTCGATGGCTTTTCCGGTAGAGCCGGATTTTGCTCAGAGATACCTTGCAACTGAAAACCAAATGCCATATAATTAGTTAGCAACTACAAATAGAACCTCTAGCAATAACGAAGATCAACCTCCATTTAAGGTTTCAATATGAACCACTGGTATAAGGCAATTATTTCAACCAGCCTTGCGGTGTTATTACTTTGCCCCGTACAGGTTTTCGCGGCCAGGAAGGCCCCTGTCGCTGTACTTAGCCAAGTAAAGGGTGATGTCACTTACTCCAAAAACGGGAAAAAATGGAAAAAAGTACGCCGTAACAAATTCCTTAAGGAAGGTTACTCCATCAAGAGCGGAAAGAATGGAAAGGGCACCTTAACAGTCCAATCCACTGGCGAAGCCTTCACCCTTGGCAGCAACACCACCTTTCACATCAAGCAAGGAAAAGTTGTCACAGATTCTGGGCAATTAAAAGCCTCGACTTCCTCCGCTATGGTCGCTGGATTGATGCGACGTTTTGATTCTAGCCAAACTTATACCACAGTACGTCGTTCTGCGGCTTCAAAGAAGCTCCACCTACAAAGTGTTCGTCAACTTTCTTTGAGCGACAAGCACCCGTACTTGGCCTTTGAAAACCCTGGTGCTGAGTATAGTTTTGCAATCAAGGTCGGCTCTCGTGTCACCAAGGTTAAGCCTAGCAAAGACGCTGTTGTCCGAGCAAAGCTAAAGCCTTTTAAAGGAGTACAGCCTTACACCATTGAGGTGTATAAGGGTAAGAAAAAGGTCTACTCCATGAAGCCTTACCGTAAAGGGAAAGAAAAAAAAGAACGGGAGCTCAAGTGGCTTTCTTCGGCTGAGGAAAAGTCCCTTTTATCTCAAATCAGGGACACCAAAAAGGCCTTCCCTGAGAACGATGCCATGTTGTCAAAGGTGTACGAGCAAGCGGGGCTTTTTGTTCCTGCAATGGACTCATACCAAGCTTATTTGACGCAATCGCCAGACGACGAAGACATCTATCCATATTATTTCTGGGTGATCAAAAAGCAACTGTTCCTCGAACAATTGTATACCCACGAAATGGTAAAGTACAAAGCTTTGGCCGAATAGAAAACTGCAAGAATTCACTAGGGTTCATTAGCAGCCCGGGTGAATTCCTCACCTCAAGACTGCCGCCAAACCTCTCTCTTGCGCGCAACGACTTTACCTAAGTTTGATTTTTATTTTTAAACTTTTTATTGAATAAGTGATCAAATATATGGGATAGTTTTATTCAGCTAACCTACTTTTTGAATCATCCCGCAGAAAAGACCTCATGAAGACCACGCTCGTTGCAGAACTACAGGCAGAACATGGCAAAATCTTGTCCAGCCTACAAAGCGTGCGTAATGCGGGCCTTGCATCCGAGCAGGCCGGGGAGCTTCTCCACAAGGTCCAGGTCGACTTGATCGCTCACCTCAAAAAAGAAGATGATCTGTTATATCCCTTTTTAAGAGCCCACGCTTCAGACTCCGAAACTTTATCAGGATTGCTCTCTGTTCTTTCTGAAGAGATGTCAGAGATCTCTGAATTTGTGTCAGAATTTTTTGAACTTTTTACAACTTCCCCCCAATCAAAGAAGTTGCCAGGACTATTCCTACAACTTGGCAATCGACTGTTCAAACGTATTCGACTCGAAGAGGGTACGCTATACCCCGAGTTTGAGCGGCTTAAGGGGCTTTAAACAGGAAGCTAGGCGATCTGCATCAATTGAATAAACAGGTGTTTTGAGCTTTTATTTTCATTGATCCTTTCCTATTTTAGGTCCCAGGCAAATGCCTTTCTCCATGATGAAGTAATTTTAAAAAATTGATCTCGTTACCCTTATGGTTAAAGGTGACCTCGTCCATCAAGTGGTTGATCAACGCCAATCCCCGGTGCATTGAGTCCCGCCCTTCATTTACGTTTTCCTCCGCCTCAAACCCTTCTCCTTCATCTTTAATCTGCACCGAAATCCGGTCCATTTTTAAGTGAATTTGAAAAAAGATGTTTTTCCCGGGCTGCCGTTGGTTCCCATGGTCCACCGCATTGGTCAAACCTTCATAAATCGCCATTTTCAAGTCAGGAAAACTCCCGTATTCTTCGGGGTATACCAGCTCAATTAAATTATCAACCGTATCGATCAGCTTTAAGGAATTTTGCTCTGATGATTTGATCACTACTTGGTAATGATTGGTCATCTTATAATTCACCAACTCATTTTTTTGAAATCGGCTTTTATATTGCCGAATCGCGCGACTGACCGTTTCTTCGACTTCCTTCACATCAAAGGGAAGGTTCAAAAACCCCGATACCCCAAAATTCACAACTTGCACCGAACTCGCAATGGTGGACTGATCCCCGATGAGAATCAGAGGCAGGTCCTGATCAAACTTCCTCAGCGCCCGAAGCAATTCAATCCCCCCACTCTCTTGTCCCTCGAGCTTAATTTCAGCTAAGACCAAATCATAGTGTTTCTTATTTAGGTTTTGCAGCCCCTTATCCACACTGCGCACAAAGTCAACCTGGGTGCTTTGTGCCTCTAAGACTTCCGTCAAGAAAGACCGAACATCCTTTTGTTTAGATAAAGCTAACGCTTGAAATGAAAGACTTCCCATCGATTTCCTACCAATTAAAGTTAAGCTATCTTAACGAAGGTAAATTCAGTCTGTCCATCCGCTACAATCTTCACCCAATCTGCTTGACGGCGCTTCGCTGAGCAGACTAGTTTAAAGGAAACAGATCGATAAACTATATTTTAATAAGGTGAACCCATGGCGGATTTAGACGGACTCAAAGACGGAAAAGATTTTGGAATCGGCACACCCCAAACCAGTGAGAACTTTTTTTTGAAAGGGTCCAATCATTTAGACTGGGGAATGAAGCATCGTCTCAGCCGGCTATTTAACCCAACCTCTGGGCGGACCGTGATGTTAGCCTTTGACCATGGGTACTTTCAAGGCCCCACAACAGGTCTCGAGCGCATCGACCTCACCATTGCCCCTCTGATGCCCCATGCCGATGTTTTGATGTGTACCCGTGGAATCGCCCGCCAAGTGGTTGACCCTGCCTTGGCAAAACCTCTGGCCCTTCGAGCTTCTGGGGGAATGTCGGTGATGAGTGAATTGAGCAACGAGGAAGTCGCCGTTGCCATGGACGACGCCTTGCGCTTGGATGCCAGCACCGTTGCGTGCCAGATTTACATTGGCGCCAAGCATGAACACCAGTCGATCATGAACTTAGTGAAGCTCGTCGACGAAGGCAACCGAGTCGGGATGCCTACGCTGGCCGTCACCGGAGTCGGCACAGATATGGTCCGAGATGCTCGATACTTTGGTCTTGCGTCAAGGATCGCAGCGGAAACCGGTGCGCACTATGTGAAAACCTATTTTGTTGAAAAAGGCTTTGAGCAGGTTGTTTACGGCTGCCCGGTTCCGATTGTGATCGCTGGTGGAAAAAAACTTCCTGAATTAGACGCCCTCACCATGGCCTACAAGGCAATTGATCAAGGAGCCGCTGGCGTCGATATGGGAAGAAACATTTTCCAGTCAGACGCTCCTGTTGCGATGATTCAAGCGGTCGGGGCTGTGGTTCATCAATTGATGAAACCTCAGGCTGCCTACGAAATGTTCCTTGATTTAAAAGCTCAAGGGCCACAGTAACCTCATCCGCCTTAAACATGATGCAAAACCGATGGTCTGAGTCTGACTGCGCTCAACTGACCCAACAACACCCCGGTCTCCCGGCGTTGGTCGCCCAAAAGCTCTACAGCTCTCGGCTGATAGGCCAAGAGCCAAGCCTTGTCCTGCATGGCGGGGGCAACGGATCGATCAAGGTTGACGCAAAAAACCGGTGGGGAGAAACCGAGCCTTGTCTTTACATCAAGGCCTCGGGCGCTGATCAAGGGAGCCTCACTGTAGAACAGCTACCTGCATTGAGGTTAGACGAACTCTCCGCCTATCTCCGCTTAGACCAACTAAGTGATGACGAAATGGCGAGCGCTATGCGCCAACATCTCCTAGACCCCCAAGGGGCTAATCCCAGCATTGAAGCCCTGGTCCACGGGGTGCTCCCCCATCTTTCGATAGACCACAGCCACGCCGACGCCGTGCTAACCCTCAGCCTGCTCGCAGGGGGGCAAGAGATTTTAGAGGACCTTTACCCTGACTTCGCCGTGCTACCTTACTACGCAGGAGGCTTTGAACTTGCGAAAGCGGTTCTCCCGGCGCTGAACCAAAACCCTGAAATCCAGGGAATGATCTTGATGCACCATGGGTTGATCACCTTCGCCGAGACTCCTAAGGACTCGTATGGAATAATGATCGAGGCGGTGAGCCGAGCAGAACAAAAAGTTCAGCAACTGAAGTGCCGAGATTTGCCTTGTGTTCCTGTGGAACGACTTGAGCAGTCGAAGATCCTCTACAAACGGGTTGCACCGATGCTGCGAGGGGTTCTCAACCAGTCAAGCCCCGGTCAGTCAGTCCTTTTCTTCCCTGTGTTTGAGCCATCCGCTCAAGGGATCATTGACCTGGACCCTGAGCTCCTTAGCGCAGGCCCCATCACCCCAGACCATTTAATCCGCACAAAGTCCAAGCCCTTGATTCTACGAGATTTGGATTTTAAAAATGAGGAAAACTGGCTTCAAACGATCCGCCAACAGTGGGGTTTATATCAGCAAGCGGAAACACAATACCAAAGGGCAGAGGGCAGTGACTCTATTCAGCCAACTGGCTTGCCGAAGGTTATTTTGATCCCTGGGCTCTGCGCTATAGCGGTAGGCTCAAACCCAAAACAAGCGAGTATCACTTGCGACGTGCTGCGCCAAACATTACAAGTCAAACAAGCGATTTGGGAAACAAAGCTCCCCATGGTCGGGCTCTCAGAGTCCCATTTATATGAAATGGAATTTCGGCCCTTACAACAAAAGAAATTGGCCAAGTCCGACCCCAAGCCTCTTGAAGGCCGAGTGGCGATCATCAGCGGGGCGGCTGGAGCCATCGGTTCAGGGATCGGTAACGAGCTTGCTCTTGCAGGGGCTCAGGTGGTTCTCACCGACCTCCCGGGAACAGGCTTTGATCAATTAGTTGCATCGTTCAGCCAAAATTATCCAGGCCAAATTTTTGGTCACCCAATGGATGTCACCAACGAAGCTTCCATCCAGTCTTGCCTAGACGCGGTAAGTCTACATTGGGGCGGTTTGGATTTAATGGTTATCAACGCCGGCCTCGCCCATGTATCCAAACTCAGTGAAATGGATTTACAACGTTTTCAGACTCTCGAAAAGGTCAATGTTGAGGGAACCTTGTTGATGCTAAAGGCAGGGGCTCAGCGATTTAAGCACCAAGGTAGCGGTGGGGATATTGTCTTGATTTCCACAAAAAACGTGTTCAGCCCCAGCGCTAGTTTTGGGGCCTACTCGGCGACTAAGGCCGGTTCCCACCAACTAGCCCGAGTCGCTTCTTTGGAACTTGCGGAGCTTGATGTTCGGGTCAACATGGTGAGTCCTGACGGGGTATTTTCCGATCAAGGGGCGGTCAAATCAGGGCTTTGGGCCACTGTCGGCCCTGACCGAATGAAGGCCCGTGGGTTGGATGAAGAAGGGCTTGAGACCTACTATCAAAACCGAAATTTGCTGAAAACTAAAGTCACCGCAAGGCACGTAGGCCGAGCAGTCCTCTACTTTGCCACCCGCCAAAGTCCGTGCACCGGAGCCACCTTACCGGTCGATGGTGGCCTCCCAGACGCCACCCCGAGATAGACTAAAATTATGGGGATCTTAGGTCGATACATCACCAAAGAGTTTTTACTCTACTTTATTTCCTGCCTGGTATCTTTGGTGTCCATAGCGCTGACCTTTGTTGTGCTCAGCGAACTGGACTCCTTAGACAAGCCCGGAGGAACCGAAAAGTTCATCGCCGCTCTACTTGCGGCGATCCCTCTTTTAGTTGAATTAATCCTACCCATTGCCGTTTTACTGGGCACGATTTTGACCTACACCACGTTATCAAAAAGCAGTGAAACCACGGCGATGCAGTCTGCTGGCGTGAGCATCACCCAGCTGATCAAGCCGGTGATGTTGATCGGGATACTCATCTGCGGTGGAGCCTATTTCAACCAAAGCTACCTCGCCCCTTGGTGGGGTGCAGAGCAAAAACTTGGGTTCACCAGCCCCAAACCTCCGGTAACCATCTGGAGGTTTTATCAGGGGAAGTTATACTTTTTTTCTGAGTTAGACCGTGACCAGAAAATTGCCGGTAATTTGGGGGTGTTGAGCTTTGATGAAAACCACCAGATTGTGTCAATTGAGAAAGTACAGCACGTCTCTCAGCAGGACCCGAATTGGGAGCAAAGCGGCTCTTCCTTGCTCTCTTTTAAAGGCGGCGGCATCAGTTTTGTTCATCAACCAAAACAAGCCATCCCAGATGAGTCAATGCCAGTTGCCTTTAACCCCGAACTACCTCACCCGAAATACACAAATTTTTGGTCGTTGTTCCAAGAAATCCGGGTTAAATCTCAAGGCGCCGTGAGCTACGCCGATGATCTCTTTGCTCTATTGCAAAAAGTCGCCGGGTTAATCTCTATTTTCACGATGATTCTCTTGGCCCTGCCCTTTTCCCTTTTCTCAGGCCGATCGGCAAATGTACGCACCGGGATGGTGGTCGCGATCGTGTTAGGGTTTGTGTACTGGCTCGTCGACCAGGTGTTTGCTTCGATGTTTGAAGCCGGGGCACTCTCCCCCTGGGGTGCTGCCTTTGGGGCCAACCTGTTATTTTTAGGGCTGGCCTTTTTCTTGATCCGGCAAAAACTCAACTAGGATTCACGAGGCCTGTGAATCGCTGATCAAGCCTTCCCTTTCCCTTCCTGCTCTTTTGCTCGGTCTTCTGCGACCCATTCAAACATCCGTTCTAGCAAGGAGTTCATCCCCTGGCCTGCCACCGAACTGATCAAAAATACCTCTTCTCCACGGCGTTCTAATTCCGCCTTGAGTTCATCCATGTTAAGCTCAGGGTCCAAGGCATCTTGTTTGGTCAAAAGAACCAATCGCCTTTTTTCAAGCAAGTCTTCAGAAAACAACCCCAACTCGCTGATCAACGCCTCATAGGCCTCCATCGGATTTTTGGGGGCAAAGGCGGAACTATCGAGCAACAGCGCTAACATTTTTGTCCGCTGAATATGCTTAAGGAACTGCCCCCCTAAACCAACACCTTCATGAGCTCCGTCGATGATCCCCGGAATATCTGCAACAACAAAGCTGCGGAAACCACTGAGTTTCACGACCCCTAACTTAGGAGTCAAGGTCGTAAAGGGATAATCGGCCACTTTGGGTCTAGCGGCAGAAACAGCGGAAATGAACGTCGATTTTCCAGCATTCGGGAAACCAACCAAGCCGACATCGGCCATGATTTTCAATTCCAACGCCAGACGAGCGACTTGTCCGTCTTCACCAGGTTGGCAATGTCGAGGCGCTTGGTTCGTGCTGGTTTTAAAGTGGACGTTACCCAAACCGCCACGGCCCCCTTTGAGTAACATTTTAGGAGATTCGTCCATCACCTCCATCATGATTTCCCCAGTATCCAAGTTTGCTAGGACCGTCCCTAAGGGAAGCCGGATCAGGCAATCGTCCCCCTGCCGACCGGTTTTTTGGTCACCCATACCTGACTGCCCCTTGCCTGCCCTTTGATGAGGGTGCAGACGTAGATCTTGCAAACTCGTCAAGCGGTGGTCTCCCTGGACAACAACGTCGCCGCCTTTCCCGCCATCACCGCCGTTTGGGCCGCCAAATTCTATAAATTTTTCCCGCCGAAAACTGGCACATCCAGCGCCGCCGTGGCCGGATTGAATTTCGATGGATGCGGTATCTACAAATTTTACCATGTCGTCAGGGCATTAAGGTTTGTTCAGCAAAGCTGAAGTAATGGGACTCGCTTATGATCACATGGTCAAGTACTTTGATCCCCAAAAGGGTTCCCGACTCGACCAATCGCTTGGTTACTGACTGATCCTGCTCCGATGGAGACACATCTCCTGAAGGGTGATTATGAATCAGGATAACCGCTGCGGCTTGTAAGTGGATCGCTGGAGCAAAAACTTCCCTGGGGTGCACCAAGGTCTGATCCAAGATACCTTGGCTGATTTTCTGTAAACTGATTTGGTGGTGTTTGTTATCTAAAATACTCACATAAAAACACTCTTGTTTTAGCCGTCCCAGCCGGTACCGGTAGTGCTTAAAAATATCTTGTGCACTACTAACTCGGTCCCCTGTTGGGTTATGGTTAGACCGATACAAACGCTCACCGGCGACCTCTAAGGCCAGCAAAAACAAATAAAATTCTTTGTCCTCCTTACTGACAACCGAAGGCGGGATTCTATCTAGAACATTCCCTTGGCAAAACCCTTCAATCCATTGGTTTTGTAGACTTCTATTCTGCCATTTTTCTCCGGTCAAATACAAGACAAGCTGGCGAGCATCGATCGCCGCACGTTCCCCCGCTTGCAATTGTTTTTCGATCAGAGCCTTCTTATCTTCTTCATACTTTATCTGAAAAAACCGACATTCTCCCTGTAAAAAGCAACTTGAACACAGGGGGTTCACTTCGCAAAGAAGAGGTAAGCCAAAGGGGTTTGGCTGACCAAACAGCAGGTCAAAATCTTGATCTATGTCGACCGCCTCACTGAGAGGGCCAAGACTCTGTAGGGTGGTAACCCATTGATGGCAGCTCAGCAATTCCTGACCCGAAAAACGAGAGAACGCTCGGGCTGAGGATTGGGAGCAAGGAAGTAAACAACCAAAGCGAGTCAACAAGGTCGCTGTAGACCAATCATCTTCAGTACCCAGAACCTCCGCAGACCGTCTCAAGGCATCTAAGGGGTTTTGGCGGAAACTAGCGGCCAATGAGCCATCATATACCTCCTGCAACCAACGGTTAAAACCCATCAACCCCAGAACCAACTCATCTTGAGTTTCCTGACCTAGCCAAGCTAAACAACTTTCTTCGACCAGCTTCTGCAAATGCATCGGCGTGCAAAATTCGCTGAGCGACGCCAAACGGGTTTGTAAGGACTCAAAACTTTGGGGGCGGGCACGGTAGGCCGCTAAACCAACATCGGGCAAAAAGAGTTCCCAGTAGGCAGCCCAAGCTTGAAACCGGTCAACCCTAAGAGAGGTGCCTGAATGCCGGACCCCTTGCAAACAGTCTTGATACCCCTGTTTTCGGGTCCATTGATAAATTTGAGAAACAAAAGAAGCAATCATCAGGAGGTCAGGTCAATCCCAGGAACACGATGTTCAAATAACGGCATTTCTTCTCGAACGGTTCGAACTTTTTCTAAGTCGATTTCCCCTAGCACTAAGCCCTCTTCACTCGGTCCGCCATCAGCGATGATTTCCCCCCAAGGATCAATTAATAATGAGTGACCAAAAGAGCGACGAACAGCGTTATGCCAACCGACTTGCGCGGGAGCCACAATATAGCTTTGGGTTTCGATCGCCCGGGCTCTGAGCAGGCTGACCCAGTGGTACTCGCCTGTCTGGTAAGTAAAGGCAGCAGGGATAAAAATCACCTGAGCCCCAGCGGTTCGGAGGCGCTGGTACAAATTAGGAAATCTCAAATCGTAGCAAATTGAAAGCCCCAAACGACCGATTTCTTGGTCTACACAGACCAAGCTATCCCCGGCAGCGACGGACTTTGACTCTTTCAAGGGCACCTCTTTCATTCGGCTATCAAACAAATGAATTTTGCGGTACGCCCCTTGGACTTTGCCAGCCTCATCTATGAGGACCGAGGTGTTAAAGGTTTTCTGGGGATCACTGGGGTGTTTTTCGCAAAACCCGCCAAGCAAAATTGAAATCCCTTTGGACCGAGCAATAGCACAAAACTGAGAGACTAACGGCCCATCGACCGGTTCAGCGACCTCCAAATAATCGGACTCTTGCTCGCCAATCAATAAAAAAGATTCCGGGAACGCAATCAACTGCGCCCCGGCGTGATGCGCTTCTTCGATCAACTGCATCGCTTTGTTTAAGTTATCTTGGAGGTTGGCGGAGGAATTCACCTGGGCCAATGCTATCACAGTCGTCATGGAGTTATTTTAATTGTTTGAGTTTCGCTTTGGCTTTTCTTGCCAATTTCTTGTTTGTTTTCTGTTTAGACAAAAGCTTCAACTGAGTTTTACCCGCACTGGTCTTCCCCTGGGCAATCAACCCGGAAGCTAACTGCCACCGGGCGTCTAACACTCGCCTTGATTTTGGGTATAACGAGATCAAGTCGCTAAACCCGGGGTTAGAAACCGCCCACTTTTTTTGGATCACTGCGGCAAAGGAGCCGTAGTACAAAGCCTCCGAAGCGACCTTTGGGTTGTCGGTCTGCCCTGCCAATTTCAACAAGGCTACCTGCGCCTTCGTCCATCGTTTTTTCTTGAAATGTTTCATCCCGACAGCAAACTGTTTGTCCGCCTCTGCGCTGGACAAACTAGGGGCTTTTTCTTGGGCCTTAATCAGCTCTTTGAGTTCAAAGATTTCGACCCCTTGAGCCTCTAATTTTCGCTCAAGCTCTGCAAACTGTAGGCTCAGTTGCCGTTTCCCATGTTCAACCTCTTCGGAGGTCCCGCCAATCTGGCGTAAATCGTCTCGGAAGGATTCAAGCTCGTCAAAAAACCCTCGGTACCCTTTGAGTAACTGTTCAGCCTTTTTTTCCGCCTTTTTTAGCCTGCGGTCGACCGCCTTAGATTGTTCTTGTTGCAGTCGCTCGAAATCGACAACCCGTTGTTCTAGCACCTCAACTCGGTCTTTTAAGCTGACCCCGAACGCAGAGAGCGGACCCATGCAAAGCAAAAATACACACAAAAATATTTTGAGTTTCACCATCGAATTTCCTGATCGCTCCAGTCGGGGTTGTACTCTTGAGTGGCAGGTGGAGACTGGGTCAATCGGCGGACAAAGCTGCCATCGGTCCGCATCAAATACAACTTCTGGATTCCCTTTTGTTTGTGAACATATAAAATCTGTCGACCGTCTGGGGAAAACCGAGGTTGTTCATTTGAACCTTCACCAAAACTCAATTGTCGCTGCATCCGGCCTTTAACGTCCATCAAAAACACCTGATACCGACCTTTTACAAGGCTAGAAAAGGCAAAAAACTTTCCTGTCGGGCTCCAAGCCGGCTCGGCGTTATACTTCCCTTCAAAGGTCATACGCCAAGTTTGCCCGGTTCGAATTTCTTTTTGGTATATCTGCACCGAACCACTGCGGTCCGAGACGAACAACATCCGTTCACCTGACTTATCGATATCCGGGCTCGCCTCAAGTGAGCTACGCCGGGTGAGCCTGCGTAACGAGGACTCCCTCCGGTTGTACCAATAAAAATCTGAGTTCCCCTTCACCGAAAGGTTCAACAACATCTTATCTCGATTTTTCGTGAAAATCGACTCCAAAGTTGTCCCTGCCTTTTGCCGAATGACTTCCCGCTCTCCTGCGAGCGATAGGATCATCCCTTTGACCCCAAAATCGCTCAGATAGGTAAAAGCCACCGCGTTGCTTTGGGGGTTCCATCGAGGTAAAACAGCGATTTTCCCATCTGCAAGAAGAGTTCTTTGCCGTATACCCAAAAAATCCGTCATCACCAACTGATGCCCCCCCATAGGACTGTTCGTTCCATACACAATGGCGGAGTTAAACTTGGGGTGTTCACCTGTCAGAGCCTTGGTGATTTCTGCTGCCTGTTTGCGTGCTTCTTCTGCAGCGCCCAGCAACGGGAGATTCACCACACCAGTATAGAACACCAAACCATCTATCCCATGGATCTGGAGTTTTCCGATATCGGGGTATTGAGTGTAACTCAACGTCAAGTCCGTCGCGTCATCGGAACCTTTGAGTTCAAAGATCCCAGACCAATTGAGTAATTTTAAGACATCGGCAGCAAAGGGCTCCGAAGCCCCTTGTCCAGGGCCGATACTCACCAGAGAATAATTGGACCCCGTGATTTCGATATATTCTTGAGCCGACAGGTTCACGGTGAAGAGGCTAAACAAGGCTAAACAAACCCACTTCATGGGCTCTCCTCAGGACGAAACCTGAACCAGGCTTGATAGGCTGAATTTTCTCCCAAGAGTTCCTTTGGAGGAGCGGCAAAGGGGGCCGAAGCAATGATCGCCTTTTTCGCCCCTTGATCTAAAATATCAAACCCAGAGCTTTCTTTCATGGTTAAGGTTTTTATCCGTCCTTCAGGGCCAATTTCACAGTAAAAAGCAAGCTGATACGGTCGGTCCATTTTTGGCGCTTTCCACTTTGATTCAATTTTTCGACGCAGCCGAGCCTTGTAACCCGCATCGGTTAATTTGTGTTTTAGAGAGGACACCGCCCGTGCTTTCGCCTGTTCCTCTCGTTGGGCCTGCGCTTGGGCCTCTTTTTCTTGTTTGGCTTTGACCACAAGAGGATCGGGTTTTTTCAGCGTTTTTGGGGCTACCACTGATTTGCCGAGGGCCTTCTGAGTTAACTTTTTGGGGGCAACTTTAGCCGCCGCTTTGGGAGCGGCGAACTGTTGTTCAACCAACAATTCCGCTTCAAAAGGCTCAAAGTCAGCTGACTTCATTTGGAAGCTAGGCCAAGAAAAACCAATCAGCCCAAGATGTAGCAAGAGCGACAGCCCAAAAGGCCCCCAAAGACTCAGCCTCATGGGGCCTCATCAACCATCAAACCAATCCGCTTGGCGCCAATGGACTTCAACTTGGCCATCAAGTGCATCACTTTTTCATAAGCAACTTTACGATCTGCCCTCAGGTAGATTCGTTGTTCCAGTTGCTCTGAACCTTGGCTAGAAACCTGGTTGATCAATTTTTTGAGGGTATACTTTTGAGAGCCCAAAAACAATTCGCCCTTGCCGTTCATCGAAATGATTAGCCTCTTTTTGTCATCGGTCCCATGGTTTTTTAACTTTTCTTTCGGCAAGTCTAGGGGGATTTGTCGCTGCAAAAAAGGACTGGCGATCAAAAGGACCACCACCAAAACCAAGAGAACATCAACAAATGGAGTCACGTTGATCTCAGCAATTGGCGCTCGCTCAGTACTTAACCGGCCCCGTTTCATCGGCTTCTATCAAAAAGGTTCATCAACTCTAGTCCCCAACGGCGCATTTCTTCGGCTAGTGTATTGGAGCTGGCCCGAAGCAAGTTGTAGGCGATCAGCGCAGGAATAGCGACCAACAACCCCATGGCGGTGGCCACCAAGGCCCCGGCAATTCCAGGCCCAATGGCGCTGAGGTGGTTCCCGCCCGCTTGGCCAAGAGATGATAAGGCTGCGATCACACCAAGCACCGTCCCAAAGAGACCAATGAAGGGCGAAGCACTGGACAGGGTGGCTAAGACCGAAAGCCCTGCATTCAGTCGTCGCTCCTCGGATATTATTTTTGCTTCAATGCCCCTTTCTAGCCGCTCTAAAAACTGATTGTGCCCGATTTTACTCGCCACTGGTGCTTTGATCGCTAATTCTGGGTGATTGGGCTCTTCTGATTTTTTCAACAACAGGGCTTCAGAACTCAACTGCCTTAAAGGATTTTGGGCCGCGCTCTCAACTTGTTTTTGTAACCCGTAGAGGGTTAACGGTCGCTCTAATGAGGCGGAAAAGGCGGCGGCGAGTTGGCTTGCTTTACGCAAACTGAAGGCCTTGCTGAGGATCAGCCCCCAAGACACAATGGACAGGAAGACTAAAAAAAACAACACTCCTTGTGAGAGCGGATCGCTTTTTAAGGCCAACTGCAACAGGCTGTTATTCGATAACGATTCAATCATTTTATACCCACCGTTTGGTCATTCGGTTACTCCAACTAGAAAGCACTTGATAGGTGACGGTCTTCGCCCATCGAGCTAACTGCATGGCGGTAATTTCGTCATTTCCCTGCGCACCGATCATAACAACAGACTCACCCACACGAACCGACTCTAAGTGAGAAACATCCACCATGGTGGCGTCCATTGAGTTGCCCCCAAGGACCGGACAACGTTGGCCTTGGATCAAGACTTCCCCTTGGTTACGTAAACGAGGATAGCCGTCGCCGTACCCAATCGGTAAGACGGCGACCTTCCGGGGGCCCTCCGCAGTATAATGCATCCCGTACCCAACCTTGTCACCGGCGTCCAAATCTTTCACAAAGGCGATGAGTGATTTCAGGGTCAACGCAGGACGCAACTTCTTTCCCTGCACCTCTATGCGCCGACAAACCTCTGAGGGATAAACCCCGGTCATCAACGCCCCAGTCCGGACCATGTCGGCGTGAGCAAAGGGCAAATCTAAATAGCCACCACTATTGCAGGCATGGACTAAAGGAGGCCGAAGGCCCTGAGCCTCCAACTGCCCAATCACTTGTTCAAACCTAGACCATTGAGTTTTTGCATAGCCTTTATCTAACTCATCGGACTGGGCGAAATGGGTCATCAAACCTTCAAAAATCAAGTTAGATTGTTCATCAATCAACTGAGCTAAAGCCAAAGCTTCCGCTGGCTTCACCCCATACCGCCCCATACCGGTATCCACTTTCAAATGAACCTTGACCTGTTGTTCCTGTTCTGTCGCAAGTTGATTCAGCTGTTTGATCTGCTCACCTCCTTGAACCTGCAAGGAAAGATCATACCTCAGGCAAGTGGCCAACTCGCTCGGGTGACGTTCACCAAACACCAAAATCGGTGTGTCCAGTACACCGGACTCCCTCAAACGCACCGCCTCGTCCAAACAAGCGACTCCCAGCGAATCAACCCCAGCCTTGAGCGCAATGTGAGCACATTGAACCATCCCGTGGCCGACGGCGTCATCTTTGACCACCGCCATCACTTTTAAGGTGTCTCGCTTATCGGCGAGCAAAAGTTCTATATTTTCAGCAATCACTTGGGTGTCAATTTCAACCACCGCCCGGTCAGCAGCAACCACCAAATTTTGGTAATATTCAGCGACCACCTGTCGATCAGAAAAGGGAAACACCTCTTCACCGATCAATTGATAGGTTTCATGCCCTTTGCCAGCAACCAGAACCGAATCACCGTGGCTCGCCATATGTAACGCCAGCTCAATCGCCTTTTTCCGGTTCACTTCAATGATCAACTGGGCTTTTCCTCCCTGAGGAACGCCAGCGGCAATTTGATCACAAATCGATTTTGGGTCCTCATGACGAGGGTTATCACTGGTGATCAAGCAAACAGAACTGTGTCTCGCTGCAATTTCGCCCATCAAGGCTCGTTTGGACTGATCTCGGTCTCCGCCAGCGCCAAACACGCAATACAACTTCCCCGAGGTGAGCCCTTTGATTTCGTTGAGTATCTTTTCTAGGGCATCCGGGGTGTGCGCATAGTCCACATAGACCCCGACGCCATCGGGACTGAGGATTTGCTCAAATCGCCCATTGACTTGTCTCGCCTGTTCAAGGCCACTGGCTAGAGTTTCGATATTGACTTCGAGCCCTAAACCAGCGCCAAAAGCGGCCAAGGCATTGTAGACATTAAACACCCCCGCCATAGGGAGTTTTACCTCGCACAACGAGTTCCCCCGAAGCTTGATTTCAAAGATCGTGTAAGCGCCTGCCCGCTCCTTTATCACACCAACCAAATCGGCCTGTGAGTTATGCAACCCATAGGTTAACGTGGTCACCCGTCCCAATAACTTTGCATGGGGGTCCACAGCATCTAAAAAATCGGCTCCGTAAGGGTCATCAAGATTGATGATCGCCAAGGACTTTTTCTTATCCTGCCCCAACCCTTGGATAAACTTTAACTTGGCCTCCTTATAGGCCTTCATCGAGCCATGGTAGTCCAAGTGATCTTGAGAAAGGTTAGTGAAAATCGCAATGTCATAATCCAGCGCCCCGTTCCGGTCAAAGTCCATTCCATGACTGGTCACTTCCATCAGCATCACTTCTGCATTTTGCTGACGCATTTGGTGTCCAATACGAAACAACTCAGGAGCCAGGGGGTTCGAAAGGTGGCCTGCTGGCTCTTTGGAATGAGGGTAAAAGGTTCCAATGGTGCCGATCACCCCGGTTGGCTTCTGGGCGTGACTGAGGATCGAGTCTAAAATTTGACAGGTGGTGGTTTTTCCGTTGGTGCCGGTGATCCCGACTAATTTGATCGCTTCAAAGGGATCTTCCCAAAAGGCTTTTGATAGTAATCCAGCGGCGGTGTTGAGGTCTCTGACTTTCACCAAAGTCACCGATTCAGGGGGCTTCAAATCAACTGAGTCTTCGACAAATAAACAAGAGGCTCCTGCCTCCACAGCCTCCCTCCAATGAGCTAGAGCGTTGGGCTTGAGCCGTTCTTCTTGAAATTCTTCTCGTTCTAGGCAGAGGTAGCCGTACCCTGGTTTGATCGACCGAGGGTCCCAATGAAGACCGGTGAGTTCGACATCTGGGTTGCCAACCACTTGGTAACTTGGGTCGGGCAAAGAGGACAGCAAAGACCGTAAAGAGTGGGCCATTTTCTATTTGCCACCAAAACTAAAGCTACGAGAACTACCCCCAAACCCGCGGACTGAACCTGAGCTGCGGTAGGCATTCGAGCCAAACCCGCGGACTGAACCTGAGCTGCGGTAGGCATTCGAGCCAAACCCGCCCCCAGAGCGGCCTTGCCGAACTGATGAGCCACTTCCAAACCCATTTCCTCGTCGCTGACCAAAAGAAGACGATTTTTTCTGGCTTGAGGTCCCGGTTGATTTTCGAGCGGTCACTGACCGATTTTGCCCAAAGCCACCTTTACCCACACGTTGGTTGGTTGCTTTGGATTGGAATTGCTTTTGGGTCGCCGTGGGTTTTCGCAAACTTCGCTTGATTCCACTTGAGGCAGATTTCCCTTTATTTGGGTTCGATATTTGTTTGTTTGAGGTTTGCTGGTGAGAACTTGGGCCCGAACGAACCGTTGAGCCGTACCCTCCGCCAAATCGACTCATATACATTGAATGAGCCATCAAAGGGAAAAAGCCGTAATAAGGTGGATAATACCCAAAACCAAAAGGAGACATCCACAAAGGATGGGGCATAAAATAGCTTGATTGCATCGGGTAGGCAGCCCCACTTGTTTGGGCTGGCTGGTTCTCCCGCTTCACCGGGGTAAAGTCGTTGTAAACTTCCCCTTCCCCGTAAATTTCCGGGTTACCAATCACCTGGATCTCAGCGGTATCTTTATTTTGTTCTACAGTCACCTCAGCAATTTCTTGACGCTGATTTTTTGCGGGCTCGCTAAAGACAGAGTAACCGATCTTGCCGGACTCTGGCTGGCCAAATTCCTCAACTTGGAGGTAATCCACTTTGCCGTTATCGTCCAAATCTAGGTTGTTGATGCTCCCCTTTTCATTCAGCCGGCGTTCAAGTTCCTGCCCAGAGCGGACTTCTTTGGTTAACACCGTCAATGCTTTTAGGTCAAAGCCCTCAGCGGCTTGGGGCGGAGGCGGAGCTTGGGTGATCGCCGGTTGGGAATACTGCCCCAATGAACCCGGTTCAGGGTCAGAACTCAACCAGCCGATGAGAGAAAACACCCCGTTCACTAGCAAAATAAAAACAACCGCAATTTTAAGTGATCTCATATTTATAGTCGCTATGTGGTTTGTTTATAGGCTAAGGCCTTTAGGTTTCTTCTCGGTTGGTATCGAGCCGAGGTAAATATTCGAGTAACACTGAAGTGATCGCATTTTTATTCATTTTCATCACCGTAAACTTATGGGCTCCAAGCTGCACCTGGTCTCCGATGGTGGGTAATTTGTCTAAGTTCGACATAATCAACCCTTGCAAGGACTCATATTCTTCTTCAATCGGGATTTCCCCAGGGATTTGCCGGTTGATCGTCACCACGTCATGCCGCCCGGGAACCAGCCATTTGTGCTCACCCATCGGCTTGACAAAACTAACCGAAAGATCTTTTTCATCGTAAATTTCGCCAACCAATTCTTCAAGGGTGTCTTCTAAGGTCACCACACCTGCCATTCCACCAAACTCGTCCACCACAATCGCCATATGGTTTCGTTCCTTTTGGAAGGACTCAAGGACCGACGTGAGAGACTGGGTTTCATAGACAAAAATCGGCTTCACTGAAATCTCCTCTAAGGTTTTCTGCCCTTGACCGTGCAGGAGTTCCTTGGAGGCCTCTTTAAAATTCACCACCCCGATGATGTGATCAAAAGAATCGCCGTAAACCGGAATCCGAGTGTACATTTGCTCGACTAGGTCTTCTTTCGCTTGATCTAAAGTCAAGGAAGCATCCAGCGCAAACACTCGGGTTCGTGGGGTCATCACAGGGTAAACTTCTCGTTCATCAAACAAAAAAACGTTTTCAATCAGGCTTCGTTCCCGTTCGTTGATCACCCCTAGCTCTTCCCCTTTTTCCACCATATGGATCACCGAGGTTTCACTGATCCCCCGCTGGGTGGTCGGTGCGCCGGTCATTTTATGAACAAACTTGGCGGTTAAATCGAGAAACAACGTCGCTGGGCTGAGCAAATACCCTAGGGGAAGTAAAATCGGAGCGGCAAAGAGCGCAACGGCTCGGTTGTGTTGCAACGCCAAGGATTTTGGTGTCACTTCACCTAAAACAAGGATCACTAAGGTCAAGGAAATGGCTGCAAGGGTCGCAGCGAGCTCAGTCGAAAGGCCGTAGTCCGGCCCATAATTGATCGCCAAAGCGGTGGTTAACGCTGAGGCGGCAATATTAACCAAGTTGTTGCCCACCAAAATGGTAGACACCAAATTTGAACGATTTTTGAGGAGACGAGCGAGAATCTTCCGATTTTTTGATCGGCCTTTCGAAATGCCGATCTGATCAAGCTCACTCAGGGAGATATAGGCACTTTCGGTCCCGGAAAAAAAGGCCGAAAGTAACACCAAAAAACCAAGGATCAGCAGTCCAACGCCCAAGGAAATCCTGTAATTAAGTTACTTTTAAGTAGATGCCTTTGCAGCTGCTTTTTTTGTGGTTCTCTTTTTCTTTACTACCACCGGTTCTTCCACAACTTCGGGGGCAACATAAAACAAAAGCCTTCGGCAACTTGAGCATTCGCCATGTCCTGCTCGAATGATCTCGTTATAAACCTGAGCCAACAAGCTCGCAGCGCAGCCATTACAAAAAGGCTCGCTGATTTGAACGGCACCGGGGACAAGCCCTCGTTTCATCAGGTTTTCGTATTTCAGCCAGGTGTCATCGTCGATTGCGGAGCGTAACGCTTCTTTGGTGGCAACCGCCTTTTCAATGGCCTCTTTGCTTTCTCGTTCCTCGACCTTAAACACTTGGTCATCAGCTTCAAATTGTTTGGTCGCTTCCGCCAACTGGCCAGATAATTCGCTGGTTTCCATGTCCAAAGGTTCCATGAACTCGTCTAGTTCTAGGATCTGATCTTCAACTTTTTTGATGGTCCGGGTGGCGGTGTCGACTTCTTTTTGGGTTGCAACATATTCTTTTTGGTTGCTCACTTCCATCATCCGCTGGTTCGCAGACGTCACCTTTTCTTTTTCGACCTCAATCAAACGCTCTCGCATTTTCACTTGCATTTTGAGGTCAGCCGCCTTTTTGTTCACCTGAGCTACTTGGGACTCAATTCGGTCAACCGCTTTTCGAATTTTTGCTCGCTTCGCCGGAAGGGACTCTAACTTTTTCTTAGCAAAAAGGGCCTGACGATCACCATCGGCGATTTGTAAGAGTGCTTCACTGGCTTTTTGCATAATTTCTCCGAGGACTTGTAAGAAAAGCGAATCGTTTTGGTAGGCCCACCTGGACTTGAACCAGGGACCGTCCGGTTATGAGCCGGATGCTCTAACCAACTGAGCTACAGGCCCCAAAGAGTTCAATGTATTGATTTTGGCCCAAATGGTCAAGCCTTTGCCAAGAATAGTACTCGCTGATTAACTGATTGATTTCCCCTGGCAAGTCCGCTAACTATAGGGCTTAGGCAAACTTATGTTTATCGACTCTTTAAAAATAGTGAGGAACCCATGTTTGATAGCGATTTGTGTATCGAAATGATCACCGCCCGTGAAATTTTAGATTCAAGAGGAAACCCTACCGTTGAGGTAGATGTTGTCCTTACCTGTGGCGTCTTAGGTCGTGCTGCTGTTCCTTCCGGGGCGTCAACCGGTGCCCATGAAGCGGTAGAGCTTCGAGACGGTGATGCACAGCGATTCGGCGGCAAAGGCGTTGAATTAGCCGTTGCAAACGTCAACGAAATCATTGCTCCAGAGCTCGAAGGTATGTTGGTTAGCGAGCAAGTCGCCATCGACATGATCATGATCGAACTTGACGGTACCGAAAACAAATCCAAACTTGGGGCCAATGCCATCTTAGGTGTGTCAATGGCCTGCGCCAAGGCGGCGGCTGAAGCCCATGGGTTACCACTGTACCGATACCTCGGCGGGGTGAACTCTAAGGAAATGCCGGTTCCGATGATGAACATCATCAACGGCGGTTCCCATGCTGACAACACCGTCGACATCCAGGAATTTATGATCATGCCCGTAGGCGCAACCTCTTTTAAAGAAGGTTTGCGGATGGGCGCTGAAGTATTCCAATCCCTCAAGGCTGTTTTGAAGGGTAAAGGGCTCAGCACTTCTGTCGGCGACGAAGGCGGCTTTGCTCCTAACTTAGCAAGCAACGAAGAGGCTCTTCAGGTGATCACAGAAGCGGTCGAAAAGGCAGGATATAAAACAGGTACCGATATCTGTTTTGCCTTAGATGCTGCGGCGAGCGAGTTTTTTGACAAAGAAAACCAAGTTTACCAGCTCAGCGGCGAAGGGGTCACCAAGACCGCTGCGCAAATGGTTGAATACTACAAAATGTTGGTGGACAAATACCCGATCGTGAGCATTGAAGATGGTTTAGAAGAAGACGATTGGAAAGGCTGGAAGCTTCTCACCGAAGCGCTCGGCAAATCTACCCAGCTGGTCGGAGACGATTTATTTGTCACCAACCCAAAGAAGTTAGCTCGTGGAATTGAAGAAGGGATCGGCAACTCCATCCTGATCAAGGTAAACCAAATTGGAACCTTGACCGAAACTTTAAATGCTATTGAGATGGCGAAACGTGCTGGTTACACATGCGTGATCAGTCACCGAAGTGGAGAGACCGAAGATTCGACCATCGCCGACATCGCCGTAGCGACCAACGCCGGTCAGATCAAAACGGGTTCATTAAGCCGGTCAGACCGCATCGCTAAATACAACCAGTTGCTGCGGATTGAAGAAGAACTCGAGGGAGTGTCTCACTACCAAGGCAAAAAAACTTTTTATAACCTATAAAAAGGAAAGCGGGGGAGTCTTCCCCCGCAACTTCGATGAAATCAAAACTTCCCTTTGCAGATAAAAAGGTCATCCAAGGCCTCTTAATTCTCGTGGCTCTGGTCGTGATTGTCTTGTCTCTTGTCGGGGACAAAGGCCTCATAGAACTCGGCCATTTGCAAGGGGAGGAACAACGGATTTCAGAAGAAATTCAGGCGCTCAAAAAGGAAAAACTTGAGTGGTACGGGAAAATTGCTTCGCTGCAAAAAAACCGAACCTATGTTGAGACCTTTGCTCGTGAGCGGTTAGGATTTATTAAAAAAGGAGAATTTCTCATACTCCCCCCCCAAACAAAGCTGCCACCCTTCAAATCCACTGGCATGTCCAGCGAAGCTCCTCCGGCGCAATAGTCATGAAGTTTTGGTTGATCTTAGGGCTCCTCGCTCTGGTCTACTCCAATCCCCAAGGGTCCATGAAAGGCCCCAAACTCAAGGTGACGTCCACCCAACCGGCGGAGTATTCTGCCCCGGCCCAAGCAGGACTGATGCTAATTCGAGGATTTCAGACCTACATTTCACCAGCCGATGGGCCTAGAAGCCCCAGTTACCCGACAGGCTCCCAGTACGGGCGACAGGTTCTCCAGGAAGAGGGACTCTTTTGGGGGGTGCTGATGACCAGCGACCGACTGTTTCATGAAGCTGACGTTCCGCTAGGGCCAATGATTGACCTACACCAACGACTGAGATTTTACGACCCCCCTCTCTTCAACCGCTATTGGAGAGACCCCGTACAACCCTAAGCATGTATTGAGGCAACGTCAGGGGCAAATATTAAGAATATACTGTTCGAATATGTTGGGTAATTTGACCAAAACCTCATCTCGAAGCCCAAGGTTTGTACCGGCGAGCAACTTCGTTAAAGCCGCTAGCTCCAATTGATCCAGCCTGGGCTGAGAGATTTCTCTCAAACTTAAATGCCATGGTTCAGGGGCCACGCCCCCTCGGTCAATCCGGTAGGGCCGAAAAAAACCAAATTCTTCAGCCCTGGCTTCAAGCCACTGGTTCAAAGGACCAAAGACGCCCTCCGAGGAATATTCACTTAAAACCAATTGGACACGGTAGCCCGGTGGCATGGCGTTTAAATCAATCAGATCCAGTTCGCTCCCCCAATGATGACGACTGGCACCTGGCAAGGCAGACCACCGCAAAATCCCTTCGATGATTTCTTCAGAGGTTAGGCTCCCATAATCTAAAGGTTCACCTGAAAGATCCAGCAAAGGTCGGCGGCCTTCAGCCTTCATGTTCCAGATACGCAATTGACTGTTAAAATCACGGAACCCGGAAAACACAGATAACTCTAAACCTTCTAACCGAGCGGCCTCTCTCATCGCCAAAAAGGCGCGAACCGTTTGAGGCGCCGCCGCAAATCGTGGTTCTTCTAGCTGCAGAATATGGCTGGTTGCCTGACCGGTTAGCTCCTCGAAATTCATCGGTTCCCTAAGGCTTGATCAAGGGTCCAAGGAGGGAGGGTGGCCAACTTGGCAAAGAGTGACGTCACTTGTGATTGGGTCTGATCTAAAGGGCCGTTATTATCGACCACAAAATCAGCTAACTGGCGTTTTTCTTCCAGAGGCATTTGAGCGGCAAGCCGTCGATCCACATCCTCTGCGCTCATTTTCCGACCTTGAATCAGCCGTTGTTTCTGTTGTGCTACAGACAGTTCGACCAGCACAGTTTTTTGAAACTGAGTTTGGAGATGGGCTTCAAACAAAAGCGGGGCAATGTAGACGAGCTTCACATGAGGGTCTTTGGCAGCCAGTGCCGTCATCTGAGCGCATTTTTCTAACCCGATGTACCGGTGAACGATCGATTGATATTCGACCAATAACTCTGGATTTGGGAACACGAGGTCTGCAACCATAGCTCGTTGCAAATTGCCTTGATCATCTAAGATCGTGTGGCCAAGCAAGGACACCACCTCAGCTAAGCCGTCGGTCCCTGGAGCCACGACGTCTCGTGCAAGTTGGTCTGCATCAATCACCACCCACCCTAAGGATTTCAGCCAGGGTGTCAGGGTGCTTTTGCCTGCCCCCATGCCTCCGGTAAGCCCGATCACGACCATTTTAATGCTCCTTCAAATAAGCCCAAAAAGAGGCCAACCATCCAGAAATCGTCAGGTAGTACTTCACTAAAATCAGCGACAAGAAAAACCAAACCAAAGTCGAGTGGAGGCCATATATCCATTCTAGCCCGATCCAGCCAGTGATCGCCAGGCGGGTTTTAAAATGAAGGACCAAGCCCAATAGAACGATCACCCCCAAAAACCCGTAAAACAGCACATCCACCCAGTCTTTTGGCCCATTTGAAGAGAGCTTGGCCAGTCGGGCTTTAGCCTTGGACAAGGAAACCTTGCGTCGCTTTTTTGCCTGGAACCGGTCGTAGAGCAGTGCGACTAATAAGCTGCAAAGCAACAACCCAAAGCTCCGATGGACAAGCTCCATCTCAACGCGGCTGAAAGGGGAGACCACCGCCAAGAAGCGCAGGCCAATGGCAGAAAAGTAGCAGAGCAACAAGGTCAGAGGCAGACCTAAACGGCGCAAAAACCGAAGAGTCACCTCATAAGAAACAAGAAGGATACCTTGAAGATTCATGACTTTTACTGGGTAGCGTCAGTCGCACTGCCAAAATAGCTGTGAACCACTCGGTTGGCTAAGATAGAGTCCGGCGGGTTTGACGAGAAAAGTTGGTTGATCTCCAGCTCCGCTAGCCCGGTCTTACCGAATTCATCTCTCGACGACAAGGTCCAGTTCGACGGCGAAACGATCCGGTACCCGGTGATTTTCCCAGCTTCAATATGCACCTGATGCAATAAAGAACCTCCAGGGGCTTCAACAACACCAATACCAGAACCACGACCGGAAAAGTCAAACGGTTGTTTCAGGCTCAGGACTTGACCAAATTCAAACTCAAATAAACTTGTGTACAGGCTTTTCATTAGGAACCGACCTTCAAAGGCGGCAGCCATCAAGCGTGCTGCTCCGCTATTCGAATTATCAATCGAAAGCCCAAGTCCTTCCACCCAAGCGGAAATCGAATCAGAAATTTGCAGATTACTCCCCCCAAAATGGGTCACTAACATCCGGGCCAAAGGGCCTGTTTGCATCACTTCGGTTTCGTACCGAGAGGCTTTGATCCAAGTGGTCGCTCCTGACTTATTTAAGTCAAAAATTAAGTCATTAGAGAGGCTCTGGTTATCTGCAGGGCGGTAATAGGTATCCGAGAACGACTCAGTGATTTTTGCTAAATTCAAGGGTTCTAACTTTCCATCCAAATAAACCCCTGGCGCATAATAGGCCGGATCATCTTTTTGGTTTTGGATTCTCAACGAGCCGTAGCTGATCAACTGCTGCTCACCACCCACAGCCTTTAGCAGGTCAGGGGAAGCGACAATCAAAGCTTTAACATCTTCAGGCCAGAAGGTCTCAACCACTGGCTTGACCTTTTCAATATTTCGAACCAACTGCATCACCGTAGATTTGCTGATCTTCACATTGGTGACCCCACCGGGGATCAGGTTCATCACCACGGGGAACTTGCCGCCTAGCAGGGCTAGCGACTGTTGCAGGTAGGCAAGGGTTTTTTGAATCTTCGGCAATCGTTCTAAAATCGCCTTGCCTTCGGCAACCGAAAAGTCACCAGCTGTCTCTTCTCGCATCACCAAGTCAGGGAAGAACTTCGCCCGCATTAGTCCTTGGCCACGAAAATGTTTTTCGTTCAAATAATCAGGCAAGACCTCGAAATAAAAATGGTCCAAGTGGGCATGGAGAGTCGACAGGTACAACATGACCTGGCGAACCTTTTGGCCCCCTTGAGTCGGAGAAACGCCCAGATAATTTTCAATCGCCGTTACCGCTGCGATTCCATGGGCTACCCCGGATTTAGTCGAAAGGCTTTGGCTGTGAAGCGCAGATTCGAGCGGATACAGCCCAAACAGACGCCCCTCAAGGTGCAAAGTCCGCCCACTTTGGAGGAAGAATCGCTGTTTCCCCTCTTCATCAGTATCGTAAGAGACTTTCAGTAACCCTTCCAAGTTTGGGACTTTGGAGTTCAGCACGTTCATGATTCATCCTCATCATCACTGAGTTGAAATCGTTTGATCGATCGTTTCGTCATCCCGTGCAATCCAAGACCTGCTAGAGTCACCCCAAAGGCTCCATAAGCCAAATTTTCCGCATGTCGAAACCAACCGGCCTTCAACCCGGCAACCCGGTGGCTCAGCTGGCCGTAGGCACCGGTTCCTAGATGGTTAGGGTACTCTGGTTCGGAACAGCCCGTGCAGGGACTGCCTGCCCCTACGCACCAGTTACCCTCTTGGTTCCACTTCCCTGAAGGGCAGTCGTTATAGGTGATCCGGCCTTTACATCCAAGGAGATACAAACAACCGACCTTTTCACCAAAAAACTTTACAAAGTCACCGGCTTCAAAAGCACCTCGGTGTTCACAACGGTCACACACCAACGATTCAAAAAACATCTTCGGCCGCCGGTGCTCGTCCAAGTCCGGGAGCCCGTACATCAACAAATGATTCAACAACCCTAAGATATGACGAGGTTGGGCAGGATGGCCCGGTAAACGAATGATTGAAGTTGGCAAATCAGCAAAGAGTTGCCGGTCAAGGTCTAAGTAGCCTTCAGGTCGGTCCGACGAATAGGCCGCTTCGTTGCCCAGCAACACCACAACCTTCGCTTGCTTGGCCCATTTGTGCAGGATTTTGCTGTTTTCTTCAAGGTTGTCGCTGCTAAAATAGCCTTCTAAAACCAAGATCGGGGCCTTCTCCGAATCCTCGGGAGTTTCAACAACCGCTTCAAGCCGTTGAAAATACCGGGCTAAAAAGGCAGGAAACTCTCCAATCCCCGCCAAGCCGGCTTGGTGGTTCTGAGAGCAATGGCCTTGCAGCCAAACCAAGGGTTCGCTTTCTCCCTTCGCATCTTGCGCCAACAAGTCTTGTAAGTTCGCTGCCAAAAAAGCAGAGGACAAGACTCCGGTGGAAAGCAACTTAATGAATTCTCTTCTATTCAACGGGACAAAGGGGCCAGAGTTATTTTGTTCTTTCCTTTTGATACTGGTAAAGTGGGGCTCCGTAAAGATCAAAAAACTCAAACTCCAGTTGTTCGACCTTCGCTTGCACCCACAGTAACCCAGCGGAGGTGTTTAAAAACTTCGAGCCAGGACGTGCTGAGTCTCCCTTTCCCCCACGGTAAGGAAAACCTCCGGCCCCACTGATGAAGTATTCACCAGGAACTCCGTCAATTTGCAGGTGTTCCATTACATGTTCGTGGCCAGAAAAAAACACGTCAACCTGCTCTGCCAGATTCCACTTCCACCACAGTTTTTGAGGCCAAGGAGCGTCTCTGTGATGACCGGAACCAAATAAATTGTGATGGGTAAACACCATACGCCATTTTCCCGTTCCAACCCCAGAAAGCTGTTCTTTGAGCCAAAACCAAGACAGAGGAATGCAATTGGAATTTACCCCGAAGAACTCGACCGGACCGGCAGAAAACCGGTAGTTAAACTCCGGCATCCGCCACTTTGGGTTTTTCAAGCTGTACAACCGCTGAGCCTCAACGTCTCCCCGAGCATCATGATTCCCGAGAACAGCATAAAAGGGCAGTTGAACGTCTTGATAGACCTCAGCAAACTGGGTTTCAAACCGAGGATCATTCACCGAACTCACCCCATTGGGGTAGATGTTGTCTCCAAGATAAAGCACAAAGTCACAACCCTTTTGCTGGCAAAGTGTGGCCAGAGTCTCAGCAACCTTTTTTTGGGCCTTGCGCCCGGTCCCGGCATCTCCGATAACGACAAAACGAAGTTGTTGTTTCTTTTGGAATCGATCAATGTGAAAAAGCGGTTTAGGAGCATTGCACCCCTTTGATTCCATCGTCTGCAGCCAAGTTTGCCCCAAAGACCAGCCCAGGCTAAGAACCAGCGCAACACCGATGAACCAACCAAAAAATTTCAAGGTAAAGCGCCCCAATCGACGTCGTTTTTGCGCCATGGTCAGGCTAGGAAGGGAAATCTTGGAAAATTCGTTCTAACGTCGCTTCAGATTCTATCAAAGAAACCTTTTCTTCGACCTGCTGACGTAAAAACCCATTGATTTGGTCGATTTTGCTGATCGCATAGTCAATCAACGGGTTTGACCCTTTAACATAGGCCCCGATATTGATCAGGTCTTCTGCTTCTTTATAAGTCGCTAGGGTCTGGACCAATCGACTGGCCGATTTTTGGAGTCCTTTGTTGGTGACGTCAACCATCACTCGACTTTTCGAACGCAGAATATCGATCGCCGGGTAATGCCCCTGGGCGGCAATTTCTCGGTCCAATAGAATGTGGCCATCTACAATTGAGCGAACCGCATCACCGATCGGCTCGTTCGGGTCGTCCCCTTCAACCAGTACCGTATAAAACCCGGTAACCGACCCAGAAGCCTTCGAATTCCCTGCTCGTTCCAATAATTTGGGGAGCAATGCAAACACAGAGGGCGGGTAGCCCTTCGTGGTCGGTGGCTCGCCGACAGCCAAACCGATTTCTCGCTGGGACATGGCAAAGCGAGTCACTGAGTCCATCATCAAAATAACGTTATGCCCCTGTTCCCGGAACCACTCACTGATTGCCGTAGCCAAGTATGCCCCGTGGATACGGACCAAAGGGGACTGATCACTGGTCGCCGCAATCACAACACTGTGCTTAAGCCCTTCAGGGCCCAAATCACGTTCGATAAACTCACGGACCTCACGACCCCGCTCGCCAATCAGGGCAATCACGTTGATTTCAGTGGAGGTGTTTCGAGCCATCATGCCCAACAAGACGGATTTACCGACCCCTGAACCTGCCAGAATGGCCATCCGCTGCCCTTTTCCAGGGGTCATCACCCCATTGATCGCCTTGATCCCCACATCCAGGGGCTCTTCGATCCGTCGCCGGTGCATTGGGTTGATCGGATCGGAATAAAGGCTGGTATGGTGTTTGGTAAAAATGGGGCCTAAGTCGTCGATCGGCTGGCCGGTACCGTCAATACAACGGCCCAGCAATTCCATACCTACAGGAACCAAACTTTCGTCTTCCGCCGGCCGAATCACAGAGTCCGGGCCAATCCCCCGTATATCTCCTAAGGGCATCACCAAGACGCTTTTGCCCTTGATGCCAACCGCCTCCCCAGAAATTTTCTCTCCGGTGCTCCGGTTGACGATATAGCACCGCCCGCCGATGCGCATCCCAGGGTTAAACGCTTTAATCAGGTAGCCTACGACTTCTTCAACCTTCCCCTCGATCCCATCGGTGATCGATCCGTTGATCGTCTTCAAATAGGGGTCTAGGGATACTTTCATGAGGTGGTTGTCTCGTCCGAACCCTGAGCGGGGGTTTGCGCTTTGCTCGCTTCTAGATCGGTTTTATAATGAGGATCAAATAATGAGCGTCGTTCAATAATGCAGTGCCGTAGGCGCTCGTCAATTTCGGAGAACTGGCGTTCCATCGAAAGTTCAACCACCGAAAAATCTGTTTCGATCATTGGCCCTGAAGGTGAGACATTAACATCCTTCTTGATGGATATCACCTGTTCTTCATCGATAAAACCTGCCAGTTCCGGCTGGTGTTTTATGATAAAATCATATTCTTCAGGGTGTACATTGATCCGAACTCTCCCCTGGTCGTCCACATGGTGCAACGCCCCTTTGAGTAGGTTTAACACAAATTCGGGCCTTGTGGTCAACTCAGAGTGCACGACCTTTTTAGCGATCAACAAGATCTGTTTTACCAGTTCACCTTCATGTTCCCGGTACAGTGACAACCGCAAATCCTTCATTTCAGCGACAATATCCAGCACCTTCAAGCTCACTCGCTCGTTTTCCGCCTTTGCTTGCTCAAACCCTGTGGTAAACCCTTCAGAAAAGCCCTTTTCGCTCGCCGCACGTTTGATCTCAAACACCTCTGCTTGAGCCTCTTCAACGATCCGTTTGGCCTCGGCTTCTGCGTTTACTTTGATCACCTCAGCGTTAGCCAACTCCTCCTCAGCCAAGGAGAGCGCCATATCAGCGGTGTGGTTGATCAGTCGAGCTTGCTTATCTGCCTCAACCCGAATCCGACTTGAATACTCTTCAACATCGGTCAAAAGGGTCCCCTCTTCGACAAAGTCCGAGGAACTGAACCGGGCAATGTCAGCGACGTCTAGTTTTAATCGTGGGGAACCGTCCCCGTCTTCAAGGGACTCAAAATGAAAGGGAGAGGAATCCGCATCGGGATCATAGGCCTCTTCTTCAGGTACCACCGGCTCGGAGAGAGGCTCCGAGTCCGAGGTGATATCCTCATAGTGAGGGGGCAAAAAGTTCTTGTCGTCCGCCATAGTTTACGCTGCCAAAAGAATTAAGGCCCTTTCTTTTCCTTGAGCCATGTTCGGACCAAAGAAGCGGTTTTGAGCGGATCTTGCTTGGCGATCTCGATGATCTTGTCTCTTGGTGGAATCCCTGTTTCTTTTTCTGTCGGGATTTCGAGCTCTTCGCCTTCCAGTTCGCCAATTGTCGTTGGCAGACCCATGAGCAAATCCAAATCTTCGGGCTTCGCAGAAAGCTTCATCACCATTGGGCGAATCACCATGAAGACCAGGACAATGATAATCAAACCAACTAAGACGTAGCGGACCAAGTCGATAATGAACTTCCGGGTCGCATCTCTCTGCTGCTGTTTGAGCCGTTCCTGCTCAACCAAAGGCTTGGTGAAACGGATATTTTGAACTGTGATGCTGTCGCCACGTGCTTGAGAATAGCCAACCGTTTGTTTGGCGATCTGCTCAATGGTTTGCAGGTCTGAAGGTGCCCATGGTTTATAAACCGGGGAACCAACAATCTCGCCGTTTTCATCCCGTACATACTCGTATTTGCCATCAAGCAAAACCGCAACACTCATCCGCTTCACTTCCCCAGGAGCCTTTTTTCGCACAACGTGGCTGGTGGAGTTGGTGAAGTTGGTCCGTTTCACTTGTTTGTTTGAGTCGGACACATTGGCGATTTCTGATGCACCAGCACGTAGTTCTGGGCTATTACTCGTCACCCCAGGGACCCCAACTGGGATCGACCGGCTGCCGGTAGCTTTTTCTTTGGTCGACTCTTCTGAAACCACTGCAGAGCGGTCTGGATCAACTAAGTCTTCGGTAATTTCAGAGATATTAAAGTCCATATCGACAGAAACCCGCACTTCAACACGGTCTTTCCCTGTCACCTTTTCCAACTGAGTCAGCAGCTTACGCTCGGTTCGCTGTTCAACCAACTGTTGATATGAAAAGTTTTTGTCTCGCATTTCCGAGCCATCGGTATCCCCCACCCCTTTTGAAAGCAGGTGGCCCGAAGAATCTGAAACCCTTACGTCCTCAAGGTTCAGCCCTGAAACCGCCCCCGAAACCAAGTTCACAATCGTGTTCACCCCATTCGGGTTGAGCCGATTGCTCCCCGACATTTCCACCACCACGCTCGCCGTAGCTCTGTGGGCGTCGTCTAAGAATAAGCTTTTTTCGGGGATTGCAACAGAGACTTTGGCCGTTTCGATGATGTTGATTTGGGTGATCAACCGGGCGAGTTCGCCCTCAAGGGCCCGTTTATATTGTACCTTCTGCTGGAATTCTGTGGCGCCGAAGTTGTTTTGGTCAAACAACTCAAAACCAACCAGCCCACCCATTTGCAGGCCAGACGAGGCGATTTGTAGCCGTACCCGGTCTACGTCTTCGACAGGGACCATGATGCCCCCACCTCCAGGTTGCAGAACATATTTAACGTTCAATTCGTCTAATTTCTTCACAATCTTTGCAGCGTCGTCTTGTTTCAAACCAGAAACCAAGGGAGACCAAGTCACCTGTCCCGATAAAAAGACAAAAGCAACCAGCCCTAAGACAATGCCTCCAAGACTAGAAAAAAGAAAAATCTTTTTCCCGGTGGTGAGACCTGAAAAGAAATTTTGGAATTGAGACTGGAAATCTTCTACCAGCCCTACAGTTTGTTCGGCCATGTCGGGATATGCAGCAAAAAGGTTTATCGGATTTTGCGTAAAATCCGGCAATTATGCAACGACTTTCGGCCCGCTTCCGTTCGGGTACCTTAAGAGGAGCCCCCTATTCGCCTGGTCAGCATCCTTGCTAACGACCTTGTTTCAAGGTTCAGGTGGTTTTTCAACCAAGAACAGGGGCAAAAACTACCCCATTTCGGGGTATGTTTTGAGTATGATCTATTTTAATTAGAAGTGCAAAGATAAGGCCAAGTTGTTAGACTTGCATCCGCATCATCTCTTCGTAGGTGCTCACGACCTTATTACGGACCGCCATCAGTAGCTTCATGGAGGTTTCTGCTTTTTCCAAAGAAATCATGGTCCCTGGAATGTCTTTATTGCGACCAGTCGCCATTTCAGCTACTTTGTGCTGGGCTTCCAGTTGGTTTTTGTTCACTTCGTCAAACATATCTTCGAAACTGCCCACAATATTTTTGGATGCAGACTGGGATTTGACGGGGTTTTGAATCGCCGATTGGCCAATGTGTCGGATCATTTTACTTTCCTCAGGTTGGGTCTAGGCTTTGGTTTTTGCATCTTGTTGTTCATAACGTTCTAAAGCGCTATGAGCAGAAGTTCCATGAGGTTTCTCTACGCCCATTTGACTGACGATTTCCCCCAAGGTGTCGATCGTTTTTCCGACCGTATCCACTTTCCCGTTCACCGAGTCAGTCTCTGCTTGCTGAATCATCTGATCCACTTCCTTAGAGAACACCTCAGCACTTTTGAGTAGCTCCCTAAATTTTTGATCATCCTGTGGTTTCACATGAGGCGTTGGTTTATTGTTGTGCGCCGCAGGTCCCACTGGATGAATTTTGTTGATTTCAGTCATCTTTGCCCCCTTCTCTTACATTCTTCCACCGATTTCCAAGGACTTGGAAATCAAATTTTTCGTGGCATTAATCACTGCCAAATTTGCTTCGTAACTTCTCTTGGAAACCATCATGTTGGTCATTTCTTCCACAACGTCAACATTAGGCAGAGCTACATAACCTTCTTCATTTGCGTCGGGGTGGCTTGGGTCATATTTCATTTTCGGCGGGCGAGAATCTTCCACCACACCGAGAACTCTAACCTCTCTGGCCCCTTGATCTTTTTCTTGGCCTCGTAATTCTTCCATGAAGCTTTTCTGCTGAGGCAACGCCCCAAAAATCGCTTCTCTACGCCGGTAAGGCCCTCCGCCCGGTGTCCGGGTGGTGTTGATATTTGCCAAGTTGGAGGAAATGAGTTTCATCCTCATCCGCTGCGCAGAAAGCCCAGAAGAGCCAATTTGCATCGTGTCTAGTAAACTCATTATCGACCTCCTTCAGTGATCGCACTTTTTAGCATTCGAAATTCCCAATTCACTGCCTTAGTCATCGCTTGGAACATCAGTTGATTTTCCGCTAGCTTCGCCATTTCTTTGTCTAAGTTCACCGTGTTCCCGTCCATGCTTGGGTCTGGGTTAAAACTGTTGATTTGTTCCCCTTCTACGGATTCCAGAGCTTCCCGTTCGATCCCGTCAAAGTGCCGGCTGTCAGTGGTTTTGAGGGGCCCCGGTCGGTCTGAATGTAACGCCCGTCCCAGTTGCTTTTCAAAAACCAAGTCTTTGGCTCGGTAGCCTGGGGTCTCTCGGTTCGCCACGTTCGACGCAATCAAAGAGTTCCGACGGACCCGTAGGCTCATCGATTTTTCTAATAAGGTGAACTGTTTATCAAATAGGTTGATCGCCATGTCTTTCCTTGTACAGCCCCAAATTGGGGAAGTTTCAGGTATAGAAATGCAAAACTGGGACCAATAAAACAGGAAAAAAGAAACAAAGAAACTGCCCCCGTAAGGGCAGTACTTTTTAGACCAAGGAAGAGGGTTCCTTGGTCTTTCATTCAACAGATGGTTACTCTTGTTCGGCTAACCATCGTTCTGCGTCAAGTGCTGCCCGGCAGCCCATCCCGGCAGCAGTGATCGCCTGTCGGTAATGAGAATCAGCCACGTCACCGGCGGCGTATACCCCAGGAACCTTAGTTTTCGATGTGCTTCCATCTAACAACAGGTATCCTGCGTCGTCCATGTCCAGTTGACCTTGAAAGACGTCAGTATTCGGGTGGTGTCCAATGGCCACAAACAAACCGGTACAACCCAGGTCACGGGTTTCCCCTGTCTTGACGTTTTTCACCCGAAGGTCCGTCATATTGGTTCCGTCCCCTATGACTTCATCAACCGTCGAATCCAAAACCAATTCTATCTTCGGGTTGTTTTTTACTCGGGTTTGCATCGCTTTTGAAGCCCGAAATTCATCACGTCGGTGAATCAAAAAGACTTTTTCGCAAAGATTAGCCAAGTAGCTCGCTTCTTCTAACGCAGTGTCTCCACCGCCGGTCACCGCAACTTTCTGGCCCCGGAAGAAGAAGCCGTCACAGGTTGCACATGCCGAAACTCCGTGATTTTTGTATTTTTCTTCGCTTGGTAGGCCCAGGTATTTTGCACTGGCGCCGGTCGCAATGATCAAGGCGTCACAAGTATAGGTCTTGTCATCGGTCTTCAATGTGAACGGTCGCTTCGACAAATCGGCTTCAATCACTTCTCCATAATCAGTCACCGTTTCAAACCGAGCGGCTTGTGCTTCGAGCTTCGTCATCAACTCGTTGCCGTCGATCCCATCGGGGAACCCTGGAAAGTTTTCAACTTCTGTGGTTGTCGTCAGCTGTCCGCCTTTTTGTGGACCAGCCAGCACAAACGGAGAAAGGTTCGCACGGGCTGCGTAAATGGCAGCAGTATATCCGGCAGGGCCAGAGCCCAAGATCATCACTTGTTTATGTTCCATCTGGTTTTCCTTTGCTTCGATGGCCAGTAGCTCATCAAGTTTCCCTTGTCGGTCCAAGCTGTGCACATCGTCACAGCCACCAAGGTGTTGGTCGTTAATAAAAATCTGAGGGACAGTCCTCGCACCCCCGCCACGTTCGATCATTACGTCACGTTGCTCTGGCTCTAGATCAATCCTAATTTCAGTGTATTCGACCCCTTTATGGTCGAACAAAGACTTCGCTTTGACACAGTAAGGGCAGTAATCTTTGCTGTAAATTTCGACTTTAGGTTTGCTCATTCAAGTCCTTAGGGCTAAATATGGGTTGTGCAGAGATGATAAACGTTCTGAACTGGCAAGGCAACTCTACTTTTGTTCAATGGGCAGAGGTTGATTTTTTTTTAGTTTTTCTACCAAGGATAATCGAACCTAGCGGTAGAATCAGCAAGATAGATTACTATGGATAATAAAGTCGACCCCGGTTCAATGAACCTTGCAGAAAAACAACTTTTAAGCGAAGCCTTTGAAACCTTTAATCGGTCCATTGAAAAGCTTCGAGGCTACCAAGTTAAGCTTCAAGATCAAGTCGCCACGCTAAACACTGAATTGCAAGCGAAGAACCAAGAACTGACGAACGTCTTGCTGAGCTTAAAAAGTGGGTTGATCGTCACGGACCTTAAAGGGCATATCCAAACCTTTAACCGTGCGGCAGTGAGCATCACCGGTTTAAGCAGCGACCAGGCGATCGGACAGGAAATTAACGCCTTACTTGGTCAGTCCTTTTTACCCTCACCGCTCAACAAAAAAGCCTTTGCCCGGCTAGCCCAGCAGGAACCTCAAGAAATCGAGCACCAACACCCTGATGGTCACAGGATTTTATTAGAGGTCTCCAGCACCTTAATCGAATCCGAAAAGGGAGAAACCGAGGGGGTGATTTTAAACCTCACCGACATCACCTTGCTCAAGCGACTACAAAACGAAGCGGAGCGAAAAAACCGACTCGCCGCCATGGGGGAAATTTCGATGCAGGTGGCCCATGAGGTTCGCAATCCTTTGGGTTCCATTGAGTTGTTTGTCTCGATGATGAAAAAGGACTTTGCGGAAGACTCGGGAGAGTCGGAGTTGCTAAACCATATCACCTCAGCGATCCACAGCATGAACCACATCATCTCTAATCTGTTAGAGTATTCCCGACCCAAACCGATTCAACTCGAGGCCTTTGACCTGAGCCCGTTGCTCAGCGACTTTGTAAATTTCTGTCAACACACCGCCTCACAAGGGATGGTGGAATTGCAGTTCACCGAGCCTCAAGAACCTTTTGTGATCAAAGGAAACCAGCAGTTAGTCAAACAGGTTTGGCTGAATATTTTTATGAACGCCTGTCAGGCGATGGACGAAGGTGGTGACTTATATATTGAGGCCTTAGCTTACCAGGAAACGGACCCGTTGGTTTTAGATCGCTTGCCCCAGCAGGTCAAAGGCTCTCAGGAATCTAGACGTTTGATCCGGGTGAGCTTTAAAGACACAGGTAAAGGGATGAGCGCAGAAACTTGTAAGCGGCTTTTTGATCCCTTTTTCACCACAAGGGAGCAAGGGACAGGCCTGGGGATGTCTATCGCCATGAAGACTTTGGCGAGCCACGGCGGGGCGATTGAAGTGCATTCTAAACTCGGGCAGGGAACCCAAATTGATTTATTGTTCCCTGAGTACCTAGAATAGAACACCAAAGAACTTGCGACCCCAGGGGTCGTAAGAAGAGGTTACTTTCCAGGGACGTTTTCGTGGTCCTGATAGACCTGGGTCCCGGTGGCCTTTCGCTGGCCTTGGTATTTCCCGTTATAGGGATTCATCGCCGGTTGGTCCATTTCCGCTAACACTAACTGACATATCCGGCGGCCTGCTTTAAGCCGAATCGGCACATTGTTGGCGTTAAATAGCTCCAAGGTAATTTCTCCTTCAAACCCCGGGTCCACCCAACCAGCATTTTGGATAAACATTCCCATCCGCCCAATCGAACTCCGGCCTTCCACAAAGGCAGTCATGTCGTTAGGCAGACAAATATATTCCATGGTGGTTGCTAAAATAAAGCAATGAGGTGGCAAGATGATCTCATCTTGCTCCATTTCCTCGTAGACAGGGGTGCTTTCCAGGTCCAAGTGGGTGACATTATTCTCTGCCACTTTAAGGAAATGCCGTCCAAGCCGTAAATCAACCGAAGCCGGCTGGATTTGCAGGGGATCAAGAGGGCTGATTTTCAGGCTCCCTTGATCAAGTAGGGAAGTGATCTTGCGGTCGGATAGGATCATCGCTGGAAATTTCCTTTACAATGTTCTTAAAAAAGCTAAGGTTGAATGGTAGTTTTGCCATCCTTAACGATTTTTTTTCAAAAGGCAAGTGAGTCCGATGTCCCAACCTGTCAATTTCAAACTTACCCATACCGACCCAGGCGGCGCCCGCAGCGGCGTCCTCAGCACTCCAAGAGGAGAGGTCACCACCCCAATTTTCATGCCTGTGGGCACTGCTGCGGCCATGAAAGCTCTGACCCCGGCGCAGCTCAAAGATACAGGCGCCCAAATTGTGCTTTCTAATGCCTATCATCTTGAGAACCAACCGGGCTCTGAGTTGATTGAAAAAATGGGCGGATTGCATAAATTCATGCAATGGGACGGCCCGATGCTCACCGACTCCGGGGGCTACCAAGTCTTTAGCTTGAAGAAAAAAACGGTTGAAGAAGAAGGGGTGACCTTCCAATATGAAAAGGACGGGCGCAAAGTGCAGCTCGACCCAGAGCGCTCCATGTCAATCCAAAACAAACTAGGTGCTGACATCATCATGGCCTTTGATGAATGTGTCGAATTCCCTACCACCTACGACTACGCCAAAACCAGCTTAGAACGAACCCTTCGCTGGGCGGCTCGATGTAAAAAAACCCACGACAACCCCAACCAAGCCCTGTTTGGCATCAGCCAAGGGGCTTTATGGAAGGACCTCAGGCAACGGTCAATGGACGGTTTGCTTGAGTTAGACTTCCCAGGATACGCCATCGGCGGGCTCTCGGTAGGCGAGGGGCTCGACAATATGAACAAGGCGCTAGACTTCACCACCCACATGATGCCGGTGGACAAACCTCGTTATTTAATGGGGATCGGTTTACCAGAAGATATTTTGTCTGCTGTAGAGCGGGGAATTGACATGATGGACTGCGTGATCCCGACCAAGTTTGCTCGTTCGGGGGTCCTGTTCACCTCAGTAGGGCGAATTCGGGTCACCAACGGAGAATACCGCCGGGATAAATACCCGGTCGACACCGCTTGTGATTGTTATACTTGCTCACAATTCAGTCGGGCTTATTTGCATCATTTGTTTGCGGCCAACGAAGTTTTAGGGGCGACCTTGACTTCGATTCATAACGTTCATTTTTATATGAACCTATCCTTTCAGATGCAGGAAGCGGTGCAGCAAGGCCGATTTACTGCGTTTAAAGCCGAGTTTTTGGAAAAATACCAACGACAATCCAACCGAAAAAAGAAATCAGGGAAACGATCATGAAAATCGATGCGGGGAATATTTTTCGACTGTTGCAACCCAAGCCCAGAGGGTTAAGCGCCCGGGATTTATTACTGGCTATGGGGCACAAACAAAAGAAAAAAGCCTTCCTCCGCAAAGTGCTTCGTGCAATGGCCCAAGAGGGTTGGATCACCAAAGACGACAACCGGTATCAACTGACCTCAAAGGCCCGTGAAAATGTGACCGGGCTCTCCACCCCGAAGCCTAAGCCTGAGATCCAAGAAAGAGCCACCAGAAAGCCGCAGAAAGAGAGCAACCAAGCGGCCTTTCTCGCTGATCAAACGCTGGCTGTCATCGGTACCGGGGAGCGACTCACCCTCACCAAAGAATCAGAAAAAAACTTTTTACCTGGTGATTTACTCGGATTCACGGCTACCGGAGAAGGCCAAGCCAAGATCACCACCTTCTTTGAGCGTAAAGCCCAAATCATGTTGGGGTTGATCCAACAGACCGAAGACGACCTCACCATCACCCCCTTTTCCCCAGGATTCGACGTCCCCTTTCGCTTGATGGGATTGGACCGGCACCCCAACAACCATGGCCGCAAAGCCTTGCTACAAGTCCTCAGTTTTCCGGAGCCTCGGGCCAGTTTTCAGGGGTTTGTTGACGAAGGGTTCTTAGAAGGCATGGCCTACCGAAAGATCCTAGAAGAAAATAACATCGAAATCCCCTTCCCGAAGCAAGTACAGCAACAGGCTGAGAGTTTTCCTGATCCTCAGCTAGAAGGCTCTCGTGTCGATTTGCGCTCCAAGCCCTTTGTCACGATTGACGGGGCCGACGCTAAGGATTTTGATGACGCGATCTACGCTGAAGCCACAGAGACCGGTTTTACCCTTTGGGTCGCTATTGCCGACGTCTCAGAGTATGTCACCAACAAAAGCCCTTTAGATAAAGAGGCCCAACGCCGTGGAACCAGTGTTTACCTGCCACAAGCAGTGGTCCCGATGCTGCCTGAGGCGTTGAGCAACGAGCTGTGTAGTTTACAAGCAGGGGTGCCCCGACTGACTCTGTGTGCGGAAATGGAGATCAACTTCAAAGGCGAACCGATTGGGTTCAAGGTCTATGAGTCTCTCATCCAAGTAAAAACTCGGCTGACCTATGGCCAAGTGGATCAGCTCTTTGAAACCGACCAATGGTCCTTCGGGGATGACCTCAAAGAGCGGATGTTAGCCTACAAGGAATTTGCCCAAGTCTTGCGCAACAAACGGCAAACACGAGGGGCGATCAACTTCTCACTCCCTGAAGTGGATTTTGAATTTAACGAGATCAACGAAGTCACCGGCGTCCACCAAACCTTTCAGTCCGACGCCATGAAGCTGATTGAGCAGTTTATGCTAGAAGCCAACGAGAATGTGGGTCAGTACTGTGAGGACCAACGGCTTTCTGTGTTGTGGAGAAACCACGCAGACCCTCTCCCAGCCAAGGTAGAACAGCTCAAATCGTTGCTTTGGAACCAAAACATTCGGCCTGGCAACTTACAAACCGGCCAGGACTTCAACCGGCTGCTCAAAGAAGCTGCCAGTTCAGAGAACCCTGTTCTGGTGGAAATCAGTTTACTACGGACCCTGTCGCTCGCGGGCTACGGAAACCAACGGGAAGGCCATTTTGGTTTGGCTGCCACCCATTACCTCCATTTCACCTCACCGATCCGTCGATACCCGGACCTGATCGTCCACCGAGCGATCAAAGAGCACCTTGCTAAAGGTAAACCTCAGCGGATTGCCAGTTGGCTTGGAGAGCACACCAGCAACAAAGAGCAGCAGGCCAAAACAGCCGAGCGCAGCGCCGTGAAGCTCAAACGAATGAGCTACATGTCTCGGCAGATCGGCCAGAGTTATACCGCTCGAATCAGCGGGTTGAGCCGCCAAGGGGCGTTCTGCCAAATCAAAGAGCCTTTCGTTGAGGGCTACCTTCCTTTCGCCGAAATTTCAGAGGACCGGTATCACTTGGACGAAAAGTCGGGGGTTGCCCAAGGTCGCAGCACAAAACGAACCTTGAAAATTGGCCAATCCGTTGAGGTTTTACTGACCGGAATCGACCTCAGGTACAGCTCACTGAACTTCACCTGGATCGACTGGCCCACCGACTAGAAGAACACCCATGGGCATAAAGAGAGCAACAGGTAGAAGAGACCCTCTACCTGAAACCTCTTTTATGCGGTGACTTGCTCGGTTACTTGTCCAAGCAGTTCCAGATCTTCATTTTTAAGGATTTGCTCCATATCCAAAATGATAATCACTCGGTCCTTCAGCTTTGCAATACCTGACATAAACTCTGTATGGATATTGGCTCCCATATCTGGGTGTTCCTCGAACTGAGCCCGTTCGATGGTGGCGACCCCGACTAAGGAATCAATGAGGCAGCCCGTCTTCCTTCCGCCCAGATCAGCAACAAGGATACAGTTTTCCCCATGAACTTCGCCGACTTTCAGACCGAACCGGATGCGCAGATCAATCACCGGAATAATATTACCACGCAAGTTGATCACCCCTAACATAAAGTCAGGGGTCTGAGGCACCGGATCAGGTTGCATCATCTTCACCACTTCACGGGTATCTAGTATTTGAATCCCGTACTCCCGATCGTCCATCATAAAGGTCAACAGCTTTCCACCAGCCTCTGTAAAGAGGGCTTCTCCTTTGTTACTCACCCGGACCTCCCTTAAAAATCGTCAAAGTCTTCACGCATCGGGATCGCTTGCGCAGGTTTGACCTTGCGAGAAGGATGGATGAGCGTAGCCGTTGGCTGTGTATGTTCAAAGTGCATCGACCCACCACTTGTTCTCGGAGGTGCTGTTGCAGCCCGACCACTCTCTGCATGAATACCAAAATGTCGACCGACATCTATAATCAACGTCCGCAGAGCGTCTGACTGGGCGCTTAATTCTTCGGCCGCTGCTGAAGACTGTTCCGCAGTGGCGGCGTTTGACTGAGTTACTTTGTCCATTTCCACCAAGGCGGTGGAAATCTCAGCAACCCCACTTGCCTGCTCATTACTGGCTGTCTTAATTCCGGCGACCACGTTGGCGACTTCCGCCATTGTTGTCGATTGCTGGACTGAGTAATTCGAAATTTCTTCGATCAAATCTGCGACCTGATTCGAACTTTCGAAGATCTCGTTGAGGACCGTCTCACCGCTGGAGGCCATTTCATTGCCTCGGTTGGCCAGCTGGCTGCTCTCCTTAATCAACACGGAAATTTCCTTGGCACTGGACTTGGAATTTTCTGCCAATTTAGAAACCTCATCGGCGACCACGGCGAACCCCTTGCCTTGCTCTCCCGCTCGGGCTGCTTCGATCGCGGCATTGGTCGCCAACATTTTTGTTTGGTGAGTGATGTCGTTGATCACTTCAATGATGTCGGTCACCTTTTCGCTAGCCACTTTGATGTCCCTCATGGCACCGGCAATGTTGTGAATCGACTCTACCCCACTTTTACTCGCCAATTTCGCCGAATCTGAGAGCGTCTTGGCTCTTGTGGCGCTTTCGGTGGACTTTTTAACGATCTCACCCATCTGCTGCACCATCTCCGCCCCGTGAGTAGCGTTGGTGGCGTTGTCATTCGACTGAGAAGACACCTCTTCCATCGCGCTAGAGGTTTCTTCTAAGCTTGATGCCTGCTCTGAGGCTCCCTGGGAAAGTTGTTGGCTAGAAGTCGAAATCTCACTTCCTGCGCTCGCTACTTGCTCGGAGGCCCCTAAAAGGTCGTTGACCAGCTTGGTCATCAAATTGGTTAGATCACTGATCGCTCGCCAGAGGAAGAGTCCTAAGAGGATGGAGATGACAAAACTACCAGTCCCCAACCAAAAGGTTTGGCTCAAGGTGCTCTCGGTTGTCCTCTGCACCACAGGGCCGAGGGCGTCTTGATCCATTTTAACCGAAAGTTTGACATCCTCAGCGGCTTTGGCGATCACTGGGCCAATGCGGTCTAACTCACCGGAGATGACCTCATTACGTTTGAAGATTAATTCGGATAGCTGATCAAAGGTCTTGGCATATTGAGCAAACCCCTGATCGAAATCAGCCAAGTGGCCCCGCCGGGTACGATTTTGCAGGCTAGCATCTAAGATTTGATGCAGCTTTTTCATCTCTTTGAACTCATCTTGGGCTCGATTGATCGAAGCTTGGTCATTGGTATTTAAAAATTTGACCACATAGAGCCGGGCTAAAAGCAAATGTTCTTGAAGCCTTCCTGCGTAGTATGCGGCAGTAGAGTCTTTATCTTTAAAGGCACTTGTCATGATCGATGTCAGGTTTTTTCGCATCGAAATACCGACCGGGTTCAGCACCTTATTGACCATTTCATCACGTTGGGCCCGGTAAGCAACCACTTCACCAAAGTGCTTTTCATATTCCCCTACCGAATCGTTGATTTCTCGGATCAACTGAGCCCGCTCGGGTTTTTGGATTTCTTTGGTCGCTTGGGCAAGGAACTCATTCATTCGTTTGACGTAAAGGCTGTACTGCTCCACATCCTTTTCGCTCCCTGTGATCAGGAAGTCTTTTACGTTCATACGAACCATCAACATATTCGCTTGCAATCGGCCGGCTAGGTTGGTGTCACGAGCCAAACCACGATAGTCAACAAACCCTTCATAAACCGTCTGTAACCCATGGTAGGAAGTCGACGCCATGGTGACTAAGAGCGCAATCACGATACTAAAAGATACCCCTAATTTGGCCGATATCTTTATATTTTTCAGGAAAGACATCTTGACTCCTTTCAACGGGTTTGAAGGGAGTGTTTCCGTCGCTTTACAATGAGAGAGGTGGCGGAAGCACCCAGACAACAGTTCTGCGATATAGGAACAATTATACGCCCCATCACGACAAGGTTGAACCTATTTTTTCCTTTTTTTGCCCTTTTTTCACATCTCTTTCGAAGGGACATGAAAGCATGTTAAATCCCAATCCATTAAGAACTTATTTGCTCCATTTTTCAATTTTTTCAATTAACCGGCCTTTATCAAAAGGTTTTGACAAGTAGTCATTCATACCACTTTGAAGACACTTCTCTCGGTCTGAGGGCATCGCATCGGCAGTAATCGCGATGATAGGAACCCCTTGAATACCTTCCCCTTTCTCTCGCCTTCTTAATTGCCGGGTCGCCTCCCAACCGTCCATTTTCGGCATATGGCAATCCATCAAGATCAAATCGACCTTGTTCTGTTCCATCATTTCTAAAGCTTGAACGCCGTCTTCTGCAAACAAACTTTCGTAACCCTGAACTTTCAAAATTTGTTGAACCGCAAGTTGGCTGGACCGGTCATCTTCCACAATCAGAATTCGCTGGTTTTTCGGCGGAACAACCGGTTTAACCCGGTCTTTGTAGACCACATGCCGCAACGCTCGATCTAAAGTACTCAGCAAGGTTGAAGAACGCAGGACCGGTTTTGCATTACAATGATCCACCTCAAACTCCCGGCATTGTTCAATGACCTCCAAATGACGGGCCGAAGTGAGCAACACAATCGGCACATTCTTATGTTGACTCTGCCCCCGTATCCTCTTGGCGAGGGCGATGCCTTCAAGTTCGGGGTGTCTAAAATCTAGCAACAACAAATCATACCCTCCCTGGTGCAACCGGACCTCTAAGTCCTGATCTTGACTTGAATACCCTTCGCAAGCGATTCCATGTTTTTTGAGCACTTTTTCCAGGTATGAACGATTCGCCCGGTTATCATCAATCAGCAAAATCCGTTGGTTGTCCAAGCTCTCAAAGCGAATCGATTGAGCCGCCAAGTTCCCTGCTGGTTCTAGAGGTAAATCGACCCAAAAACAGGCTCCCTCTCCCAGCTTACTAACCACACCAATGGTGCCCCCCATCATCTCGGTCAGCCGTTTCGAAATGGTCAGCCCTAGTCCCGTTCCTTTAAATCGACGGGTTGAGGAAGAGTCTACTTGTGTGAACGACTCAAAAACTTGCTCCTGTTTGCTTGTTTCAATCCCCACGCCAGTGTCCACCACCTCAAATTTGATTCGTGTTTGCTCGCCCGACACATAGGAGGTAACATCGATACAGATTCCACCTGCACTTGTGAATTTAATCGCATTGCCCAATAGATTCGATAGCACTTGGCGAATCCGGCTTGAATCCCCCACAACCCATTGAGGCAGTTCCAAATCCAGGTTACATGATAGATCCAAGTTCTTCGTTGAAGCGGGCACGAAAAATAGCTGGACCGTCGCCTCGATCAAATCGGAAAGGCTGAATTCCTCACGATGAATTTGCAACTGGTTCGCTTCGATCTTCGAAAAATCAAGCACCTCAGTGAGCAATTGCATCATGTTCATTCCTGAGTTGAAGATAATCTCAGCAAATTCAGCCTGTTCCTCATTCAGTTCTGTATCTTGTAACACTTGTACCATGCCGATCACCCCGTTCATCGGAGTTCGTAACTCGTGGCTCATATTGGCCAAAAACTCCGATTTAGCCTGAGATGCCTGCTCAGCCCGGTCTTTTTCTTCAGCCAAACGATCGGCAATTTCTAGCCTTGAGGCACTCTCGAGCTTCAAGGCCTCATTCGCCTTTGCCAGCTCAGTCGTTCTTTCTTTCACTCGATCTTCAAGCCGCTCATTGGCGTCATTCAGCGCCCGCTCGATCACCTTTTGCTGGTCTAAACTATGGCTGAGCTGAATCCGAGAGTCTTCTATTTCTTCATAGGACCGACAACTGGAAATTGCCATTCCCAAGACAGGGGCCAAACTAAGGATGAGGTTTAGGTAGTGATTCTGGTGTTCCAGGTGACGCAAACCTGTAACTTCGATGACCGCCAGTTGCTCGTTGCCATAACGGAGGCTTACTTGAAACCCCTCGGGGAGCAGTCGAAAAGGCTCTTCCCAGTTTTCCACATCTTCAGACAGCTGACCCTTACTCTCTGGCCAGCTTCGGAGATGAAAGGGGCGCCCCTTTTTCCAGGTTTGTAGATGGACCTTTTGGGGAGCTGTCAAGGTGACCATCAAGTCGATCAATCGCCCTACCAGTTCCTTCTCTGGTTGAAAACCAGCCATACTGGCGAGCAGGTCCATCATCATCGAATAATCAGCCATCCGAGCGACAGATCGTTGTGACTTTTCTAATTTCCCCTTCAGTTCTCGAGACTGATGGTCTTGTAGCTGCTTGCTCAATTGAACTTTCAGCATTGAGGTGCCCAACGGAATTCGTTGGTAAGGCAAATCCAGAAACTCGGCAAACTGAGCAAGTTCCCCTTCAATCTCGGGGTAACAAAGACTATCAAACAGGACCAAGCTGGAGGTAGACTCATGAAAAAACTCACGAGCTGTGACCTGATCGAATCCGGTGCGTTTGATATATTGACGCCAATCGCTAATCATCGAAGGCACATAGATATGGGCCCCTTGAGACAGGTAGTGTTCACTGAGCTCCTCAGGAGCCAACAAATTAAAGCAGTGACCACGAATCGGCCACACCTCGACACCAGGACGTTTGACGTCTTCAGCGAGCAAATCAGAAACACAAGAACTCGCAGCGATCACAAAATCACCGGGTTGTTCGAGACAATAGTCCAACAGCTGGATCACGTCTTGTCGTCCCTTTTTGGGCTGGTCGTAATCCAAGGGCAAGGAAACAGTACTCAATTCTTTGGGTGCCAACTCTGCGATCACCGTCTCAAATTCTCGTTTTAAATATCGGCACGTCAAAATTCGCAAAGGGTCTTTCATGTTACTCCTTTGAGGGGGTAACGCCCCCATTTTTCAGCGGCTCTGACGATGTGGTGTAGCACCTCATCAGGGACCTGCCACGGGATTTCCCCATGGTTATCAGACAAAATAAAGCCTCCTCCCGAACCCGCTTTTTGGATACAAGCTTGCACTTCTTGCTCGGTTGTTTTCTGATCCCATCCCCGCATGGCGACCCCGTTGAGGGCTCCTAAAATCGTCATTTGACCTCGACAAGCCTCCTTGAGTTCGACCAGGTTATCATCCATGCTAGCTCCGAGAACTGCCGCTCCAATCCCAGAAAAATCCAGGGCAATTTCCTGGCTCCGACCTGAGGCTAAATGAGCAGCCATTGGGCCGTTGATGGCTTTCACCATTCTCTGTGCAATGGGGTAACCGGTCTCTAAAAATAGCTCTCGTGGAATCACGGTAGGCGAGGACACTGGGTCAAAATAGCAGATTGCTGTTGCTCCAGCAGCGAGCTGAGCGTTGGCCCAATCGGTGGAAAAGGCGATATTCTTTTCCATTAATTCCCAAAACATCGACCGGTCTTCCATGATCAAATCAATGAAATTTTCAAACCCCATTTGCATCACAGGTAAGGAGAACGGCGAGATGGCAACGGCGATGATCGGGGCGGTTGCATCACGTTCTTTGATGAGCCGAATCGACTCTAACACTTCAATCAGCTGGGGGCTGTCTTCGACTTTTGGTGGCTGAAAACGAGAAATAGTCGAAGGTTGCAGGATCGGCTCACCGGCATTGGGAGGACCGTCAGGCCGAAAGATCACCTTTCCTCCCATAGCCTGGGTTTCGATTGATGCGTAAAAAAACGGATAATAACAATCATGTCCAAATTTTTCACGCATCCGCAACTGCCCCTCGGCAACCTGGGACCCTTTGGAAAAGTACTCCTCGATCGACATCCCAAGTTCCTTGGCCCCGTGCATTGTCAAGAGCAGAAAAACGGGGATCCGGTCAGGTTCTTGGTGCCCTAACGTGGTCAAGACACGCTCTAAAGAGGTCATCCTTTTCACTTGATCTCCTGTATTAGGGTTTCAATGAGTTGCACCACTTCAGAGGCGGTTCTCGCCGTCCCGTCCGCACCGATCTCACGACACAAGTCAGGATCAAACCGAAAGGGAGCCCCTCCGACGAGCACACGAACCTTCTGGTTTCCTTTAGCAAAGCGCTCTATGAGGTCTTTGACCGCTAGCGCAGAAGGCAACATCAAGACCGAGATCAGAAGAATCTCAACTTTTTCCTTTTGAACACGCTGCTCCAGCCCCTCGACAGTCGCCCCCAACCCAAGGTCCATGACTTCATACCCCGAGGCAATCAAGGCGGACTGAACGATTCGTTTGCCCAACCCATGAAAGTCCTCTAACACGGCGATGCCCATTTTCGGGTGAGACTTCTTGGGCGATCTGTGTTGAGGGGCCGTCTCGGCGACCATTTCCTCACAAATTCGACCGGCCATATATAGCTGCGATAAAGCGACGTCGCCCGATTCCCAATCCTCACCAATTTCTTCAAACGCTTGAATGAGGGCCTTTTCGCTATCTGCAGGGGTGTGAGACTGAACAACTTGTCTCAATAATTGGCGAACCCCAATTCGATCGACGCTGAGCAACGCATCTTTAAGTGTTGCAATTTCCTCGTTTAAACTCCCCATTGATCCTCCTGACCGGCGATTTGTCACCGAATCTGAACATCCAAAAACATGTCTTTAACCCCATTATATCCCAATTTACTATTATTGCTATAGTGTTGGATCAACTATTTTGAATATTCTTTATTTTTTTCATATCGATCTTTCGAGGATCAAAAAGTGCCAGGAAGTGGAAAAAATTCAGCACGTTGAGCGAACTTGACGGGGAGTCCGTGTTCAGAGGGGATTCGGTGTCACCGGAGAGAGCCGTCGGTAGACTGCAAGTACTCCAAAGAAAGGGCACTGGCTTGAGCTTTCATTGCCCAACCACCCTAACCTAGGATTCAAGCAAAAAAGGAGATAAAAGGCTCAAAACTCGGGGAGTCAGGCTTTGAGTTGTCATCATGAAAAATCTGATACTCTATCCTTCACGAATCAACAGGGCTTCGAGAATGTCAACCAGCTCGTCTTTGACTAAAGGTTTGTTCAAGTACCCCTCAAAGGAGACCCCTCCGGCAATCTCACCCAAATCCGCTCGAGTGTAAGAAGACAAGGCAATTTTCAACAAAGACGTTTCTCCGCTGGTTTGCAGTGACCGACATAGATCCACACCGTTTAGTTTGGGCATATCAATATCGACGAGCAGTAAATCATAACGATTTGCTTCTAATTTATCTAAGGCTTCGATGCCATCGTGAGCGATGTCAAACCGAATCCCGAGGGTTTCTAAGGCCTTGGAGGTCGTTTTTAAGTGGAGGGCATTGTCTTCGGCAACCAGCACCTTCATCGACTGAATCGTTTTGTGCAACCGCTCTCTGTCCTCAGAGTCAGGCTGCTTCGCCGCAGGCAAGGTAAACCAGAATGTGCTTCCTTGGCCTTCAACACTTTCTACCCCGATTTCACCACCGTTTTTTGAAACAAACTCCTGGCATAAAATCAGTCCCAAGCCAGTTCCGGACTCGCTCCTGGTCCCCGGTGAAGACTCGGCCTTCACATCTAGCCTGAACAACGATTGCAGTTTGCCCTCGGGCATCCCCACACCCTCATCAGAGACAAAAACCTTCACCCACTCCCCTGTTTGTTCGGCAAAGACCCGAATCTTGCCCCCTTCATCAGTGAACTTGGTGGCGTTATTACAAAGATTTCTCAGAATCGTTGAGACCATGGAATGGTCCCCAAACGCCCAAAGGCCTTCGGAGACATCCGTTTCAAATTGAATTCCTTTGGAGTTGGCAAGTACCGAAAACACATTTTTTGCCTCTTCGCAGAGCTCTCTCACATCTAACCCACGAGGCCGAAAATCAATTTCACCTTTTTGACTGCGGGCCCAAGTGAGCAATTCTTCTAAAAAACTATGGGTGTTTTTTGTGCTGCGCCGGATTGTACTCAGGATTTCAGGGTCCACATGGCCGTCATCCTGGATCACCTCATTAAACAAAACCGAAAGGCTCCCGATCGGGCCTCTCAGGTCGTGTGCGACAATAGAGAAAAATTTATCCTTAGTTGCATTGGCAACCCGGAGGTCCTGAGTCTGCTGGGCGACCGTCGCCTCTAACACCTCTGCCTGTTTTAGGGTGTGATCCAACAACAATCGATCTGCCTTTTGTTTTTCCTTGCGTAACGACGTGATCCGGTAGCCTAAGAAGGCCGACAGAATCACGATTTCCAAGCAAATTCCTGTTTGCCATGGGTTATAGATGATCACCAGGCCCTTTTGAATGATCATCATCTCCATTAACCCCCCTGCAATCGCCGGGACGACAGAGGCAACGAGCCACATAGCCCGTACTTCCCCACGGAGGCTGTGAAAGATCGCTAGGCCGAGCAGGGTCAACACGAACAATGCCGCCACGTTATTGCCAATCGCTGCACCCAAACCATAATTAAAGTGCACGATAAACGCACCCACAATAACCCCTATGGCAGGCAAGGCAAGGAGTCCAATCTGGATGAAATTTTTTCGACCCAAACCCAGCATTTTGGCTCCATACAGGGCTTGAAAAGCGAAGCTGAACCCAAAAAACACCCCACTAAATGCACTCCCAACCAGCCAGGAAGGGAATTGCTCCAACACAAACCAGGACTCAAACACCCGATCACGGGTAAAAAAGAAAATAAAGAGCAACCAAATGTAGGCAGAAAAATAGCCGCCTTCAGGGTTCCTAAACGAAAAATATAGGATGAGATTGTAGGCACCCATGATGAAAATTACGCCCATCATCAAGGCATATGAAAAATTTTCCCTCAAGATTTTTGTTTCAAAGACCTCTGGCTGGTAGACAGAAAAGTCCCTCAGGACTGTAGTCACCCCAGTCAATTTAACAGCAAAGGTATTTTGCCCCGGTTGTAGTTGTATCGAGAAGTGAGGGAAGGGGGTCAGAGGGCTGGGAAAAACCCCTCCGTCAAAATAGTCCTTTTGACCCAAAAGAACCGAACGGGGGCCAACCGACCAGATCGAGATTTTTTCCACCCAGTCTTGGATCAAGAGTTCCCGGACCATCGGTTGTCCTGAAGTGTTTTCTAAGGTAAAGATGACCCAACTGTCCCGGAGATCGGTGCCGTCTTCCCCAAACTCTGCCGCTAAGTCGCCCCAGGTGCGAAAACGATCAGGGGAGTCGAGGACCTGTTCTAAGGTAAGACTTTGGGAAAAGTCGGGAAGTAAGGTCAGGTGATGCCGCAGGTCAACCGAAGGGACATCTACCGGGACCGGGATAATCGGCCGAATGACGGCACTCATCCCCACCGAATAGACCAGGCAAAGTAAAAATCCAAATGCTGTCATAGGGCGTAAACATCTCATGGAGTCCTCACAAATTGCCAGAATAAATCTACCTCAACACCGATTGAATGATTTGAATTCAAGTTATGGAAAAACGGCCGGTTGGGCTAGTTTTTTCTAGACTCGCCTCAGCGATAATTCCTTTGTGGGTGGAGATTTATAAGATTTTCCTAAATGTTTTCAATCACCGACATACACCGAGTTTCATCCCAATATCTATTTTTTCTCGATCCAGTCACAAATTTCTATTTGTTTTTCCCCTAAGTATTTTCTGTACAGCATCATTTTATTTCCTTATATTTTTTTCATTCTTCAGCCGAAGATATTCGGTTAAACATCCTGTCAGTTTTTTCAATTCAACCGAAACCATTGCGAGGGGCATTGGGTATCAAGTTGTCCGCGTCTGCACGTTCACGTTATAAAACATCCCGTCTGGGGCAAAGGCAGCTCATTGGGTTTCTAGCCTGGATTTTCCTGTTCACCACGACTCCCGTTTTCTCTGCTGACATCCTCATCTACTCGCCGACCCACGGCGGTTCAGAGGTGACTGAGGTTCTCAAACCTCAAGGTGAGATGCAGGTTCGGGTAACCGGGTTCTCTGAAATCAAAAAAATCAATTCCCCCGCAGGATCAAAGGTCCAGATTCAAGGGAGTAATGCCCAAATTTTAGTCCCTTTTGAAATCACCTCCGACGAGTTGATCATCCCTGTTGAAGTGATTACCGATGAAGGGAAGGTGACAAAGGAGTTTACCCTGCAACTCCAAAGTGCCAAACCCCTGGTTAAAAAGCCCTTTACTCTTGTTAGTATGATCGGTGTTCAATCGCTCGACAACGCTACAAATGCGCCGGAACTCGAAGTAAAGACCCGAGGAACCAAAGGGGTCCTGACCCTTAACCCAAAGTACAGCTTCGGTCTTTTTGAACACAAAGTTGATCTCTTCATGATTTTATTACGGGAAAAGTACTCGTCCATCGACCTCGCTACCCAAGAAGTTGCATTTAGCCAAGCCGGTGCAAGCTTCAACTCCCAACCGGGGACCTTTCCTTGGAAGCTTTCGGCTGGAGTCAATGATATTGGCAGCGAACTCAAGGGAGCCGGAGCGAAAACCCACATCGAAACGGATCTCTTTTTCAATGGAGAAGTTTCCTGGATAGAGTCTAAATCTCTCAAAACGAAGCTAGACGTTGGCTACACCCGAAAGAACCTCGAACCGGTAACCAACGATCTTTATAACGGAGACGGGAATTTGGCGTCGCTCAACACGGGGCTCAGCTACACCCTCAACAACTATAAAACCGATCTTAAACTCGGGGTTGAGCGTAGTGATACCGTCGGTCCCTATTTGGACTACGGCGCATTCAAAGGCAATGTAAAACTCCAGTTCCCCGCGCTGTGGAAAACCCGTTTGGGATGTACATTTACCAGCCAGGCCAAAACCTTTGCCCAGATCGACCCGCTCAAAGGGGCCCAGGAAAAAAGTACTCAATCCAGTGTTTCGATCAACGGTTTGCGGCCTTTGGGTTGGGCCGGTCTCAACCTCGTGGTGGAACTTAAGCACAAAGAACAATCCTCGAATGTGGATTCATTGAATCATAAACTCAATACCTTGAGCCTCACCCTGATCCACCTCTTATGATATGAAACGAGCGCTCCTCCTACTTTTATTGTTGTTTCCTGTATCGTTGTGGGCTCAACCGCTCGGTGAAGTGTTGTTGATCCAAGGCAAACTCAAACTCCATAGCCCCACCGGGGACCAGTATTATTCAAAGCCTGGAACCACCGTCCAGGTTCAAGCCCAAGACGAAATCCAAACCGCCAAAGAGACTCGAGCCAAGCTGTTTCTGCGCAACAAGTTAGAAGTGATTGAGCTCTATTCACAAAGCCTTCTTTCGTTGATTAAGTACGCCGGGAACGACAGCCAAATCGGTCTGCCGGTCGGTAAAGCTCGGTTTAAAATCAAATACAAAGGACTCAAGGTCCGCCCTCGTTTTCGACTGCGTACCGCCAATGCGTTGGTCGGGGTTAAGGGAACGGAGTTTGTCGCTGAAACCCTCGGTGGATCGACCAACCTACTGACCCTAGAAGGCACCGTCACCTTAGCTAATCTTTCGGCCCCCGAAATCTCCATTTCGGTGACCCGCAACCAAGCGAGCCGGACCGCCGGAGAGACCAAGCCCTCTGCACCGGTCACCGTGCCGCCCAAGGCCCAAGCGGCGATCCTAAAGTCCGATTCGGGAACCAGTAAAGGCTGGGAAGCCGCTGGGATCAAAAGCGAGCCAAAACCAAAGAAAGAAAAGAAGCAGAAAAAGAAAAAAAAGAAGAAACAAAAACCAAAGAAAAAGTCTCAAAAAAGCAAAAAAGAAAGCAGCAAAGATAGCAAAGAAACATCCGATTCCGGCAAAGAAAAGCAAACGGCTGACGAGGGAGGCTCTGATACTGGGCAAGAAACGGCCCCTGCCGACGAGGGTTTAGAGGGAGGTGAACAACCTTCAATCGCCGAACCCGAAGCGCCCCAAATTGACGACGGGCTCCTCAATTCGATCCAAGACCAAGTGGGTGGAATCCAAGATACCGTAGACCAAGTCCGAGATACGGTGGACCAAGAACAAAAACTTGAAGTGCTGAAAGAAAAAGCGATCACAATCAAGGTGACTGACTGATGAAAACAACGGTACAAGGCAAGGGACAAAGAATCTTTAAATTCGTCAGTCTGATCCTGATGATCATAGGTTTCAGCGGCTGCAAAAACAGCCAAGTCAACCCAGAACAAAAAGTTTGGAAACAGACCCGGTTAGAGCTACACGCCCCCGACCTTCGATCAAAACAACAATCCAATTTGACCGGTGTCAGCTTAAAAACCTGCTTGGTTCAAGTCGTTTCTGGTAAAATCGTCAAGGCCTCGAATCTCGCTGACCCTGCAAAAGTCTTGGCCGAGGGTCTGCTCGACCTGAGTACGAACCAAGTCACCCTCACCCTCCCTCTGGACACCCCGCTACGTTTGATTCGTAAGGGATGGACAAAGGGGTACGCTCTGGACCAATCAAAAGGCCGAGCCGAAGGGATTGGAATCTCAAAGATATTTACTGTCTCCGGCACAGACACCCAACTCAACCTGAGTGTTCCCCTCTTAGACGCCCCCGCACTGACAGAGATCAGCCCGAAAGAGGGGGCCACCAATCAGCTGGCATCGACCACAATCAGCCTCTCCTTTAACAACCCTTTGGATTCGGCCAGCCTGAGCGTTAACACAAACGACACCCAGTGTTCTGGGAGCATTCAACTCTCTTCAGATAATTTCTTGACCTGCGTCACCTTCTCGGGCCCCGCCCAGATGTCTAACGACAATAAAAAGGCCACGATCGCCCCGGCAAAGCCGTTAACCGGGAGCACGACCTATAAAATCAAAGTCAACACCACTATAAAAGACCTTGCAGACAACGGTTTAGTCACCCCTTTTGTCGCAACCACCGGGTTCAGCACCGGCTCCAGCGCTAAGAGCCTCAAGACCTTCACGTTTAACGCTGTAAATAACCCAGCCCTTTCCACTGATTTGACCGGGACGATTTCTGGGACCACAGTTACCGCGACGGTACCCTTCGGGACTGATGTGACCAGCCTGATCCCGACGTTCACTCATTCAGCCCAAGCGGTTACAGTCGCCTCGATCACCCAAAACAGCGCAACGACGCCTAATGATTTCACTAGCAATGTCGTCTACACACTGACTGCTGCTGACGGGACCAGCCAAGATTACACAGTCACGGTGACCCTAGCCAAGTCCAACACAAAATCCATCAGTCTTTTCAGCCTGAAAGCCGCTGACAACACTGCTCTCTCAGTTGATGTCGCCGGGAATATCAGCGGAACCTCTATCACAGCGACTCTGCCTTTTGGTACTGATGTCACAAATTTAGTTGCAGCCTTCACCCAAGACGGCTCCACCGTCACTGTAGGAGCAACCCAACAAACCAGTGGAACTACGGCCAATGACTTTTCTTCCCCGGTGACCTATAAAGTCACCGCTGCCGACGGTACTACACAGAATTATACCGTTACCTTAACCCTTGCCCCCTCCAATACCAACACCATCACGGCCTTCAGCTTCGCCGCTGCCAGCAACTCCGCGCTCTTTATCGACGTTGCCGCCACGATCAGCGGAACCAACATCAGTGCGACGGTCCCCTATGGAACCCAGGTCACAGCCTTGATTCCCACCTTCAGTCACAATGGGTCAACCGTCACTGTCGGGGTAGCCAGCCAAACCAGCAGTGTAACCGCCAACGATTTCACGAATCCCGTCATTTACAAGGTTACAGCTGCCGACGGTACCGTGAACAACTATACGGTGACCCTCACGACGGCTGCCTTTAACATTGCTGGTGTCGTAACCACAATAGCTGGATCAGGCGTCCAAGGGGCGGTCAACGGGATTGGCACAGCGGCAAGTTTCAAGCTCCCCTCAGGGATCACCAGCGACGGAGCAAACCTCTACGTCGCGGACTACGGAAACAATTTAATCCGAAAAATCGTGATCTCAACCGGGGTGGTGACAACCTTTGCGGGGTCGGGGACTGCGAGTACTACGGACGGGACAGGGACCGCGGCGACCTTCAACGGACCCATTGGCCTCGATACTGACGGAACCAGCCTTTACGTTGTTGAACAGCTGGGGCATTTTGTCCGAAAAATCGTGATTTCGACTGGGGTGGTGACTACTCTAGCTGGGGGTGGCGGGTTTGCGGACGGTGTGGGCCTGGCGGCAAAGTTTAACCAGCCCTATGCGATTTGCGTGGACGGAGGCAACTTATACATTGCCGACAGTGCCAACAACCGAGTCCGTAAAATAGTTATTTCGACTGCCACGGTCAGCACCTTAGCGGGCTCGGGGGCCGTAGGTGCCGTCGATGGAACCGGAGCTGGCGCTACTTTCAGTGCTCCCGTCGGAATCACAAGTGATGGGACGAATCTTTACGTCGGGGACCGAAACAACCACAAAATCCGAAAGATTGTGATCGCTACCGCAGCCGTGACCACTTTAGCTGGCTCAGGGGTCGCCGGAAGCGCCAATGCGACCGGGGCGGCGGCTACGTTCAACCAACCCTTCCAAGTCGCCGTTGGTGGAACCGACCTTTTCGTCAACGATTGGGGTAATCATATGGTACGGAAGATCGGCTTAAGTACAGGGGTCGTGAGCACAGTTGCCGGCTCCCTCACCGCAGGGGGCACCGACGGAACCGGCACCGCCGCAAGCTTCACGAACCCATGGGGGATTTACCAAAGCGGAGGAAAGCTCTTTGTGGTCAACTACGGACTCGCCACCATTCGGGTGATTCAGTAGGAAATATAGTAAATTTGCAAGACTGTAGTTTCATGCATAAAACTCACTAGAGCCTAGGACAACTGGGGTTTGAGGCTGCCGATGGTTCCGACTGCAGCGTGCCTTGAACAATGAATATTTCCCCTGCTAGTCTTCATAATCTACTCAGTTCTATTGTTTCTTTCAGGCCCATATTTTCCACAACCCCCCGGGTCGGTTATTGCTGTTCCATCGCTCTTTTGTTACAATCCCTCTAATAATGCTCTTAGAAAAATCTATTGTAACGATCATACATTCACCTCCGACCAAACGACCTCCTCGCAATTTAACGGATCAACCACGATAGGTCAGGTAAAACATCCCCCCTTGAGCGACCGAAAGCGCAGCCGATATCATCAAGTGAAATGCGATTCTCGTTAACAAAACTTCAGTCAATTACAATCATCCTAAAGACCAACTGACCCCACATGACACAAGCCAAAGATTTACTTCAAAAACACTTCGGATTTTCGGACTTCCGCCCCGGCCAAGAGCAGGTGATTGAGACTTTACTCCAAGGTAGGTCGGCCCTCGCCGTCTTCCCCACCGGCAGCGGCAAAAGCCTTTGTTTCCAGCTTCCGGCCCTGGCCCTGGGCGGGGTCACCCTTGTGGTTTCACCCCTATTGGCCTTGATGAAAGACCAAGTCGATTTTTTGGTTTCTAAAGGGATCGCTGCGGCACGGTGGGACTCAAGCCTGAACTTCGAGCAGATCCGACAAATTCGACAAGACGTTCAAACCGGCAAGATCAAGATTCTTTATGTCTCTCCCGAACGGTTGAGCAACGAGTTTTTCCTGAACTTCATGATCCAAGTCAAAATTTCCTTGATGGTGATTGACGAAGCCCACTGTATTTCCGAATGGGGGCATAACTTCCGGCCTGAATATTTAAAGCTTCGTCACCATGCCCAGCCCCTGGGGATCGAGCGTTTTTTGTGTTTGACCGCCACCGCTACGCCACCGGTGGCCCAAGACATCTGCGCCCAATTCTCGATCGCTCCGAGCGACTACGTGCTCACCGGTTTTTTTCGGCCGAACTTAGAGATACGCCACTCTGTACTACCAGGTGGAGACGAACAAAAGAAGCAGCTGCTCTTAAAACGGTTAGCAGACGCCCCCAAAGGGGCCACCATTGTATACGTTGCCTTGCGCCAGACAGCAGAGCAAATCAGCGGGTTTTTAAGCCGCAACGGTCACCCATCCAAGGCCTTCCATGCTGGATTGAAGACCGAAGAGCGAGAAAAAATCCAGCAATGGTTTATGGGCAGCCCTGAGGGGATCGTCGTGGCCACGATTGCCTTTGGGATGGGGGTGGATAAGTCCGATATCCGGTATGTCTATCATTACAACTTACCGAAAAACCTTGAGTCCTACTCTCAAGAGATCGGCCGAGCAGGGCGGGATGGGCAGCCTTCGGTCTGCGAAGTCCTCGCCGCCCCGGCAGACGGAGCGATTTTGGAAAACTTTGTGTACGGCGACACCCCAGACAGCGATGATCTAAGCCGTGTGATAAAGTACCTCTTTGACCAGGAGCCAACCTTTAGCCTAGCGACCAACCAACTTTCGGTCGATTTCGACATCAATGGGCTCGCCTTGGGCACCTTGTTAGTCTACCTAGAACTCGGTGGGTACTTAAAGTATGTTCGCACCCTGTTCACCTCCTTGCAGTACAAACTTCTGGTCACTGAGGCCGAGATTTTGGAGCGGTTTAATGACAACCGGGCTGGATTTTTAAGGAAAATCTTTGACGCAGCAGAGAAAAAGAAAACTTGGGCCTATGTGTTCCCCAAAGAAATGGCCCCAGAAATTGGCGAGGCGGAGGAGAGAATCAGCTCGGCGTTGGATTACCTAGCGGACCAACAACTGATCGAGCTCAAGCCTAGCTACGCCCGAAAGGAATACCGAATCTTGCGTCAACCAGACGACCTCCCTGGGTTGATCCACAAAATGCAGCGCAGTTTTATCGATAAAGAGGCTCGAGACCAAGGTCGAATTGATCAGATTTTCGAGTTTATCAGCTACCGGAAATGCAAAGCCCAGTACCTACTCCACTACTTCGGAGAAGCAATGGAGCAAGGTTGCGGACGATGTGGCCCTTGCTACAACGAAGTTCAGGTGCCCCTCGAACCGCTTAAAACCTCTCAACTATCCGGGGTCCATTTACAAAAAATCGCTGAACTGAAAGCTCTCAACCTGGCCGAAGTCTCTTCGCCCAGGAAAATCGCCCGGTACCTGATCGGAATTTCCTCCCCAGCCGCCCGCTCGGCAAGAAAATCCCACGGTAGCTTGTTTGGCTGTATGGAGGACGCTTCGTTTAAAGCGGTGATGGAGTGCGCCACTCATGGAACCCACTGACCGACTTTAAGCAGTTGTCCCGCAGCAAGAGAACCCTTACCTAGCGATTGGAACCTCATCTTCACCTAAAGATCGACCGGCCAAACGGGGTCAGGGGACTGGCTTAAAATAGAAATTGCACCATTAAATTCCCTCCATCCCACTGCCTGCCGCTGAATGTGTCTAAGTCCCAGGTGCTATTGAGATACACCCGGTATTGATCTTGAACAAAAAGAATCAACCCTGCGGAACCTTTGACTTGCACTGAGTTTTCTTTCTCAGCCTCATTGAATGCTTCTTGAACCTGTTTTTTTATTTTTCCAGCTTGCAGAGAAAATAAAAACTCGGAAGAAGAATCATTGGGCAACTGGAGTTTCCCAAAGGCCTGAGTCGTCTTGAGGTGGTGGTTAAAATCATTCTCAAAGTCCCCCTGGCTCCGATTGCTTGAAAAGTCCCCTTGCTGGACGCCGATGGTGAGTGTTGAGTCTTCAGCCCAAACAAGTTGATGAAAGAACTCACTCCATTGAAAATGTATTATTTGGTCTTCGTTTAACCTGGGGTCCCTCCTATAACGGTGCCCTTTGAGGTCTCTTTTTTGTTTGACCACAACTCCCCAAGTGGACTCCCTCGGGTCCCCCCATTCTGCAAATAAGTCCACCTTTGACCCTCGGTGGGTTTTCGCTATTTTGGGCTCAATGATTTCCAGCTCTGAACTCTGGTCCTTTGAGTAGTCTAGCTGAATGGAAACGATCGATTCAAGAACCCAACTCAGTTCCACCCTGTAGGCCACCGGTGTCGTCACGTACTTATCTTCAACTTGATGGGCATAGTCAGGGACATTTTTTTCGTTATACAGCGCATTTTGTGACAGTCGACTGGCCCGAAAGTACAGCGGTTGCCCTCTCTGACCGTACCCTAGGGCCGCTCCCATGTGCCCAAGTCGTTTATTGTGGGCCGGAAAACCGATGATCGCCGCATTCCATGGAGCACCGTACCAGAAGGAAGCTTCTTGAAAGGCCGGGCTGGGCTTATAAATAGAATCTTCGAGGTATTCATAGTTGATCCCTAGATTGTGTACAATGGGCTGGCTCAGTCGTAGTTGTTGGAAAATATAAAACCGCTCCATTGACAGGCTGCCCACGGTAGCCATCATCCCAGAGGGACTTTGATTCCACTCTCGTTGCCAAGATAAAGGGGGCTGGTAGGCCTTGAGGTCAAAGAAGTTCTCTGTACCTAAATAGTGGTTTTTTATTTCATAATCCCCGTCAAACCAAGCCTGGGACGGGGTTGGCCAGTAAAAGAGAAGCAAAAAAATCGGGTATAACCATCGATACATTGTCCCTCCAAGGCCCTAGCCAGTTGATTCTTCATGGCTTGAGGGTACAGTATTATAGGGAGTTTTTCAATGAAACCACCTTTAACAGCCCCATGGAACTGCGTATGTTTGCGACCCCACCGGTCCCCAACTGGCCTTTATTGGCTCAAACCAAAGCCAGTTATCAAAATATCATCAACTTGATTCGACTCTCCCACCTCTCCTTCAATGTGTAGCTTTTCCAAGTGTACATTCATGGCCCCTTGAATATTAAATTTAATTTGAGCCAAAGGGTCTGCTGATAAAACCACGTCTCGAGGCAAATCAAGTAAAACTTCGTTCACCACAGAAACAAATAAGGGCTCGTTATCCCTTAAGACCTCGAACACCTCAGGATTCCCAGTGACCGCTGAAATCGCCAAGTGCAGACGAAATCCGGTCTTGGGAATGTCGAACCTTTCTTGCGGTGTGAACCACGGGTTGGGTAATAGATTTACTTTATCTATTTGACTTGAAGCTGCGATGGCTCCGGTGGCCTCGACAGCAAGGGGTTCAAAGGAAACGCTCTGCAAGAGAACCTCGACATCCGAAGCCAACTCTCTGTTTTCACTTTCATCTAGAAATTCTTCACTTAAAAAACGTTGAATGCCTTCATTCAATTTTTGGGTAAATTCTTGACGTTTCCCAGTGTCCAGCATGTCTTCCTTGTTCATTTGATTCAAACTTCTGATCAAGTAGTCCCTCAGGTAGTATTGTCTACTATTTAGAAATAATAGAGTGTTTTCATCCATCGACTGCAACACTATCTTTGCATGAACAATGTGTTTTAAATCAGATGACGGGACTTCGATATCGATTGGAGGGGAGTATTGTTTTCCTGTGGCATTTTCACTGCTGGAAAATTCGAATGTTGCCAAAATCATGATCAGAAACAGATAGGTGGCAAAAGCGCCCATCCCGATTTTTGCCCCTTTGCTTAGTTGGCGCTGAGGCTTTTTATCTGGGGAAAACTGTAAGTCCGACTCGATCCGAAACGAGACAAGGTGGGCTAAGGGTAGAATCAAAGAGGCGTATAATGGGCAAATTAACATAATTGAAAGCTTTGGGCCTATGGTTGATAAGTCATCCGTAGACTGCAACATCAAAACAGCACCAATTAAAGCCCCTAAAATCGAAGAATAGATGGCTACTTTCGCAAAACTGGCTACATACTTATGGGCCTCTTCTAACTCTTCCTGATTAAAATCTAACCTTTTGAATAGAAGAATTCGCCAAGCGACAGCAGAGCCATGAAATGAGGTGGCACCCCAGGCAATCACCAAGCTAGGAAAAACCACAATGATCAATGACGGTGCGTTCCAAATAAACTGTAAATACTCTGATTTTACCGAGCCATTTTCATAGGTAACACCAAAAGAAAATAGCAAAAGGAACAGGAATGCGCTTATTTTCACTCTCATAGCCAAAACCTCTATATTTTTGAACCGTCAAACAATCGCTTAACCTAGGGCAAAAACCATCACCGGTCAGCTCGGCGTTTAACTTACCCTAAGGCTCTCATATCCAAGGGGCAATTTGTAGCTCAAACTTGGATATAGCCTCTGGGGGTTTTAATATCTCCGAGATGTTCAATCAGTTTTTTCCTTGCTTCGGCTCTGGTAGAAAGTCACCTAGAAAATCATCGCTGATCCAGCCTGCCTTCAGAACTGGTGGGAAAATTGAACTCAGAACCTATCTGGGGCGTTGATTCACTTAGGAAGGCCGAATGGCTTCTGAGCTCCTTGTATGCCCAGGATGCGTTTGAATAATGCAATATGATTGGCGAATATCACCCCATGGCGGTTCATAAACAAGGATTGTTCCCCATTGAGATTCAAGGGTTCGCCCTGGAAGTCGCTAACGCTACACTGAAGCTCGCTGAATAGGCAGGCGGTCGCTGCAAAATCCCAAACACTCCCGCCGCCAAGTTGAGGTTTTGGGAATTTAAAATAACATCCCAAAGGGCTTTCTAACGCCCAAAGGGCGTTCATCACCGCTCCACCCTGTTTAATCAGCTTCAGGTGAGTACAACCGAATTCCTGGGCGACCTCTTCCATCTGAACTTTGGTTTTTTCAAAATCCTGGTGGGACTCAAAACTCCGATCTAAGGTCCAGGTCAATGTCTCTGTAGAGCCTGATTCCCATGGGTTTTGTTTCCAGGCTGATCCATTCACAAAACACCCACCGCCCTTGATCGCGTGATAGGTCTTCTGCTGGATTGGGTCATGGACAACCCCAATTTGAGGGACCCCCTCCTTGGACACCAAGGCAATAGAAATGGAAAACCCAGGCTGATTCTCAGTAAAACACAGGGTCCCATCTAAGGGGTCGACACACCAAAAGAAATCCCTTTCGAACCGGCTGTGATCATCAGCCCCCTCTTCGGTGAGCAATCCTAGGTGATAGCGCTCTAAGCTCGGAGACAGGGTGTCTAGTATAATCTGTTGACTTCGGAGGTCCACCTCGGTGACCACTTGGGACGCAAGGGTATTGCCTCCCGGCTTAAACTGAGTAATTTTTTGGGCCGGCGCTGCCGAAGCGACCCACTTCCCGGCTTGAACAGCCGCCAAGATCGCTTGCTCAGCTAGGTTTTGCAAATCTCGAGAGGATAGTTTCATTGTTGTGCCAGCCTCTGTATCACCTCTCGGGTCCGCCGTTCACTGTAGCTGTTGATCTTCCAATGCCCTGGGCTCCACCCTTTAAGGAACCGGTGAAAATCGGCCCAAGCGACCGGGTATAGCGACCGCCAATTGGCTTCCAAAGCCTCCCATTCCACCGACGTTCCTAGGCGGATTAAAGCCGACTGTAGTTCTCGAAAGTAGAAACCTAGGAGTTCTTCTTCTTGCCGTTCACAGTCCTGTTCGCCTAAGCAGCTCCCAATAAAATAAGCCACGTCCTTCATACCGCACCCGGCACCGACATACTGAAAATCAACTGCCGCCACTTGCGTTCCTGATCCTGAAAAACAAAAATTTGCTACTTTAGCATCGCCATGAACAAAGGTTTGGAAGGGGCTCAGAGCCAAGGCTTGATCAATGGAATGAGCCGCATTCTTTAAAGAAATATCATCTAAAGCGCCCAACTCCTCTGGCCGGGTTGCCAAGTGCCAGTAGGTGCCGACTGGCCACAGACCGCTAGGAGTCACCCCCAAAAAGGTTGCATGAAAGTTCGCCAACCAAGATAAGCAAGCCTGTAACTCCTGCAGGTTCACAACAGTTTTGCGTTTTTCAAACCCCGCATAATCCAAATCTTCGAGAGCCATCAACACTTCGTCCCCGATCTGTTTTAGACCATAGCAACGAGGTGTTCGGCAGGCCTCAGTGCAATGCTTTTGCCAGGTATCATACCAAGCGCTTTCCACTTGGTAGGAATGCACCTTACGTTGATGGGAAAGATCGCTATTCCAACCCCGAGGATGGTTCACCTCAGACGGCATTTGGACATGCTTGACGATCACGGTTTCAATCTCCGAGCCAGTTAACCCATATCGCTTGATTGAGCCGTACCCACTCCACAGCTCTTGGATCATTTCGACTTCGACCAACGATTTGGCCCCGGTGGCTAAAAGAATATAAGACTGAAAATCTGTGTTCATAGGGAAATTTAATGACGGTAGCCGGTGTGAAATGTAGGTCCAAACCAGTGTTTGTGTTCACTTGTATGCTAAGGATCCATTAGAACCTTGTTAAGGACTTCAGCCAACAAAAATCGGTCACACCCCCCTGTGATGAGTCGTACTCAGAGCCCATCCAACGAAAGGAACAGTCTGTACAATCCACGGTTCAAACAAACGCACAGACCTGTACTTAGAAATCAACTGCACCCTTGGACGGGGCGCTCGTTGAAGGCCCTTGACTAAATCCCCTATACCTTACGCTAGGTTTTCCGAACAATTGTAACCCCACCCACCTTTGCCTTTTCACAATCCAAAGAGTAGCTTCACGAATAGGGCACTAACCTATAATTATAAATAAGGTTTTTTTTCGTTGCCAGTTGATCAAAAAAATGAAACATTTTTGAATGTTAATTTCATTACCCATTCATATTATTAGCCTACTTTTAGGCGGTTTACATCCTTAAAACGAATGGCCATAACCATTCTTTCTCTTGTAAGACATGTATAGACATTGGCTACTAGCCCTTTTGCTTACATTTTTCATACCCGCTTCTTTTACGTTTGCGTTCACCCCCAAGAGTCCACTTGTTGAAAAATTTCAACAAAAGCTCAACAAACAAGCAAAAAAGGAAGACCCGAACTTCTCAGGCTTCTCCGCTGAGCGAGGAAAGAAGTTCTACCAGACAGAATATTCGGGAAACAAAAAGAAGCCCTTTGTTCGGTCCTGTGCAACATGCCATACCGACGATCCAATGAACCGCTCTAAGCACGTGGTCACAGGAAAGAAAATCGATCCTTTGTCGCCGAAGGTAAATCGGAAACGTTTCTCCAAAGAAAAGAAAATCAAGAAATGGTTCCGACGCAACTGTAAGTGGACTTTAAAACGACAGTGTACCGCCCAAGAAAAAGGTGACTTCATTGAATATATTTTTTCCCTTTAACCTCCTAACAGTAAACTAACCATGAAAAAACGCACTTTATTTGCTCTCTGTTTTGCTTTTGCACTGAGCGCTCCTTTCGCACAGCCACAGCTTGCAACCGCTGAGGAAGGTCACAAGGATCCAAGCATTGCGGACCGTTTTTCTTCTGACCCGATGCCAGAAGAGCATGAAGAAGCTAGCTTGAAAGATCGGTTCTCCACAAAACCAATGGAAAACAACGCTTTAAAGCCCAAAAAAGAGCCAGGCTTCTTTGACCGTTTTTTCGGCGGCTCCCATGAAGATGAAGACATGCGAGAACGTCAGGAAAGAGAAGAAGAAGAAGCTGAGCAGAGGCTTGGCGGCATGCTTCCAGTGCAAAAAGGCGTCTATTCCGAAGAATGTGGTTCTTGCCACTTTGCCTTCCAGGCCGACTTATTGCCTGAGCGCAGCTGGAAGAAACTCTTAGGGGACTTACAGCACCATTTCGGTGAAGACGCGACCTTAGAAGGCGCTCACCTTGAAGAAGTCACTACATACCTCACCACGAACGCTGGTGACCATTCAAAAAGCCCTCGGGTTAGCCGGATGATGAGCTCTATCAATAAAGAGACACCCATCAAGGTGACAGATATTCCTTACTTCAAGAAGGAACACAGCCGTGTGAAAGCTTCGACAATCAAACGAGAAGCTATCCACAGCCTATCTAACTGCTCTGCTTGCCACACAACTGCAGCAGAAGGGGAATTCGGCGAAGACGGAATCAGAATTCCTCGCTAGTCCCATTTGATACCAGCCACAAAACAACGGTTCACCTTTCTTTTTACCGTTGGAATCTCGTTGTTTTGTAGGCTGGCCTTCTCGGTCAGCTAGCTCTAGCTGCGCCAACCCATCCTTTACTGGCTAAAAACCAAAGTCCACTTTTTCTCTCTTCGTTCGGTCAATTTCACCGAACTTGCTGAAGACGAAATCTTTCAGGTGTACACGCCACACAGTCAATTCATTGCCCAAACCTCATTGTAGCTCGGCTGATGCCTTGATCACATCAAGCCCGTGGTCATCATGGCCTTCTACCAGCCTATGCGACATGCCGAAATCATTGGGTTGATTTGGAGTCAGGTTGATCTTGAGAGAGGATTTATTCGACTATCAGGGAAAAAGACCAAGTCAGGCGAAAGCCGGGTCTTAAAGCTTCATCCAAGAGTAGCCTCGATGCTATCGGAGTTGCCTAAGGTCAAAGGGGAACCAAGGGTTTCCGTCAAAGAAGGCGTACCCTTCGACGAGTTCAAGCATTCGTACACCACAGCCGTGAAAGTGGCCGGTCTAGGTGACTTCACCTTCCACGATCTCCGGCACTGTGCTATCAACAACATGCGTCTAGCGGGTAATGACTATTTCAAGATCATGCCCCAGAGCGGACACAAGATCACCGCCGTCTTCAAACGTTACAATCTATAATGGACCTAAATTTTCGTACAACTTTTGAGTTAGGCGTTATTCCTGAATTTCGGTAACAAACCTCAAATCAGGAGCAGAAAATGAGTCGAAAGAAACGCAGTTTCAGCCCAGAGTTTAAATCC